>Ga0310786_10009309_pt1 | contig 12486 bp, 7 predicted proteins | sample AusTroGonzalo_MG_FD_203881 | JGI IMG/M metagenome (GOLD analysis project Ga0310786, IMG submission 203881) | Bovine rumen microbial communities from tropical cattle in Woodstock, Queensland, Australia - Gonzalo_03 (v2) (version 2) | ecosystem: Host-associated > Mammals > Digestive system >...
GATGAACTTAGAATTGATGAATCCTGACTTCTTGGATCTGCCCATATTGGCAGCTGCCCATACAGGGTTGTATGCGCAGTACAGGAAGAAGTCGAGAACACCCGGAAGTACGCCTTCGCATCCCTCAGCCTCGATAACATCGAGAGCATTGTTGTTGGCATCAGGCTGGAACTTAACGAGGATCTCACCTACAAGACCTACACGGGGCTTTCTCGGGATATCGAGCAGAGGAAGCTGGTTGAACTTCTCAACAGCGAGGTTGATGAACTTCTTGTAGCTTCTGATCTTCGGGATATTATCGAGATCTACACCGATATCGAGGAGACAGTCTCTGATTTTCTTCTTCTCCTCAGGGCTTCTGTCCCAGTAATTGCCGGGCATGATCTGATCGTATCTTTCAGTAAGCTCGTCAGCGAATCCGCTCTTGTTGAACATATCGCGTCCGATACGGTTGAAGTACATATACAGAGCATTCGCAGACCCCGGAACCTTCTCATAAGGACGAGTTCTGAGGATAAGTGTTGTCATCATGTCACCGAGACACAATGCTTCTATAGCACTCTTAACGAACGGGAGCGTAATCTTGAATCCCTCATTCTTCTCGAACTGCTGAACGGACAATGCTACTACAGGAATCTGAGGATATCCTGCCTCCTTAAGCGCTTTACGCAGGAATGCTACATAGTTTGTTGCACGGCATCCTCCGCCCGTCTGTGTGATCATGAGTGTTGTATTATCGGGATCGATATCGCCCTGGATGATCGCGTTGATCATCTGGCCTACTACGATGATAGACGGGAAACATGCGTCATTATTAACGAACTTCAGACCGCACTCGATATCTTCTCTTGTAGCCTGCTTAAGAAGCTTCATTCTGTATCCGGCAGAGTGGAATACACTCTCAACGAAATCAAACTGAACAGGGGCCATCTGAGGCGCGAGGATCGTATGCTTCTTTCTGTCTTCCTTAGTGAACTCGACACGCTTAAGAACGTATGCGGGCTTCTCAGGATCAGCAGTCACTGCAGGCTTCTTACCTGCCTTAACAAGCTCGTCTCTCTCATTCATAGCAACAACAAGAGATCTCATTCTGATTCTTGCAGCTCCAAGGTTACTTACCTCGTCAATCTTAAGAAGCGTATAGAGCTTACCTGATGTCTCGAGGATCTCCTGTACCTGATCGGAAGTAACGGCATCAAGTCCGCATCCGAATGATGTCAGCTGAACAAGCTCGAGGTTAGGCTTCGTAATAACGAATGCAGCAGCCTCATAAAGTCTTGTGTGATACATCCACTGGTCGACTACTCTGATAGGTCTTGCCAGTCTTCCGGGTACTGCTACGCAGTCCTCAGTAAGAACACCAAGGCCCAACTGGTTAATCATCTCAGGGATACCGTGATTGATCTCAGGATCGATATGATAAGGTCTGCCTGCGAGTACGATACCGTTCATTCCGCGCTTCTCCATCTCGTAGATCATGCGCGCACCTTCAGTTCTGATATCTTCCTTAAACTTGCCGTACTCCTCAGCACCTTCATTAACAGCAGCCTTAGCCTCGGCAAGAGTTACTCCTCTGCCCGCGAATACTTCAGCCAGCTGCTTTGCTACTTCATCGAGGTCATCGAGAGGCATGAAAGGATTTAAGAACTCTATCTCCTTCTCGTTCAGGTTCTCGACGTTATTTCTGATAACTTCAGGATATGAGCATACGATAGGACAGTTATAGTGATTGCCCGAATCCTTATTCTCGAGTGCCTCGTAAGGAATGTCGGGATAGAATATAGTCTTGATTCCGCGGCTTATGAGGTTCTCGATATGACCGTGTGCGAGCTTAGCAGGATAACATACAGACTCCGAAGGAATCGTCTCCATACCCTTCTCATAGATTGCATGGCTCGATCTTGCAGAGATGATTACTCTGAATCCGAGCTTGGTAAGTGTCGTGAACCAGAAAGGATAATTCTCATACTGGTTAAGAACTCTCGGGATACCGACAGTACCTCTCGGAGCATCCTTCTCGGCCAAAGGCTTATAAGCGAATGTTCTCTTGTACTTATACTTGAACATGTTGAAGACTTCTTCACCGGAAGCTTCATCTTCTGACTCGAGGCCTACACGCTCACCGTTCTCACAGCGGTTACCCGATACGAATCTGGAACCATTGGAGAATGTGGAGATAGTAAGCTTACAGTGGTTACCGCAATAAGGGCACTCTGTATTCTCACTGTCCATCTCGAAGCTCTCGAGTTCGTCAGCCTTAAGGATAGTAGAAACATCATCCTTGGTAACTCTGGACTTCGCGATCAATGCAGCACCAAATGCACCCATCAATCCTGCGATATTAGGTCTTATTACATCACGCTCGGATACGATCTCGAATGATCTTAAGATAGCGTCGTTAAGGAATGTTCCTCCCTGTACTACAATCTTCTTACCAAGCTGTTCTGTATCTCTGATCTTGATAACCTTGTACAGCGCATTTCTTACTACGGAATAAGAAAGACCTGCGGAGATATCACCTACGGAAGCGCCTTCCTTCTGAGCCTGCTTAACCTTCGAATTCATGAATACGGTACATCTTGTACCGAGGTCTACAGGGCTCTTCGCATCGAGTGCTGCCTTAGAGAAAGATACGGGATCCATACCGAGTGTCTGAGCGAATGTCTGGATGAATGATCCGCATCCGGAAGAACAAGCCTCGTTAAGCATGATCGAATCGATAACGCCGTTTCTGATTCTCATGCACTTCATATCCTGTCCGCCGATATCGATGATGAAATCTACATCAGGACAGAAGAACTTCGCACCCTGGAAGTGAGCCATAGTCTCGATCTCACCGATATCAACGCCGAGACCTGCCTTGATGATGTTCTCACCGTAACCTGTAGCGCAGGAATATCGGATGTAAGCATCCTTACCGATCTTCGAATAGATATCCTTCAAGATCTCTACAGCTGAAAATACAGGGTTACCTCTGTTGGAACTGTAGTAAGAATAGACCATCTGGCCGTCCTCATTAATAAGTACAGCCTTGGTAGTTGTGGAACCTGCGTCGATACCGAGATATAATGCACCCTTCTCCTTGGAGATATCGTGCATCTCTACCTTGGACTTCTCATGGCGGTCATAGAAATCCTTCTTCTCTTCCTCGCTCGTAAACAGAGGAGCGATTCTGATGATATCGGGAGTAAAGCCTTCTCTGTTCTTGAACTTCTCAATAAGGTCAGGAAGATGAACAGGTGCATCGTCAGAACTTAATGCAGCACCTAAGGCTACATAGATCTCAGCCTCTTCAGGCATCCAGAATGAATCTACCTTATCCGCAAGAGTTCTCTCGAATGCATTACGAAGCTCAGAATTGAAGAACAAAGGACCGCCCAAGAAAGCGACATGACCCTTGATGGGACGTCCGCAGGCAAGTCCTGAGATAGTCTGGTTAACTACGGACTGATAGATGGAAGCAGCGAGGTCTTCCTTCGCTGCACCCTCGTTGATAAGGGGCTGGAGATCACTCTTCGCGAATACGCCGCAACGGCTCGCGATCGTATAAAGAGAACGGTAATCCTTCGCGAAGTTATTAAGTCCGTCTGCATCAGTCTGCAGGAGCGAAGCCATCTGATCGATGAAGGCACCTGTACCGCCGGCACATGTACCGTTCATTCTCTGCTCGATAACGGGGTGCAGATAAGTGATCTTCGCATCCTCACCGCCGAGCTCGATGATAACATCGGTCTGAGGGTGGTATTTCTTGATAGCCTGCGTCTCCGCCATTACTTCCTGCGTGAACTTAAGTCCGAGCCAGTTGGCTACAGACAGTCCGCCGGAACCCGTGATGGTAACGGAAGCCTCCAGCTTCGGGAACTTCTCATTAAGCTCTTCGAAAAGCTGGTTAAGAAGGCCCGCGATATCCGAGTGGTGTCTTCTGTACTCACGATGAACTATCTTCTCACCGTCGAGAAGAACGATCTTAATCGTTGTTGAACCGATATCAAGTCCTAATCTGTATCTTATTTCCATCCGATCACTTTCCGTCCTTATGTCTTATATCTTCAAGAGGTGTCCCCTTGGGCTGATTCTTACTGGTAGTGCTTCTGTTGGCGCGTTCACCGAGTGACTTTCTAACATTCACATTGGGAACCGTATTAGCAGCGACCGAGCCCTTCCTCTTCTTGGCAAACGGTATGCTTCCGAATATCTTCAGAGATTCTTCGCGAAGCTCGCTCATCTTATCCTTCTGTTCCTTCCTTAAGGATTCACGGAAGTCTCCGCCCTTAAGTATCTTCTTGAACTCATCAGTTAGTGATATCTGCAGGAGCTCATCAGGCACACCCTTAGCAAGGTCGAACGGCTTACCGAATCTGTCCTTGCTAACGAGGCTTAATGCCTCAATACACTTAACTACATTCGACTCGAACAGCGCATAGTCACAGTCGATCCCGAGTGACAGCGGCATACCTGCGAAGTTTAAGTTAACGTACGGCAAGCTTCTGGTAAATATCAGGTGAAGCGTGATGAGCTTCATATAAGACTCAAGGTTCATGCACTCCTGGTCACAGATCTTGGCAAGCTCACCTGCTGATGCCATATCTGCGATATCGCTTCTCTCATCTTCGAAGCCGCAGGCCCAAAGATGATACAGTTCACGATATACCTCGCTCTTGAACTTCTCGAAGTCTTTACATAGCGGAGCCGCCAGAACAGGCGTTCCGATGTTGAAAACATACTGCATGTAAGATACTTCCATGTACTGCGGTACACTGAAGTACTTGATATAAGCTGCTATATCTCTCGCGTTGTATATATATTTATACAATGGCTTTCTCCGTTCCAAACACAATAAATCATTTTAGTATAACATAAAAGGGACTGTCATAATCGACAGTCCCTAATAAATATAATAATTAAATGAGCTTCAGGCTTAGTACGGGCTGAATCCTGCGTTGTTACACAGAGCCGCGAACTCGGCAGATCTTGAGAATCCATGGTAGACATCAAGTCTGGAAGCTCCCGAAGCCAGCCTGTTCATCCAGTAATCGTAACCGGTTTGATCACATTCTCGTCCGAGGAACGCATTGTAGAGTATTCGTACATACTGATCGTTCGTCAGATTACGGTTTATCATCTCCTGGCTGAATACGAATCCGTAAGCACATTCCTCACCGGACATTCCCTCCTGGGTGATCTTGTTGTACCAGTAGTTGATACCAACAGTATCCGGATCTCTGCTCAATGTGGATCTGTACATATAGATAAGGAATGTCTCGATTCCGTCTCTGCCGACCCAGCTGCCGGTTGAAGGTGCAGCGATCTCATTAGGAGGAAGCTGTACAGCCGTACCGGGCATATTGTCATATACAGGGATAAGGAATGTTTGACCGGAATCATACAGACCTGATCTGATATATGCTGTCTGCATGCGTGCTGCCTCTGTATAAACGGAAGCAGTTGCAGTCATGTACTGATGATAACCCTTAGATCTGGAAGATGAGGGATTGAAGTTAAATCTCATGAAGTACAAAGTCTCCTGGCCTGCCCAGATGTAGTTATCTCTCATCCACATAGCGCCGCCGACGATAGCCTTACCGGGTGTATTCCACGGGATAAGGTATGTGGAGTTGAATCCCGGATCGCCTGTACCGTTCTGAGCGAAGTTCAGGCCGCCGACAGTAGCATCGATAACATTGGAATAAGCACCGATATTGAAGAGGTTGTAATAACCTGTAGTACCTCTTGAAGAGTTACTTCCTCCCTTACTGCACTCCTGAATACAGTGTGCTGCGAGGAAGATGGGGTTGATATCAGCGATATTACCGGCATCCGCGAAGATATCGCAGTAGTTGATAACATCATTATTCTGGTTAGGAGCGGATGTATTAAGGAATGTACCAGGCAGGATTCCCTGAACATGAGATGAGGGAATGCTGTTGTCCGCTGTGTATCTAAGATCGAGGAACTGGAAGACAGCTGTCTCATTAAGGCTGTTTCTGGGATCCATATAGAAAGCTACGATCTCAGGAGATGCATTAACCCACGTTGATGCGTCAACAACGGTGTAAGTATTTGTAGAAGCATTGTATGCATAATCTGCCTTAGACTTCCATGAACCGTTACTGTTGTTGCTGATCAAAGATGCACCGGGTCTTGTCTCTACTCCGATAGCGGAGTTCCAGTCGTAACCTGTGTATACAGGCACGAAGTTCCATGAAGGATGTGCATTGTGCATATCACGAAGATACGGCTTGTAGCTTTCGGGGAAGTTAGCGATAGCAGACTCGAAAGCTCCGTCTGAAGGTCCTGTTCCGGAAGGATCTAATCTTACATAATAAGCAGCAACATAACCTGATCTGACTTCACCGTTGCTCATGTAATTGATGCTGTACCAAGTGGAAAGATCAGATGTATCCGTTGATGAAGCCAATGTAGAACCTGTGACCTGAATTCTCTGGTTCAGACCTACTGTACCGAGGTTACTGGACTGGTTAGTAGGATACTCGCGGACATTAACTCCGCTGTTGCAATTAATGATAGTCGCATTCGCAGCAATATCGGCATAAACGGTCTTCGAAGAAAGTCCTGCATAGACTCCGAAGGTCATTACAACAGCCAATACTGTTGAAGCGATCTTTCTAAGCAAGTTTTTTCTCATTAGGTTTACCCCCTTATTTCTCTATCTTCATTCCGGAGAGGAACGCATTAATGAATCCGTCGATCTTACCGTCCATTACAGCATCAACATCAACTTCTTCATAACCTGTTCTCGCATCCTTAACGAGAGTATAGGGACAGAATACATACGATCTGATCTGTGAACCCCAGGCGATCTCTTTCTGATCACCCTTAAGGTCTTCGATCTTCTCCATCTGAGCTGCTTCAGCCAAAGCGAAAAGCTTAGCCTTAAGCATATTCATGGCAGCTTCCATGTTCTGAACCTGGGAACGCTCTGCCTGACATGCAACTACGATGCCTGTAGGATAGTGTGTAAGTCTTACGGCAGTATCAGTCTTGTTGATGTGCTGACCACCCTTACCTGTAGCTCTGTACTTATCAACACGAAGATCCTTAGGATCGATCTTGATATCGATGTTGGTATCCATCTCAGGGATAACTTCGCATGAAGCGAAAGAAGTATGACGTCTTCCTGCTGCATCAAACGGAGAGATACGTACGAGTCTGTGTACGCCGAGCTCGGATCTTAAGAATCCGTAAGCATTCTCACCTACTACCATGATGGAACAAGACTTAACGCCTGCTTCTTCACCCTCGAGATAATCGAGGAGCTTGATCTGATAGCCCTTGGCTTCAGCCCATCTTGTATACATACGATAGAGCATGCTTACCCAGTCCATAGCCTCTGTACCGCCGGCACCTGCCTGCAGTGACAATATGGCATTGTTCTTATCGTAAGGACCTGTAAGGAGAGTCTCGAGACGCATCTTCTCGAAGTCCGCCTTGAACTTCTCTACGCCTTCCGTGAGTTCACCGAGTGAATCAAGATCCTCATCCTCGTTAGCAAGCTCACACAGTGCCAGGAGGTCTTCCCTGTCAGCAACGAGCTTGTCGTAGTTCTCTACTCTCTGCTGCATACGGCGAAGATCTGTCTGGAGCTTCTGTGCCTTGTTTACATCATTCCAGAAGTCAGGCTCCTGAGTCCTGGCCTCAAGCTCACTGATCTTTGTTGAGAGCGTATCGATATGAAGAGAGTCCTTAAGGCTTGCAAGAGGCTCCTTAAATGACTCAAGATCAAGTCTAACGTTATCAAATTCCAGCATTTAATTACCCTTTCTTAAGATCCGCAGTAAACTCTGCGAGTCTTTCCATAGCAGTTTTAATATTCTCCATTGAAGCTGCATAGCTTATACGAACATTGTCCTTACCACACTCACCGAAAGCACTTCCGGGGACGATGGCAACCTTCTTCTCCATAAGGAATCTCTCACAGAATTCCTCTGAAGTAAGACCCGTATTCTTAATGGACGGGAAAGCATAGAAAGCGCCTGAAGGAGTGAAGCACTCGAGGCCTGCATCATTAAGGCCCTTGATGATCACTCTTCTTCTGTGGTTATATTCATCTCTCATCGCCTTGACCTGATCATCGCAGTTCATGGCAGCCTCTACAACAGCGAACTGAGCCATTGAAGGAGCACTCATGATACAGTACTGATGAATCTTGGTCATAGGAGCGATAAGTTCCTTAGGTCCCAATACATAACCGATTCTGAAGCCTGTCATAGCATATGACTTGGAGAAACCGTTGATCATGACCACACGGTCCTTAAGCTCGGGGAATCTTGCAAGTGAGCTTAACTCATCACTTACATAATTGAGCTCACAGTAAAGCTCATCTGAGATTACGATGACCTCAGGATGTCTCATAAGTACATCTCTGATGGGAGCCAAGTCTTCCATAGTCATAACGGCACCCGTAGGATTGCCGGGATAACCCATGATCAGATACTTAGTCTTATCTGTGATAGCCGCCTCGAGATCCTCAGCCTTAAGCTTGAAGTCATCTTCCTGTCTTGTGGAGATGATAACGGGAACTCCGTGAGCAAACAGTACAGTAGCTTTATATGCTACGAAGCAGGGCTCTACGATGATTACTTCATCACCGGGATTGATAAGCGCTCTTGCGGCAAGATCAAGTCCCTCGGAACCGCCTACAGTTATAAGACATTCGCCGTTATGGTCATACTCGATGCCGTAACGTCTGTTTATATAGTTAACGATTGCCTTCTTGGCACTCGTATATCCCGCATTGGGAGAATAGTGTGTATATCCGTCAACGAGTGAGTTGATTCCTGCTTCTCTGATAGACCAGGGAGTAACGAAATCAGGCTCACCGATAGAGAGTGATATAACACCCTTCATCTCGCTCGCCAGATCGAAGAACTTACGGATAGCTGACGGCGGTACGTTAGCAACACATGAAGATACTTTGGAATTTAAATCTATCATAATACAATTGCCTGCCTGTCATCAGTTGATTCACCTTCGAAGAAGATGCCGTTGGACTTATACTTCTTGAGGATAAAGTGAGTAGCCGTGGACAGAACGCCCTCAGATGTAGCTACCTTGTTGTATACGAACTCAGCGATATTCTTAAGACTGTCATCGTTGTAGATGAGAAGCAGGTCGAATGAACCGGACATAAGATAGCAGTCCGTTACCTTATCGTACTTACTCAAGATCTTAGCGATGTTATCGAAGCCTCTGTCTCTCTGAGGAGTAATGCGAACTTCGATGAGCGCTGTTACCTTCTCAGGGTAAGACTTGGACCAGTTGATCTCAGCCGTATAGCCCAGAAGGATCTTCTCTTCCTTAAGTCTTGTGATCTCTGCCTCGACTTCTGCTTCGGAGGCGGCAAGCTGAACGGCGATATCCGCAGGAGCAATCCTGGGATCTTTCTCAATAATCTTCAATAATTCGATATCGTCAATCATACAAATACCTCCGTTTGTAAGCATACGCACTCAATATTAACATAGTGCACCATATTCATCATACATCTTCTCTATTACAGCCGCGTTACAGGCGTATAAATCATAGTCTTCCCGAGTGGCTTCGCCGGACACGAATTTCTCTTCCAAAGCCTTCTGTTCCTGCTCTTTCTCCTCTATGAGGCGCTCGAGTTCCCTGATGCGCTCTGCAGCGCGGGCACGTTCTTTTCGAGCTTGTGCCTGGTTTACCTTAGGCTTATCCGCAGTCTTAGGCTTGGCAGGAGCCTCTGAAGCCGCCGGTGCTTTAGGAGTCGGGGCTGCCTTGGGCTTACGAACTGCCCTTCTGTAGTACTCATATGTATCGTAAAGCTTGGCGGTACCGTCAGCGAAGCCGAGCACCCTGTCAGCGCACTTCTCGATGAAGAAACGGTCGTGGCTTACGCATATGATCGCGCCGTTATACTGTGCGAGAGCATCCTCAAGAATCTCACGCGACTCGATATCGAGGTGATTTGTAGGCTCGTCGAGGAAGAGTATATCGGGATTCTCTTCGAGGATAAGGCACAGGTAAAGTCTGCTTCTTTCTCCTCCCGACAGCACGTTGATCGTCTTGAATACGTCGTCGCCTCTGAAGCCGAATCTCGCGAGCATACTTCTCGCCTCAGTAACAGTGAGGTCTGTTCTTCTTACAAGCTCTTCATAACATGTAGCCGTCTCGTCATCGAAAGGCACGAACTGCTCCATGAAGCCGACTGTAGACGACGCGCTTATAAAAACGCTCCCGTCGAAGCCCGCGATCCTGCCTCTTAACATGGAAAGAAGCGTAGACTTGCCGCAGCCGTTGGGACCTGCGAGGAAGAGCTTCTGCCCTGCCTTGATCTCGAAGCTTATGTCTTCGAATACCATGGGACCGTCATCGAAATTCTTAGACACGCCCTTCACTGCAATTACGATCTTATCTGATGCGCCTTCACGTTCTTCGGGAACAACGCTGAAGCTCATCCTGTTCTCACCTGAAGGCAGACGCGCCCTCTCTTTCTCAAGAACAGCTGCGAGCTTATCTACCATCTTCTCACGCTGATGGTATCCGGAGATATTACGGTGGGACAGCATAGTCTGCTTAACATCCAGCTGATGCTCGAGTTCCTTCTCGAGGTTCTCTACAACTCTCTTCTGAGTCTTAAGGAATTCTTCCTTCTGAAGCTTATAGCTGTCGTAGTTTCCTCTGTACTCGGTGATATGACCGCCGTCGAGTTCGATGACTCTGTTGGCGAATGAATCGATGAAGTGACGGTCGTGCGTTATAACGAATACGGAACCGCCGTATGAACCGAGATAATCTTCTAAGAACTCGATAGCATCCGCATCGAGATGGTTGGTAGGCTCGTCAAGCATGAGGATGTCAGGGCGCTCCACGATGAGACGCGCGAGGCACACTCTCATCTTCTCACCTCCCGATAAAGTCATAAGGTCAGTTCTGTCACTGATATCCTTAAGACCTAATCCTGCGAGAGCTTCCTTGATACGGAATTCATAATCATAGCCGCCCATTGCTTCGTACTTGGAAGTAACGGCGGCATATTCATCAAGCTTCTCACGGGATGAGTCGGTAGCAAGTTCCTCCTCGATCTGCTTAAGCCTTATCTCGGTATCGGTCATATCACGGGGTTTCAGTGTAGCCGAACTTAAGTCCTGCTCATCCATATTCTGGGACAGGAATCCGACCGTTGTATTACCGTGTAAGATGACTCTTCCGCTGTCGGGTCTTACTATGCCCTTAACAACTTTAAATAACGTAGATTTCCCGGCGCCGTTCCCTCCGATGAAAGCTATCTTATCTCCCTGGTTAACAGAGAAGCTTATCTCGTCGAGAACCCGCCGGGTCTCAAAACTTACTGATATACTGTCGACACTTAATACCGGCATCAGAAAGGATTACTTGGCAGTAATATATCCTTTCTTCGTAAGAAGCTCAGCCGTAAGCATTCCGCCGCCTGCAGCTCCTCTTAACGTATTGTGAGACAGACAAGCGAACTTGTAATCGAAGATGTTATCCTCACGAAGTCTTGCGATGCTTACACCCATGCCGTTGCCAAACATAGCGTCGAGCTTAGGCTGAGGTCTGTTGTCTTCTTCAAGATACTGGAGGAAGTGCTCGGGTGCGGAAGGAAGCTCAAGCTTCTGAGCCTCACCTACGAACTCGTTCCAAGCCTTGATCATATCTTCCTTGGAAGGCTTATTCTTGAAGCTAACTGATACAGCAGCCGTATGTCCTTCCTGAACAGCAACGCGATAGCACTGAGCGGAGATAACAGGCTCGCTTGCAAGCTCGATGTGATCACCTGCGAACTTACCCCAAACCTTGAGAGGCTCCTTCTCAGACTTCTCTTCCTCACCGCCGATATAAGGGATAAGGTTGCCGACCATCTCAGGCCAGATATCAAACGTCTTACCGGCACCGGAGATTGCCTGATATGTGCATACGGAGATCTTCTCGATACCGTATGAGAGAAGAGGCGTAAGAGCAGGTACGTAGCTCTGGATGGAGCAGTTAGGCTTAACTGCTACGAATCCTCTCTTCGTACCGAGTCTCTTTCTCTGTGCATCGATCAATGCAACGTGATCAGAGTTGATCTCAGGGATGATCATAGGAACATCCTCTGTCCATCTGTTAGCAGAGTTGTTGGAGATAACGGGGCACTCGAGCTTAGCGATCTTCTCCTCGAGAGCTCTGATCTCATCCTTCTTCATATCTACAGCACAGAAAGTGAAGTCGATCTGCTCAACGTATGACTCGATATCATCCGTTCCGTAAACTACGAGCTTCTTTGCATATTCAGGCATAGGTCTGTCGATCTTCCATCTGCCTTCAACAGCCTCCTCGTATGTCTTGCCGGCTGAACGGGGTGATGCACATAAAGCAACACACTCAAACCAAGGATGATTCTCAAGAAGACTTACGAATCTCTGTCCTACATAACCCGTTGCGCCGATAACACCGACTCTTAATTTCTGTTCCATTTTTCTACTCCAAATTTGTTAGATTGTC
>Ga0310786_10009311_pt1 | contig 12485 bp, 13 predicted proteins | sample AusTroGonzalo_MG_FD_203881 | JGI IMG/M metagenome (GOLD analysis project Ga0310786, IMG submission 203881) | Bovine rumen microbial communities from tropical cattle in Woodstock, Queensland, Australia - Gonzalo_03 (v2) (version 2) | ecosystem: Host-associated > Mammals > Digestive system >...
GCTCACAGGCTCAGCAGGGTGAGACTCTCCAGTTCAAGGTAATCGAGTTCAACAAGGATTCAAAGAGAATCATCCTCTCACACAGCCGTATCTTCGAGGATATCGCCAAGGCTGAGGCTAAGGCTGAGAAGAAGGCTGCACGCAAGACCAGCGCCAAGAAGGAGAAGGAGGAGCCCGTTATTCAGAACCAGGCTGCTTCAACAACTCTCGGTGACATCGATGCTCTTGCAGCTCTGAAGGAGCAGCTCGAGGGTGGTAAGTAATCCATAGATTATCACATTATTTAATAGAAGGACCGCACGCGCGTGCGGTCCTTTTTTTGTACTTTTGGGCTCTGATATGGAAAAATTCGAGGTAACCATATTGGGATGCGGCTCTGCCACTCCCAGTCCGAAACACTATACTTCGTCGCAGGTTGTTGAAATCCGCGGCAAGCTTTTCATGGTGGATTGCGGCGAGGGAACGCAGATACAGTTGCGTCGCTCACGTGTGGCCTTTGCCCGTATAAACCATATCTTCATTTCACATCTTCACGGTGACCACTGCTTCGGACTGCTGGGTATGATTTCATCATTCGGCCTGCTGGGCCGCACCGCCCCCATGTTCGTGCACGCACCTCAGGAACTGGAGCCCATGCTCACACAGGAACTTGCATTCTATTGCCGCGACCTGGAGTTTCAGGTAGAGTTCCAGGGCTTTGATCCCGACAAGACAACCGTCGTTTATGATGACCGTTCGCTCACAGTCACTGCTTTCCCCCTGAAACACCGCGTGCCGTGTGCCGGTTTCCTTTTCCGGGAGAAAGCCACATCGGACCACCTGGACCGTGCTGCCGCCGATTTCTACGGAGTGCCCCAGTGGGACTACAACCGCATCAAGGAGGGTGGCGATTTCACCACACAGGACGGAACCGTCATACCGCATGACCGGCTCACCAAACCGGCCGATCCCGGACGCAGTTACGCCTATTGCTGCGATACGGCATACAACCCGTCCATGATACCCGTCATCAAGGGGGCAAGCATGATGTACCACGACTGCACCTATGCAGGTGAGGACGCCGATCGTGCCAAAAAGCATTTCCACAGCACCGCTACCGATGCCGCCCGCACCGCGCTGGAGGCAGGAGCCGGCAAACTCGTGTTAGGCCATTTCTCGGCCCGCTACCCGGACGAAAGCATCCTGCTTGAAGAGGCACAGAAAACATTCCCTAATACAATCCTGGCAAAGGAGAACCTCACCGTTTCTATCTGACTATGGCAATGATGGCTTATGATGAACGCAGGATACTGGAAATGCTCCATGAGGATGACTTTTCCCGCCGCCGCGCATTCGAGGCCATAGTAAAGAATTTCAGTGAGCAACTCTACTGGCAGATACGTCATATGGTACTGTCCCATGACGATGCCAATGATATACTTCAGAACACCTTTATCAAAGCCTGGACCAACCTTGACTCATTCATGGGTTATTCCAGGATATCCACATGGCTCTACCGCATAGCGGTCAACGAGACCCTGACCTTCCTCAACAAGCAGAAGACCAGCATTCCGTTGGAGACCGACAATGACGGCGAGCTTAGCCTGGCCGACCAGCTTGAGAGTGATCCCTGGTTTGACGGCGATCAGACAGAGCGTCAGCTTCAGGAGGCCATAGCCACTCTGCCCGAAAGGCAGCGCATGGTGTTTAACATGAAGTATTTCAACGAGATGAAATATGAGGAAATATCCGAGATACTGGGAACCAGCGTAGGAGCTCTCAAGGCATCATTTCACATAGCCGTCAAAAAAATCGAAGAGTATTTCGACAAAATAGATTAAACCATTTATCTGTTAATCAGTCAAAACAACGGATGGAAAAAGAAAGATTATACAAGATCGATGAACGCGAGGCACGCAGACCGTTCACTGTTCCGGAAGGTTACTTCGAGAACCTGACGCAGAACATCATGGCCTCACTGCCCGAGCAGGAGTCAATCTATTCCACCAATATAGTAGTGACTCCGTGGATGCGCATCAGACCTTATCTGTATGCCGCAGCGGCTTTTGCAGGCATTTTCTTCTGCATTAAGGCTGCTGTTGGAATCAATTCCCGCAACAATGCCTTGGAGATAGCTCAGGAAGAGACCACCATCTATTCTGACGAGTACATCGACTCATTCCTGGAAACGGCAATGATTGATGACTACACCCTTTATTACACACTGGTTGACGCAAACTGATTACGGTATGAAACAGCTAATTACAATTGTCTGCATTCTGCTGACACTGTCAGTTTCCGCTCAGGACAGGAGACCTAACCGCAGCGGCCAGTTCTCACCGGCCGAGTATGCGAAGCAGCAGAGAGAGTTCTTTACACAGAATGCCGGACTTACCCAGGAGGAGGCCGATGCATTCTTCCCAATCTATAACGAGTTACAGCAGAAAAAGCGCGAGATAAACCGCGAAATCAGGATGGCTATGCGTCAGGAGGGCGGTGCCGAGATGTCCGAGGAGCAGAGCCTCAAGACAATCGATGCCAGGGCGAATGCCAACATCCGTATTGCTGAACTTGAAAAAGAGTACCTTAAGAAGTTCAAAGAGGTCCTTCCCGCCTCCAAGATACTCAAGGTGCAGAATGCCGAGGAGCAATTTAACAGCCAAATATTGAAAGACATCCAACAGTCCAGGGGGCACCAGTTCCAGCAAGGACCACAAGGTCCGCAAGGGCCGCAACGCCCCGGACGACCGGGCCCGACATCACGAGTCAATGAAAAAAAGGAGTAGTTAACCTACCCCTTTTTTTTTCTGAAACTAGCCGTAATGTCAGTCATCTCCCCGTTCTCAATCCGGTACATACGCTGATTGGTGTTGGGGTTCGGCAACGGCCCCATACTCTCTATGTAGGGCCCCACCTTGACGTAATCCAGAGATTCCATCCTGAAACACTCCGGCAGTTCCTGACGGCCTGAATACCAGGCTGTCTTTATACCCGCGGCATGTACACGGTCGGCAAGCCGCATAACCTCCCCTGGCTCACGGTCGCCGCCCATGAAACATACACACGTCACGTCATGCCCATAGCGATCCAATAATCCGTCCAGCATGTCGTCATCCAATAACAAACCTATATCATCCTGCAACAGCGGGCTGTGACAACCTGGACAGCGGTTAGGACACTGGGAGAGGTTAAGCGATAGCGTAACCTCTCCCGGTACATCCTGGAAAACTATGTCGTATGACGCAATTTTCATTACATAGTAGCGTAATAACGCTTTGCAGCCTCTACCTGACGTGCAGCTGAGAAGTTGCTTACACGCTTCATGTATCCGATGATACGTGTCAGGTAGTCAACATTTGTTGAGTGGCAGTGCGGGCACTCCTTCAGGTAGCGCTTGTCAATGTTACCGCACTCATTGCAGATGGTGTTAGGAATGTTGAACGTGAAGTAGTTGCAACCCTCCTGAGCAGCCACTCTGAGAAGCTGACGGTACTGAGCCTTTGACAGGTGCTCCTCAAGGTTGCAGTGCAGAGCTGAACCACCGGTCAGATGCTCGATGTACTTGACACCGTGCAGACGGAAACGGTCAATTACGTTCAGTGTGCTATCCTCAACCTTGTAGAAGTAGCTGTTGTAGCAGTCACGCGGTACAACGTAGCCGTCCTCCTTATCCCACTTGGCGTTCTTTACACCAACGTTCTCAGCCGGAATCATCTCGCAGTTGAACATAACACCCTTTGAGTGGTAGTGCTTGTTCAGTTTCTCGATGATACCCAGTACTGTCTGAACATACTCTGTATAACGGGGGTTGTCACTGATCTCGATACCCAGGAACTCGGCACTCTCAACCAGACCGTTTACACCGATGGTCAGATACTGACGGCCGATGTTGATGTAACCTGAATCAAACAGCGGAAGCATACCCTTGCTCTGCAGCTCCTTTAGGTTCTCGTTGTAAGCCAGCTGAACCTTGTGCATCAGGTCAACAACCTCTTCGATATAGTTCTGATAAGGAATACCCATGCGCTGTGCATACTGAACGCAACGGTTCAGGTTGATGGTGAGCACGCTCTTTGAACCGGTACTTACGCCACCTGCACCAAGTGTATATGAGAATCCGTTATCGGTAATGGCGTTTCTAAGACGGCAGCAGCTTGACAGTGAGTCAGCGTTGTCGCTGATGTAGGTGAAGAATGAGTGACCCTCGGCGTACATCTCGGCTGTAAAGTCACCGTACTCCTTATCCTTAACGTCACCGTTCTCGGTGAGCAGAGCCATGGTCTCAACAGGGAATGTGAGCACGCAGCGCAGACGCTCCTGATTGAACCACTTCATGAAACGCTTCTGCAGCCATGAGAGAGACTCCCAATGGGGCTTCTCGCCGTCCGGGAAGCGGAACTCGCCGAACAGTGACTCAAAGTAGTAGCGGTCATAGTAACTGATGTTCCAGAACACTGACTGGAAGTTACGTGCACCGGTAGGCTGGTTGATAGAGTATACCACCTGCTGGAAGTAGTCAGTGATAACCTTATCGATTGAACGCTTCTTTATGCTCAGGTCAACAATCTCATCGGCACGCTTGTAGTAATCCTCACCGTACTCCTTCTCAATGAAGTAGTTCATGTACATGAGGAACTCAGGAGTAGCGCACGCACCTGAAAGCATTGAAGAGACCATGAATACCATGTTGATGAAACCGCCGCAGAAAGCCTTGAGGTTAGTAGGCTGTGTAGCGTTGCCGCCTATTGACTTGGTACCGCCCAGCAGCCACGGATACATGGTGATACTTGCGCAGTAGTTGGCCAGGTTCGTCTCATCGTTCTTGTAGATGAAATGCTGGTGCAGCAGGCTGATGTACTTATCGGCCACCTCCTTACCGAACATGGTACGGATACGGTCGCACAGCAGACGACGGTTAAGACGGATAAAGCCCTTTTTAGGCAACTCACCTATAAGAGTTGCGATGTTCTTGTTTTCAACATTGGCATTTGCGTCGAACTTGCTTCCCTCGGCAGCGTTCGCAGCTTGACAATAGCCCATGAGGAACTCGAGTTTTGATTTAGTCTCACGGTCCTCAGCGTGGCGGTTGCGGTACAGCATGTACGTTTTGGCAACCTGATAGTAGCCCTCGGCCATCAAAGCAACCTCAACCTGGTTCTGGATCTCCTCCACGCTGATACCGCTTTGGATATTCAGATGGCTCAGGATTCCGGTCATAACCTCTTCGGTAGCAAACGCACCCGAAGCCAGGAAAGACTTGGAGATAGCGGCCTTAATCTTGTCAATGGTAAACACCTCGTGTTTGCCATCTCTTTTTACAATATATGTCTCCATAAATAACTAAAAGTATTCATCAATTCGGCACAGCAGAAAGAACCTGTCTCTCCACAAACATGCACTATATAATCAGGATAACTCCCTCTTAAAACCCGGCCTTGTAGTCCTGCAAGGACCAGGGCCCCAATGTCATTGGCAGGTCTTCTGACTTATCCCGTCCCATGCGCCTTCCCGGTCCCTTGAACGGCCAGTGGCAGAGAGTGCATCGGATTAATAATCAGGGATTTACAGCAGCAGGTACTGTCCCGGATTTCCACCGGATTCCAAATTATTCCTTCTGGTTGTTACCATTCGGAAACCAATGACGCTAGCAAAGTTATGATAAAATCAATACGATGATACGGGCTGTTAATAACTTCCGCAGCCTTCTTCGGGAGAAGTTTTCAACAGGTAAAAAATTTGCTTAGATTTGCAGATGTTATGGCACTGAAAAGATTCGGAGTATCGCTTGAAGACGAGCTGCTGGAGCAGCTGGATTCACTGGTAAAAGAGGACGGTTTCGCCAACCGTTCGCAGGCCATCCGCTTCCTGATCGAGAAGAACGTGGCCGAAAAAAAGTGGCAGTGCAACCACATTGTCGCGGGTACCATATTTATTATATATGACCAGCAGCGGACCGATATATCCGCTCACATATCGGATATACAGATCCGCCACCAGAATCTTGTGCTTTCCTCACAACAGCACTATATCAATGAGGGCACCTGTCTGCACGTTTGCACCGTCATGGGTGAGGCCCGCCTGCTTACCGCCCTGGCCGATGAGATGACATCCATCAAGGGCATCCGCCACGGCAAGCTGCTTATGAGCCGCGCCGATTAGCGCTTGATAAAGAAACTTCCTACTGCAATTACCAGAACCAGACCTGAGAGCAGGAACGCCCACACGTTCGCGCATCTGGATGATGCCGTAAAGGTATAGTCACCCGTTATGAGGTAATCTCCACCAAAACGATACTGTATCACGCCATCCTCAACCTGGCCACGGCCGGCATCAATGACCTTACCGGGCATCTTTAAGGTATATGAGACCTTCAGGCAGCCTAGTCCTACACTCTGGTACCATAATGTTCCACCATAAGTCTCCGCATCCGGAATATCGGTTTCAGTAAAGACATTTGTATTAAAGAATCTGTCCAGGTATTCAAGAGCCCCGTTATCGCCAACAAAGTCCATGACATTTATTTCTTTTTCATATGCAGACTTCATGACCGTATCACGCATTGAAAGGAATGTTTCACGATCCACCGGCGGGTTCCCAATCTGATCGTAATATTCGGCAATTGACCTGAAGTAGATATCCCACATTACGTCAAAGGCCCAGTGTTCCGCATTACATGAGATATCGGACAGGTAGTCCAGTTCCTTGCCTGTAATTCCCTTTGGAAGTTCAGGATAACCGGTAAACCAGAAAGAGGCCTCGTCCTGACTCAGATAATCCGTAATTGGAATATTGAATGAGTCTTCCCATCCACGGAATGTCTCCGTAAAAGTATAGTCGGTATAGAACCATTTGAATTTCCTGTCAAGAGTTGCCTCTGACTTTAGGGGTCTTCCAAATATCTGCAGAGCCGGAGAACCGTTCATATCCTCTACCCTTTCAAACTTTCTGCTGACAGTTACACCCTGTACCTTGTTTCTAAGTACATCTACAGAATCCTTGGTTTCCAGCACATCCCATCCCTCATCCTCAGTAAGGCAACCGTCGTCATCTGTAGTGACCGTACGCACACACGATCCGTCGCGCATGACCTGAGTGTCCATCTGGACATCCCATTCGTCACAGGAGGCTAAAGCCAACGCTGTGAGAGCAAATATTATCTTAAAAATCGGAGTTCGCATAATACTTTTCTTTAAGGACTTTACGTCTGTTCATTAATCTCATTTTCTCAATTCTCATATTATATCTCTCGGCCGGAGAACAATCTTTACACTCTTCGCTGACAATCTCAAGGTAGGCTGTCTCGGTATTCTCTTCCTGGAATGTGGTCTCGCTTTCAAGTTGCACATAGAGCAACATAAGCACCACTGCAGCCACCGATGAAACGGTCCTGAGCACAGAGAGCCACATCGGAACCGCAACCGGTTTCCTCTCTTCGGTCTCCTCTATGGCCGACATGATGCTGTCAGTCAGAGCATCGGCATCAGGAACCACGGGCATCTGGCCTTTCAGGCGCTCAAGCATATCATCTATCCTTTCCATATCCCATCTTTATCAATCGTTCACGAATATTCTTCTTGGCCGCATACAGATTGCTTTTTATCTGATCTGCATCCAGGCCTGTAATCTCAATTATCTGCTCTGTCTCCAGTCCTTCCAGCTGGCTGAGCGTAAACACCAGTTTCTGTTTTCCGCTCAATTCATTTGCCATCACCTTTACGACCGATACCCACTCGCTGCTTTCAAGTTGCCGCTCCGGGTCACTGTCATCGGCCACCGTTTCAAAGATCCTTTCATCCTCCCCGGAAGGGCCGATGGGCCTTACCTTGCGCATTCGGTCCAGGCAGAGCCTTGATGCAATCGTGTAAACCCAGGTGTTGAAACCGTAACGGTCATCGTAGCTGCCTATGTTCTGCCACACCTTTATAAAAGTGTCCTGCACCACTTCCTTGGCTTCCTCAATATCGGCCAGCATCTTAAGCGAGAGCGAATATACCATGCCCTGGCAGTTCTGCACCACGTAGCGGAAAGCGGTCTTGTCGCCCGCCTTGCACTTTCTTATGATGTCGGCTTCTATCTGTTGCATCTCACTTTATTATACGAACTCCAGGTCCGGAAGTCAAAAATAGTCAAAAAAAAGATGCAGTTCTACCAAAATCACGGTGTTACGATTCTCATAATTCGTGTTACTTTTCTATATTTGCCGTCATAACTAACCAACCCTTTTATGAAACACATTGCTTTAATACTTGCTGCGGCAGCAGTATCAATCAGTACAGCACATGCAACCGAACCTTCGGATTCAATACTTCAGGAGGTAGTGATAACCGGCACACGCAGCGCCACCGATGTACGTCATCTGTCACAGACCGTCAACGTGGTTGACCGTGCCGCCATCGAGGAGACCAACCGCACATCACTCCTGCCCCTGCTTACCGAGCAGGTTCCCGGACTGTTCATCACACAGCGCGGATATGCCGGTTACGGAGTATCGGGAGGTGCCGCAGGAAACATTTCCATGCGCGGTATGTCAGGAAGTTCAGCCCGTATGCTTATCCTTATTGACGGACATCCCAACTACGCCGGTATTTACGGCCATCCCATAGCAGACTCCTACCAGTCACTCATGGCAGAGAGGGTTGAGGTCCTGCGCGGTCCCGCATCACTTCTTTACGGATCCGATGCCATGGCCGGTGTAATCAACATAGTCACCAAGAAGCCCCAGGACGGCACCCATGCATACGTTCATGCAGGTTACGGTTCATTCAATACCGCCGAGAGCGAGTTTTCGGTCTATACCCGTGAGGGTAAGATGAGTGGCGTAGCATCAGGTTCATACAACCGCACCGACGGACACCGCGACAACATGAACTTTGAGCAGTTCGGCGGATATGCCAAGTTGGGTTACGAAATTTCAAACAACTGGAATGCATCAGCAAACGTAGACATCACACGTTTCAAGGCTTCACAGCCGGGTTCCGAAAGCAATCTGTTAACTGATGCTGATCAGGATATAACACGTGGAACCACAGCCCTGTTCATTGAGAACAACTACAAGAAAACAACGGGTGCAATCAGCGTATTCTATAGTTGGGGTAACCACTGGATCAATGACGGTTATCACGTTGATACCGACCCCGCAAAGAATGAGACCCCAAAAGCTTTCCGCTTTATTTCATATGATGAAATGTGGGGTGCATCTGCCTGGCAGAGCGCAAGTCTGTTCAAGGGTAACCGCCTGACACTTGGCTTTGACTATTACCGTTACGGAGGCAAGGCAAACAACCACTTTGTTGACGGTCCGAACAAAGGAAACGACGTACTCCAGGTCGATGCAAAAGAGGATGAGATAGCAGGTTATCTTGAAACACGTCAGACCATTGGTGATTGGCTCACCCTTAATGCCGGTCTGCGTGTAGACCATCACTCAAAAGCAGGTACCGAACTTGTACCTCAGGCTGGAGCAGCATTCCATCTGCCCGCAAATGCCGAGGTCAAACTTTCTGTAGGCAAGGGATTCCGTTACCCCATCATCAGGGAGATGTTCATGTACAACCCCAAGAACCCCGAATTAAAAGCTGAATCACTTTGGAACTATGAACTGGCATTCTCTCAGATTCTTATGGGCGGAAAGTTCAGTTATGGAATTAATCTGTTCCACATGGATGTAGAAAACACCATACAGACATTGCCGTCAGCAAACGGACCATTAAACCAAAACAGCGGAGAGCTTAAAAACACTGGTATAGAAGCTCAAGCATCATTCCTTATTTCAAAAGCATTCGCAGTGAACGGAAACTACAGTTATCTCCACATGGAGACACCGGTTGTAGCAGCACCTGTTCACAAGGTATATTTGGGAGGCTCATTCAACAAGAACGGCTGGCACGTAAATACAGGATTACAGTACATCAACTCCTTGTACACCACACCCAAAACAGTCCAGCCTGTCACAGTAATAGCCAACCCGGAAAAGAAGGAGAACTTCCTGCTCTGGAACGCCCGTGTATCATATCAGATTTCAGATATGATAGGTGTATGGGTTAACGGTGACAACCTGCTGAATACAAAATATCAGATAAATGACGGATACCCGATGCCGGGCATCGCTTTTATGACAGGTCTTACTCTGACTCTATAAGTTCAGGGTCGATCCATCCGAGTATACGGTTTACTGTTACACCGCTCGTCAAACGGGCGGTGTAATATTTATGCCCTATCGGATTAAAAGTATGTGACAGTGACATGTCCAAACGACCCACAGCTATTTCATCGTTAATTGAGGCTTCAACCAGCAATACTATGTCTTGACCCTTCTCGGTATCTTTGTCAAGTTTCAGGGCAAAGTTTCTATCCTTCTGGAAGCATTCAATGATATGCTCATCCTCCAGCATTATATCCTTGGCAACAATATTGAAGTTGGGATCATTGTCCTTCATCGGCATATTCTCAAAATAACCGTCTTTCCCATAGAACATTTTAATCCAATCACTGTCTCCCCTCCGGTCTGGAAGATCAATCTTGAGTACATCATTTATGAAATGAGCCAGTTTGTACGTGGCAACGAGGGAGCCTATCATAGTCATATGCTGGTTCTTCTCATATGTTGACTCAAAGCAGTCCTTATCAAAAGCAACGGTATCATAAGGAATCTGCATATTTAGCCAAGCCTTCCCGGTCGGTACTATAACTCTGGATTGCTCGTCGCGCCATGCCTCATAGTTTTCGATGTGACGGTAATACATGGGTAATGTCATGAACATAACCTCTATTCCGTTTTTGTCGCACAGGTCAACAATCTTGCGGGCGTATTTGAAGTCCCTTATGCTCACCCTCTCATTCCTTCCGTCAACGGCCGGACCTTTAGTGTCGTAATATGACATTATGGTGTCGCTGATTCCGGTTTTGAAACGCGCGAATCGGCCCAAATACAAATGGTCATCGTTTTGGGCTATCCTATCCTTGTAGAGTTGGATATTCTTTTCCATCTCCTCGCGGTTGCGAAGTAACAGTTCGTGGTTGCGCAATGTGAAGGACCAGGCAGGCAAGTAGGACTCTACACCGAACAGGATGGGCAGTGATTGAAGTTTTATACCCAGATTACGGCGCGGATAGAAACTGCGGAATTCATCGGCCAGACCGCTTCCTTCGGTTGTCGGACCGTCGGTGCCGCGCATCAGATACGTTTCAATTATGACCAGACTGGGCGTAGTTAAAGTAAGCAGTTCCTTGAGGCAATAGTAAGAATCCGCAATATCCGTTCCGCTCGGAGCCATGTCAAACGCCGTGCATCCAAGAGCACATGAAAGATTGGAAGGCTCGATACCCGTATTGACATGTGAGTTTCCCAGAACCACAATATCAATGGGGGTCTCCGGAGTAAGATCATATAATGATTCCCACCTTTGCTCGTGATGCCTGTTCTTCTGGTCTGTAATGAAGTATCTCTTTTTGTCACAATATACGACAGCTGCAACTGCGGCCAGCATCAGCGCGGCCAGACGAAGCAGTAAATGGCCGGCTTTTGTATACTTTCTGACAGGTAACCCTTTCTTGGAGTTTGTATTATTTCCCATAGTGCTTAGAACTGAAAGTAAATGAAGTTGTTGTCACTGCCGTTGCCGTAGATACCGAAAAAGATGGTACCCAGAACAATAGCCAGATAGGGAACCCATCTGATGAGCCAGTAGCTGTTGAAAAAGAATGATTCCAGCTTCTCTTTCCACCTTTCCTCCATCAGTTCGATGATCATCAGTCCCACAAGCAGCCATATGGTGAAATGAAACTCGGTTTCTTTCATTCCGAATGTATAAAGTGAATCCAGATTACCGAATCCCAGATAGCTGAACATCGTAATGGCATCACTGAAAGTCTGTGCGCGGAAGAATATCAGAGACAGTGCCCAGTATGAGGTTACAAACAATGCGCATCTCACCTTCTCGGGACCTGTCTTGGGATTCATCTTGAGCCATCGGTCAAATACTATCAGCGAAAGACCGTTAATGGCTCCCCAGATGACAAAGTTCCATGAAGCGCCGTGCCAGATTCCGCTCACCACGAAAACAATCATGGTATTGAGAACCACTCTTGACGCACTGCATCTGTTACCGCCCAAAGGGATATATACATAATCACGGAACCAACTGGTAAGTGTAATGTGCCACCTTGACCAGAAGTCCTTGAATGTGACCGCCATATAGGGACGACGGAAGTTGGTTGACAGCCTGAAGCCGAACAACTCGGCCGTTCCGACGGCAATCTGCGAATAAGCCGAGAAATCCAGATATAACTGGAAACAGAAGAATATCACGGCTACAAGGACGGGCAGTCCTCGTACGGGGCTGGCATAGACACCGTCGACAAATACTGCCAGACGGTCAGCAATCACTATCTTCTTGAACAGGCCCACGGCAATCAGGAACAGCCCATGACGTGCATTGTCATAGACAAACGGCTTGCGGTCGGTTTCGTCCATAAACTGAGGAAGCAGATCCCTGGCTCGCTATATA
>Ga0310786_10009312_pt1 | contig 12483 bp, 13 predicted proteins | sample AusTroGonzalo_MG_FD_203881 | JGI IMG/M metagenome (GOLD analysis project Ga0310786, IMG submission 203881) | Bovine rumen microbial communities from tropical cattle in Woodstock, Queensland, Australia - Gonzalo_03 (v2) (version 2) | ecosystem: Host-associated > Mammals > Digestive system >...
ATCCGTCGCCATCATGGACGTCGGAAAGGGAAAAGCACTTTGTGATGAGATCGCTCAGGCAACCGCAGCCCTCAAGAACTGAGGTGAGCTGAATGGTCGACACTGACAGCATCCCTTCTGAGGTCGTTGAGATCATCGGAAGGACCGGAATGACCGGTGAGGCGACTCAGGTCAAGGTCCGTGTTCTCGATGGACGCGACAAGGGAAGGATCATTACAAGGAACATCATGGGTCCTGTCAGAATGGGTGACATCCTCATGCTGAGGGAGACATCCAGAGAAGCCAGGAAACTGGGCATGAGGTGATTCGGATGGTAGACACATCTAGGAGATGCTCCTTCTGCGGAGCCCCCATCGAGCCCGGAACCGGTAAGATGTACGTCAAGAAGGACGGAACCATCCTCTTCTTCGACGCCAACAAGTGCTACAAGAACATGATCGAGCTGAAGAGGGTCGCTCGTACCACCGAGTGGACCGAGAAGGCTGCCAAGGAGAAGGCGGCCAGACTCAAGGCGGCAGAGAAGAAGGAGTGAGCCCCATGGCTATGGAGCAGACCTATCTCATGGTGAAACCCGACGGAGTCCAGCGCGGACTCTGCGGAGAGATCCTCTCCCGCTTCGAGAAGAAGGGACTCAAGATCGTGGGCCTCAAGTTCATGGTCATACCCAAGGAAGTCGCCGAGAAGCACTACGGCGAGCACAAGGACAAGCCTTTCTTCCCCTCGCTCATCAACTACATCACCTCCGGGCCCGTCATGGCGATGGTCCTCGAGGGTGAGGACGCGGTCCAGATCTGCAGGAACATGATGGGCAAGACCAAGCCCATCGAGTCCGCACCCGGGACCATCCGCGGCGACTACGCCATGGTGACCGGTTGCAACATCATCCACGGATCGGACTCCGTCGAGTCCGCTAAGAGGGAGATCTCCATCTTCTTCAAGCCCGAGGAACTCGTCGCATACGACAGGACCGCGGACAAGTGGATCTACGAGTGAGAACCCGGTAGCATTCTAAACCTTAACACGCGGGACCCGGACCGATACCGGTCCGGGCCCGCTCACATTCTGTTCAGTATCTTTCCTGATATCTTGATTTATATTTTACTTTCAAAAATAAAGTAAAAATTTTTTACTTTTGATTCAAAAGTAAAATTAAATATTTACATCGGATACGCTCCGTCATGAAGAGATTCGTCGGCCGTAAGAAGGAATTGGACCAATTGGAACGCATATGGTCCGAAGACCGCTACAAGACCTGCGCGATATACGGTCGCAGACGCATAGGGAAGACGAGCCTGTTCAGGAAATTCATCGAAGACAAACGCAGCATCGTCATGGATCTCGTGATGGGTACCGAGGTCGAGAATGTACGGAGGATGGGCAGGATACTGCAGGAAGTATCGGGCACGGTCCCCGCAGGAGAGACTCTTTACGATATATTCCAGGTTCTGAAATCCCTTTGCTCCGAGGAGAGGACGGTCGTGGTGATAGATGAGATGCCGTATCTTACTGCGGATAACAGGAGGGCCGCATCCGAGATCCAGCATTTCGCGGACTGGTTGATGGACAATACCGATTCGATGCTGATAGTCTGCGGCTCATCCATCTCCCTTATGATGCACGGGCTGAAGGATAGGGACGGTCCGCTGTTCGGAAGATTCCACCACATCATAGATCTGGGTCCCTTGGAGTTGGAGGAGACGAGGGATTTCCATCCTGGCATGTCCGATGTCGACCTCCTCAGCACCTATCTGACATTGGGAGGGGTCCCGATGTTCCATGCAGGGGCCGGCGACCGCAGCTACGCGGACCTGGTGGAAGACTATCTGTTCGAACCGTCGGGGGTATTCTACATCGATTCGGTCGGGATCGTGGTCAGCGAGATGAAGAATCTGTCGTCCGAGTCCATGTCGGTGCTGGAGGCGATAGCGGCAGGCAACTGCAGATTCGGTGAGATCGCATCCCGCACAGGACTATCCGACCTGACCCTGACCAAATGTCTGAAAGGTCTGTCAGGGATGCGCCTTATTGGGGAACTGCATCCGATGGCCGGTGCACCCAAGCACCCCCGCTACATAATAACTGATGCGCCCACCTCGTTCTATTTTACGGTCATCAGGAGGAACCCGCACCTGTCCGGTCCGAAAGGCGGAAGATACGAAGCGGTCTCCCAGCAGATATCATCGTTCCTGGGTAGACAGTTGGAGGTCTTCTGCAGGGACGTGTTCCCTTCCAGATACCCTTGTACCGAGATAGGGTCCTGGTGGGGAGCGGTCCCGGTTAGGGACGATAGTGGGAGGCTGGTGCGCGATGGGAGAGGGAAAGCGGTGACGGAGGACGCAGATATAGACCTGGTCGCCACACTTCGCAGGGGTAACGACCGTATCGATCTCTTTGCCGAATGCAAATTCACTAGACGCAAGGCTTCGTTCACCGTTCTCAATGATCTGAGGAAGAGGGCGGAGTCTCTCAAAGGCGGATACAACCTCCGGCTGGCCATAGTATCGGTGTACGGATTCGAGGACGATCTGAGCAGATATGCGGAGGACAACGGCATCATCCTGATAGGTCTGGATTGTCTGGTGGGCAAGGCCCAATATCCGGATATCGCATGAATCTCGTTCATGGAAAGCTTAATTATCTATGGCCCTTTGCCTGGGTTAACTGTACTTTTATAAAGTGTCAGTCGGATTTGGAAAACATGGATTGTGGTGGCTATGGCGATAAGACAACCGGTTGTGAGCGTTCTCGGTCACGTGGACCATGGGAAGACGAAGCTTCTTGACAAGATAAGGGGAACCTCGGTGCAGGCCCGCGAGGCAGGCGCCATCACCCAGCACATAGGTGCGACGGAGGTCCCCATCGAGCACATCTACAAGGTGTGCGCCCCGCTCATCGGGAACAAGAAGTTCGGCGTCCCCGGATTGCTTTTCATAGACACGCCCGGTCATCATTCCTTCATAACGCTCCGCGCGAGGGGAGGATCCCTCGCGGACATCGCAGTCCTCGTCATAGACATCAGGGAGGGTCTCATGCCCCAGACCATCGAATCCATCAGGATCCTGAGGCAGTACAAGACCCCGTTCGTCATAGCACTCAACAAGGTAGACACCATCGAGGGTTGGATCTCGGCCGAGGACAGGCCCTTCATCCTCTCGGAGAAGCAGCAGCAGGCGCACACGTTGGAGGTATTCAGTGATAAGCTCTACACGGTCATCGCGCAATTGTCCGAGGAGGGCATATACGCCGACAGGTACGACAGGATAGACGACTTCACTAAGAACGTCGCACTGGTCCCCATCTCCGCCAAGGAGGGCGAGGGAGTGCCCGACCTGCTCCTGGTATTGATAGGTCTGGCACAGCGCTTCCTCGAGTCCCAGTTGGAGAAGGGGGAGGGCCCCGGCAAGGGTACCATCCTGGAAATCAAGGAGGAGAAGGGACTGGGGAAGACCCTGGACATGATCCTCTATTCCGGTACCATCAAGAAAGGAGACACCGTCGCCCTGGGTACCAGGGGGGCGCCCGTCGTCACCAAGGTCAAGGCGATCCTCAAGCCCAAGCCCCTCGACGAGATCCGCGACCCCAGGGACAGGTTCGATTCCGTTCCCGTGCTCCATGCAGCAGCAGGTGTCAAGATATCCTGCCAGAACGTGGAAGGCGTCATCGCCGGCGCGCCCATGCTCGTCGTGAAGAACGAGAAGGACCCCGCCATCAAGTCGCTGCAGGAGGAGTCCACCGTCAAGATCGAGACGTCCGAGAACGGTATATCGATCAAGGCCGACGCGGTCGGTTCCCTGGAGGCCCTCGCCTTCGAGGCCAAGGCCAACAACATCCCAATCAGGAAGTACGGTGTCGGCGAGATCACACGCAGGGACATAGTCGAGGCCGCGTACGGCGACAAGAAGAACTGCGTACTGTTGGGATTCAATTCAACGTTATCGAAGGATGCGGAGGCGGAGCTGGCCATGCATCCCGAGCTCAAGGTCATCACCAACCAGATCGTGTACAAGCTCATCGAGGACTACATGGAATGGGTGGAGGAGTCCAAGCGCCAGGCGGAGGGCGACAAGAGGGCGGAGTTCTCGTTCCCCGCCAAGTTCAAGATCCTGCCAAACTGCATATTCAGGGCCAGCAAGCCGGCCATCGTCGGCGTGAGGGTCCTGGCCGGAAGGATCAGGCCCGGGGAGAACCTCATCGGCCCCGACGGCCGCGACTGCGGAAGGATCAAGTCCATCCACACCGGGGAGGAGACCCTCAAGGAGGCCAAGCAGGGCGAGGAGGTCGCGGTCGGTATCGACGGCGTGACCGCCGGCAGGCAGATCAACGAGGAGGATGTCATCTACGTGGACCTCATCGGTTCCGCGATCAAGCCCCTGAAGGAGATGGACCTCACCGAGGATGAGAAGATGACCCTGGAGGAGACCATCGCCATCAAGCGCAAGGAAGAGCCTTTCTGGGGAATGTGATGCTCGTCTATTATGCGAGGGCGGTGGATAGCCGCGATTGGGACGAGGTCCAGTCCGAGCGTTCCAGGGTCGTGCAGCTTTTCTCCGAGCACGGAATGGAGATCATCAACCAGTTCTCCGACGGATACGAGGACGACAAGGAACTCGTGGAGAGCCAGATCGCCAATATCAGGAGATGCGACATTCTCGTGGCGGACCTCTCGATCCCTGACCACCCCTACCTCGGATGCATCGGCGAGGTCATCTACGCGCATCAGTTCGGAAAGAGAGTGTACGTGATCTACGGGGACTATGAGCATCTCCCGGACAGGCCCTGGATGAGCTATCACACGGACGGGTTCTTCAGGACTTACTACGAGTTCATCTCGTTCATCGACGGATGAGCCTCAGACTCCCTTTTCCTCCATCCCCGGGTGCGGCAGCATGCTCCGGAGGATGATCACAGCTATCGTCAGCATGATGGCCATCATGATGACGTTCGTCAGGTCCACCGACCAGTAGACCATCTCCATGGAGTACTGGGCCGCGATGTAGTAGAACGAGATGAAGAACATCTCCCTCAGGAACATCAGGACCGTGGATACAACGGCCTTCCTGAGGGCTTGGATCATCGACGAGCACACCCTTATGATGCCCAGAGCGACAGGCACCATCGAATAGATGCGGATGGCCAGAATGATCTCCTCCTCGAGAGGCTTCATGTCCTCCGAATAGGTGTACAGGCCCGCCAACTGAGGGGCCAGCAGGAACATGGCTATTCCCACCGCTATACCTACAGCGGTCACGAAAGAAAGGGAATACCTGAAAGTAGCGCGGATCTTGTCGCCGGTGCCCTGTCCCAGCTGCGCAGATACGAGGGGGATGAGAGCTGACGCCACCGCTACCGCGGGCAATACAGCTATGTCCACGAACCTGAACGCGTTGGAATAGATTGCTAGCCCGTCCGGGCCACCGCATCCGGCGATTATCCCGTCCTCCGGGATGATCATTAGGCATATCAGCAGAGTCTCTATCGAGAAGGGCACCGCTATCACGGCGATGTCCTTCAGCAGAACAGTATCGAACCTGAAACCGCGGAGACGCGGCGAAACAAACATCCTCCCCCCGGTGAAGAACGATATCCCTACCAGGGTGGAGACGGTCAAGGAGACGCAGGTGGCCCATGCGGCGCCTTCCAGACCCCATCCGAACATGTAGATGAAGACGGGATCAAGCACGATGTTGAGGACCGACGCCGTCATCGATATCGCCATGGACTTCTTTGCCGCCCCTTCCGAACGGACCAGACCGATGACAAGGCCGTTCACGGTCAGGGGCAGGGCACATATGATGAACGGTATCAGGTAATCCATGCCGAGGTCAGTGTTGTATCCGTTCCCGGCGACCGATACCAGGAACTCCCCGCACAGGGACATGACGGCCATCATGGCGAAAGACATCAGGACCGACACCACGGCAGCCTGGGATGCGATCCTGTCCGCCCTGTTCTTGTCGCCCTTTCCAAGGGACAGGGCGATGGCGCCGGAGGCTCCGACGCCCAGGGCTAGACCTATCGAGACTATGATGCGGTATACCGGCGTAGCCATCGTTATCGCTGAAAGGGCATCGGGTCCCAGCCCGGCGCACCACAGGGAATCTATGAACGTCTGTAATGTGGAGACGACCACCGCTATAAGAAGGGGGACCGCCAGATGGAACAGCGCCCTCTTGGGGTCGCTGAGCATCATCTCCAGATCCTTGGTGGGGCCGTCCATGGCGGATATCAGGACCGGACGTTATAAAAGACATTTGCGTGAACAGGGTCGTCGTAAGACGAATCAGGCTCATCCGGATGATTTGGGAATGATGGAAATAGTGGCTGAATATCCCAGTTGCTGCATCCCTCCGTCAGTCATTAGAAGATCTATCTGCAGATAGTAGAATGAATTTTACCATATGCTGGCATTGTAAATCTAAGTTTTTAGGTCTAAAAAAATATTTTATATGTCTTAATACGTCAAATGTCGCATTGGAAGTATCATCCAATTCAATGAGGTTTTATCATGGAACAGAAGACATTGATTGCAATAGTTGCAGTGGTCGTAGTGGCCGCTGTTGCAATTGGCGCATTCGTCCTGATGAATCAGGGCGGTAGCGATGATGAGCCGACCTATGACATCCCCGACACAAGGATGTTGGTCTTCGGAAACGCTAACAATGATGATTATCTAGACAGCAGCGATCTGACATTCCTCAAGGCAATCGTCAACGGCTCGGCAACATGGGACAAGAAGACCAACCTCTTCGCGGACACCAACACTGACGGAACCGTCGACCAGAAAGATGTCGATCTACTCAGCAATATCCTTGCTGGAAAGAAGACAACAATGTACTATCTTAACTGGCATGGTAACGTCAGATCCATAAACTATCCCCTTTCCGGTAACATTGCAGGCAGTTACGTAGATATCGCAGCACTCGCTTGGATCGCTGGATGTTACGACGACATCACCTCGATAAGGCAGACCCAGCAGAACCTGGACAACCTCGATCCCGTACAGTTCCCTGGAGCTGCGGGAAAGTGGAAGACCGTCAGCGACGACACCAACACAACCTTTGATGTCCAGAAGCTTCTGGCCCAGAAGGTTAAGGTCGTTCTGACCGATCCCGACTTCATCGAGGGCAACGGACTCCTTGAGAAGATGCACGAAGCAGACAAGAGCATGAACGTCATCGAGCTTCCTATCAACAGGGCGGTCGGCGACGTCGACTGGACTCACACCATCATCACTCTTGGAGCGATGTATCAGAACCAGGACAAGACCAAGGAGTACGTAGAGTTCGTCGAGAAGGTAGAGAAGAAGATCAAGGATAAGATGGACTACGTCAAGCAAAAGTACCCTGACCAGACCTTCCTCATCTGTTACGAGCCCACCAGTGCTCTCGTGACCGATCTTGATATCTTTGGAAAGACCGATGTCCAGTACGGAGATGTAGCCAACATGGTCAGGCTGCCCCTTACCTGCGCTCTTGACCCGATGGCAGACACCGGATATATAGAGGGCTACAAGATCGAGGATGTAATAACCCTGAACCCCACAGTCATCTGTATAGAATCATGGGGTAAGATCAACACTATGTCCGAGGATGAGTATTATGAAGTCATCCAGAAGTGGGTAAGCTACTTCTCGAAGACCGGTGCGTACGCCAACGACAAGGTCGTCACCTTCGCATATGAGGTCTACGGTACCGTTCCCGGAATCGCAGGAATGATCTACATGGGATCTCTGATCTGGCCCGATGCATTCGATGCTGAAGAGGGAATCGAGTATCTGAACGAGTACTATCAGAAGTTCACACCCATGGGTGAGGACTTTGATGTGACAGAGCACTACGGATTCCTTCCCGTAGTGTGGGGTTCCAACATAAACTGATCTAAACCGAGTATGCCGGAGACGGCATACTCCACTTTTTTTTAGGAAAGGTGTGTCCCATGGGACAGTATTTCGACAATGTAAACGACGATCCGTTGGTTAGCAATGATGTAAACACGTCGATTGTTGCATGGGATCAGGGGATATCTGATGAGGACGAGATGTTCACACAGACAGTCCACGAATATTCTCGTCTCAGGAAGATGAAGTACGTATTCGTTGCGGCCTGTCTGATCTTTATCATTGCAGCCATCTCGGTCTCGGTAACCATCGGATCATACGATATCGGTTTCCTGAAGGTTTATGAGCTCATCTGGGCGCATATAACCGACACTGTAGCCGAAGAAGACGCAACTGCAGATTACGTGGTCTGGCAGTTGAGACTACCTCGCATAATCACCGCCATATTCGGCGGAGCGGCACTGGCAGTTGCCGGAGCTGTCATGCAGAGCGCTCTCAAGAACCCTCTGGCCGATTCCTATACGACCGGAGTCGCCTCGGGAGCTGGTTTCGGTGCCGTCGTCGCTATGACCTTCGGCATCGTTTTCGGTTCTATGAGTTCCGTCGTGATCTTCGCATTCCTCTTTGCACTGATCCCTATCGGAATAATCATAGCGATCTCCAGATTCACCAATTCATCACCCACCACCATGATCATGGCCGGTATGGGTACCATGTATATCTTCAACGCAATGACGACAGTTATCATGCTGTATGCCGATCCACAGGCTTTGAAGACCATGTATGCATGGCAGGTAGGTTCTTTGGGTCTATCCGATTGGTCCTACGTTCCCATGATTGTGCTGGTATCGACCGTGGGTGTGGTAATCTCATGTCTTATGGGAGGTAAGTTGAACGTTCTTGCGACCGGTGATGAGAGCGCTAAGGCTCTGGGAATCAACGCGGATAGGCTGAGGGTATTCCTGCTTCTTTTAACAGGAATCCTGGCCGCAGGTATCGTCAGTTTCATCGGTCTCGTCGGTTTTGTTGGACTGGTGGCACCGCACATCTGCCGTATGTTCATTGGTGCTGACAACAAATTCCTGTTGCCGGCATCAGCGATATTCGGATCGGTATTGATGCTGTTGGCCGATCAGATAGGAATGGTCCTGCTGGCAACACCGCTCCCTGTGGGAGTCGTTATGGCCTTCTTCGGAGGACCTCTGTTCATCTGGCTGATTCTCAGGAGAAGCAGCAAGGCTTGGTGATATCATGACGACAATAGAATTCAAGAATGTAAACTTTGGATATTCTGAAGATCACATAGTGCTTCATGATGTCAATCTTGTCATGGACAAGCCGGGACTCTACTGTATCCTCGGACCGAACGGTGTTGGTAAATCGACGATCGTGAAGTGTATAAACAAGATCAACGAGCCGTTATCCGGAGACGTCTTCCTGGATGGGGTGAATCTCAAGGACATGGAACTGAAGGATATCTCCAAGAAAGTGACCTTCGTCCCTGCGCATCAGACGGATGCGTTCTCCATGTCGGTGATAGATACTATCCTCATCGGAAGATACAACAAGAGCAAGTGGGGTTCCCAGAAACAGGATCTGAAGAGGGTCTATGAGACGATGAAACTGTTGCATATCGAGGATCTTACATACCGCAAGTACAATGAACTGTCTGCGGGTCAACATCAGAAGGTCACGATTGCAAGAGGACTTGTCCAGGATACTCCCGTCCTCATTTTGGATGAACCCACGGCCAACCTGGATGTTCAGTATCAGGTCTACATAACGGAGATGTTGCGCGCAATAGCAGAGAAGAGGAACATGATCATCCTGATGATCAGTCATGATCTCAACATCACTTCGAAGTATGCACATTACGTTATAATGCTCGCAAGACCCGGAGTGATATTTGCGACAGGGAAACCGGAGGAGATAATGAATACCGATAACATAGAGAAGGTATACAGCATCAAGAGCCGTATCATTCCCGATCAGGTATGCTCCGAAAAGACCGGAACATGTCTGGAAGTAGCGCATGTCATCTTGGATGAAGCGATAATGAACAAAGATACCTATTGATAAACAGCGGTGCTGACCATTAAGGGCAGCACCGTCCCTTTCAATCTCAATTTATCCTAAGTTGAAAAAGTCAAGGGGCGTTTGTAAAAAACGGGCCCGAAGGCCCATTTAGGATTTTCATTTCAGATGCTTCTGCGCTTCCTCCACGGTCGCACCGTGCAGCACTATGTCCGAGACGGCGCTCATCATGCCGCGGACGTTCTTGTGCTGGAAGATGTTCCTTCCCATGGACACCCCGTGTCCTCCCGCCTCCAGGGAATCATGGACCATGTTGAGGACATCCAGGTCGGAGTTCATCTTGGGTCCGCCTGCGATGACGACAGGAACAACGGTACCCTTCACGACCTCCCTGAACGAATCGATGTCGCCGGTGTAGCTGCATTTTACGATGTCCGCTCCCAGTTCCGTCGCCACCCTCGCCGCGTGCGCTATCGCCTGCGGGTCGTAGGAGTCCTTGATCTTGGGCCCGCGGGGGTAGGCCATGGCGATGAGGGGCATTCCCCACTGGCGGCATTTCCTGGACACCATCCCCATGTCGGACAGCATCTGAGGCTCGCATTCGGCACCGACGTTGATGTGCATCGAGACGGCGTCGGCCCCCATCGAAAGGGCCTCCTCGACGGTGGCGACAAGGACCTTGTTGTTGGAGTTCACCCCTATGTCGGTGGACGCCGAGAGGTGCAGGATGAGACCGACATCGTGTCCAGAGGTCCTATGACCCAGAGGTACGATCCCCTTGTGCATCAGGACTGCGGTCGCTCCGCCTTCCACCACATCGTTGACCGTGGTCTTCATGTCCGTGAGGCCTGCGATCGGACCCACGCTTATGCCGTGGTCCATAGGTACTATTACAGCGTTCCCGCTCTGTCTGTCCATTATCCTTTCGATCCTAATGTTCTTGCCGTACATCTCAGTCACCGTGCCACGTGTTAGCATGCCACACTATAGAAGCATCATATTTAATCGTTTTGAGATCTGTTTTGTTGACCGCAGTATGCGCTCTTTATATTCATAAAGACAGCGTATGCTGTCGGTGAAATTATTGTCAAAGAAAACCGATAGGAAATCGAATAGGACCGAACCGTACTACGACCAGCCGTTCAAGAACATAATGTCCGACGGGGTGCTGACTTCTAACATACTTGGTGAGTTCGTCGAGGAACTGAGGGGGAAGGACCCCGAATTCATAATGTCCTGCCTCGACCTGACTAAGGAGAAGAAGATCAGGATGAGGAACTCGGAATCCACTTCGAAGGTCAACGGGCCGATCTACAGGGATCTGGTCTACGATGTCAATATACCTGGGGCGAAAGACGTCAGGGTCATAGTGAACCTGGAGGCCCAGCTCGATCCCAACCCGGGTTATCCGCTGGAAGCGAGGGCGGCGTATTATCTCGGTAGGAGCATTAGCGATCAGAAGGCTGAGATAGGGAACCAGTATTCGCAGCTCAGCAAGGTTTATTCCATCTGGTTCGTCATGGAATCCCCTGACGAGATGAGCAATTCCATCCTCAGGTACAAGATGACGGGCAACTACGATACAGGGTTTGAGGCTCCTGTGGCTATCCCGTCGTGCGACTACGGGGAGATAATCCTGGTCTATCTGGGGAAACTGGGGGACAAAGGCCTTACTACGGTCGGGCTGTTGAACACCGTATTTGCCAAGCAGATATCCAGAGAGGAGAGGACCAGGCGCATCAACGAAGAGTATAAAATCAATCTAGATGAATCCATATTCGACGAGGTTGAGGAGCTCATGGTTAATCTGGATGAGGATTACAAGAAGTACATGGCCCGTCTCGGCAGAGAGGAAGGTCTAGCAGCGGGAAGAGAGGAAGGATTGGCTCAGGGAAGAGAGGAAGAAAGGGCGAAAACGGTCTCTGAGCTCTCTACTGCGGTTATGGCCGTCATGGATAAGATGTCGATCTCGTTCGATTCTGCATTCGAGATGCTCGAATGCTCGGATGAATACCGCGAAGAGGTCAGGGCCAGGGTAAAGGCCTGAAACCATCCGGCAATCAAGGCTGGTCAACCCCCAGCCACCTTAAGCGTTCCAAGGTTTTCAACAATCTTTATAAACCGCCCTATATTACACCCGCGTACAGGTGTTCAAATGGCAGAATTCAAAGCTGTTGTTAATGACAAGAAAACCGGAAAGTCCTACAATGTGGCTGTCTCCGGTCACCACGCGAACTCTCTGATCGGAGTCACCATCGGAGAGACAGTAGACGGAGTCTTCTTCGGACTCCCCGAATACAAGATCAGGATCACAGGCGGATCCGACTCCAACGGTACCCCCATGAGGAAGGACCTCCCCGGAAACAAGAGGCTCAGACTCCTGCTCTCCGACGGAAAGGGATTCCACGAGAGGTACGCGGGAGAGAGGAAGAGGACCTCCATCCGCGGAAACGCAATCTCCGCTGAGATCGTCCAGATCAACGCCGTCATCGAAGAGTACGGACCCAAGTCCATCGAGGAGTGTCTCAACCCCGAGGCACCCGCGGAGAACTGATGAAAGTCCCAAAGCAGCCCGAGATCAACATCGGGATGATCGGTCACGTCGACCACGG
>Ga0310786_10009313_pt1 | contig 12483 bp, 10 predicted proteins | sample AusTroGonzalo_MG_FD_203881 | JGI IMG/M metagenome (GOLD analysis project Ga0310786, IMG submission 203881) | Bovine rumen microbial communities from tropical cattle in Woodstock, Queensland, Australia - Gonzalo_03 (v2) (version 2) | ecosystem: Host-associated > Mammals > Digestive system >...
ACTCGTAATGAACCTGATTGCTCTTCGTCACCCAAATGGTGTCGCGAATGAGATATTCTTCGCCTTTGACGGTAAGCACAAGCGTGTCTTCCTCTTGCCAATAGCTGAGAGCAACGTCGAAATGGCTCTTGCCCAACATTTTATTGAGCAGAATGGGACCGGACTTGCCTGCAGTTATGGTAAGTGTGTCTTTGAGAGCCACTTCTGTGCCGTCCTGATAGAACTTGCCATACAGCCCCACATAGTTGTAGAGCGTGCAGTCGTACGACTCGCAAGCTGCGAGCATCAGTAGTCCTGAAAGTATGAGCAAGAACTTTTGCCTCATATTGTCTTCTCTATCTGATAGTTATTGCGTTCGGCGGAGTTGCGGCTGATAAGTTCCCCAAGGAATCCTGCCACAAAGAGCTGCGTGCCCAAAATCATCATCGTTAAGGCGATGTAGAAGTAAGGACTGTTGGTAACGAGCGGATGAGAGATGCCTTTCGCCAGGCAGTAGAGCTTCGTTCCGCCCACAACACAAACGGCAAGGAAGCCAATCATGAACATCAGGGTTCCGATAAAGCCAAAGACATGCATCGGTTTGAGCCCGAAGTTGTTCAGGAACCAAAGCGAAAGCAGGTCGAGATAGCCGTTCACAAAGCGGTTGAGCCCCATGAACTTCGACTTTCCGAACTTGCGAGCCTGATGATGCACCTTCTTCTCACCGATTTTGTCGAAACCTGCGTTTTTGGCAAGATAGGGAATGTAGCGATGCATCTCGCCATAGACCTCGATATTCTTCACCACATCGCTTCTGTAGGCCTTCAAGCCGCAATTGAAGTCGTGCAGATTGTGAATTCCGCTCACTTTCCTTGCAGTCGCGTTGAAGAGCTTCGTGGGGATGGTTTTCGAGAGCGGGTCGCCTTTGCTTCGGTTCATCTTGTAGCCGCTCACCAGATCGTATCCGTCCTGCGTAATCATGCGGTAGAGTTCGGGAATCTCGTCGGGAGAGTCCTGCAGGTCGGCATCCATCGTGATGACCACATCGCCTTTTGCTGCATTAAATCCACAGTAGAGAGCCGGACTCTTGCCGTAGTTGCGACGGAACTTTATGCCGTGAACCGTCTCGGGATTTGCTGCTTTGAGCCCTTCTATGACTTCCCACGATTTGTCCGTACTGCCGTCGTTCACGAAGATGACCTCGTAGCTGAAGCCATTGTTTATCATTACGCGTTTAATCCAATCGAAGAGTTCGGGTAGCGACTCGTCTTCGTTGTAAAGAGGCACAATTACACTAATGTCCATATAGAGTTTAGAGTTGAGAGTTTAGAGTTGAGGGTTTAGAGTTTAGCGGTTAGCGGTTAGCGGTTAGCGGTTAGGGTTGGTTCCAGTTTGTTGAGGGTTTTGGGGAGCCTGCACGCCTATTGAAGCGAGCAGAGAAACGGGAAGAGCCAGGATGATGTTGTAGAAGACCAACTGAGTCATGATGTCCCGGACGGTCATGGACTGTACCAGTTTCTGCATCTCATCCAGATTTGTTCCCGGCATCATCTTTTGCCAGACCTCACGATACTCCTCGCTTTGGAAAGCCGTTCCCAGTTGTGTGAGGAGCCTTCCATTGTCGAACAGAGCGAAGTAGGCGTATTGCACGGCATCTGTCAGCAAACCTGCCAGCAGACAAGTCACGAATGCTATGCGAAAGACTTGCAGCCAGATTGCTTCGGGATAGAGTTTGCGGTAGTTTGCCAACTGTCTGCGGAGCAGAAATATGCTGCCCACTCCCAGTATTGTTCCCAGCATGGAGAGCAGTGGCTGGGTTGTTCCGTACATTGTGCAGAGGAAACTTGCCGACCACACAATTCCGAGCGGAAGAGCCATCCAACCAGCCACATCCATCAACGAAGGTATCTCTTTTTTTTCTTTCATTAGAGCCTATAATGAGCGCACAAAGGTACGAAATTCCCTATAAATATAATGTAAAAAGCTCAAAAAAAACACCTAAAGAGAAAAATTCTTCACTCTTCACTCTTCATTCTTCATTTTTATTTGTACCTTTGCAGCCGCAAAACATGGGAAAGTCCTATACGGCATGCTCCTTACGAATCCCCCAGGGCTTGACCGCAGCAAGGGCAGTAGGTTGTAGCGGCGCGATATAGTAAGCTTTCCCACCTTGCCTCTTTAGCTCAGTTGGCCAGAGCACGTGATTTGTAATCTCGGGGTCGTTGGTTCGAATCCGACAAGAGGCTCAAAACGGAAAGGCGCAAGCCAATCCGTTTTTTTTCGAAGCGGAAAGGCGCAAGCCAATCCGTTGTCAAACAGAAAACGCATTAAGAGAGTTCCGTGAAGGACTCTCTTTTTACGTTTATAACAGCCTCGGGCCAGCCTAAGAATACCCGCCATCTAGTTCTCAGCAAAGGTACGGACACAAAACGAAACAAGAAAAGACAGAAAAATTTATATCGGGATAGGTATTTCGGAATATAGTTGTATCTTTGTGGAGGATTTGATTATATGTTATGAAACGATTTATCCTAATTCTTGTGGCGGGAGCGACGGCTTTTTCTGTTGCCGGTTCTGCCAAGTCAAGGGCTATAACGGGTATCACAGACGTGAAACTCCACGGCTATGTGGGCCACCGCATCGACCAGTGCATCGACCAGCGTGTAATGGGGCAGAATGCTGATGAACTGATTGCCCCTTTCCGCACCCAGCAAGAGACGCAGGGGCGCTGGGCAAGCGAGTTTTGGGGTAAGTGGGTACAAGGAGCGATGTCGGCTTACTGTTACAACCATTCTCCCGCTCTCTTTGCCAAGATTCAGGATGCACAGGAAAAGCTTAGAGCCTGTCAGTTGAAGAACGGCTTCATCGGTGACTATACGCCCGAGAAAGAGACTACGGGATGGGACATTTGGGGCAGGAAATACACCCTGCTGGGTCTCGTGAAATGGTATCGTCTCACGGGTGACAAAGCGGCATTGAATGCTGCCTGCCGCCTGCTGGACTATACACTTACACAAGTCGGACCAGGCAAAAAGCCCATCTACGCGTGCGGTTACTACAAAGGAATGCCGCCAATGAGCATTCTGGAACCCGTCATGTTCATGTATAATGAGACGAAAGATGAGCGTTATCTGGATTTTGCGAAGTATATTGCGGAGGCAAGCGAGAGTGCTGATGGGCCGCAACTCATCATGAAGGCTGATGTCCCTGTGTCTTTCCGTTTCCCTTTGCAGCCGGGCGACTCGTGGTGGAGCATCAAGAACGGGCAGAAGGGCTACGAAATGATGTCCTGTTATATCGGGCTGCTGGAACTCTGTAAGGTGACGGGCGAGAAAGCCTACCTGAAAGCCGCAGAGAAGACGTGGAAGCATATCGTGGAGGAGGAAATCAATGTGACTGGCGGCGCGTGCAGTCAGGAATGCTGGTACGAAGGACGAAAGAGGCAGACGCATCCTGCCCTGCACACCATGGAAACTTGTGTCACGTTCACTTGGATGCAGTTCTGCGAACGTCTGTTGGAAATGACCGAAAATCCAAAATACATCGACCAGATAGAGTTGACGATGTACAACGCGCTGATGGCCGCTATGAAGTGGGACGGCAGTCAGATTGTAAAGTATGTGCCCTTGGAGGGATTCCGCCGCGAAGGTGAGCATCAATGCGATGTGCGCATCAACTGCTGCAACGCCAACGGGCCTCGTGCCTTCGCCATGATTCCCCGCGTCGCCTATCGTATGCCTTCCGCGGGGCGTATCGACGTGAACCTCTACATCCCTTCGCAGGCCACCATACAATTGGGCAAGCGAAGCATCGAGCTGAAGCAAGAGACTTCTTATCCCGAGGAAGGTACCATTACCATTAGTGTCATGCCCGACAAGCCTGTGCAGGCTGACATTGCCCTGCGCATCCCTGCATGGAGTGGGCAGACCGTTGTAACCGTAAATGGAGAGACAACAGAAGCTAAGAGTGGCACCTACCACGTCATCAGTCGTGAATGGAAAGCAGGCGACAAAATTCGTCTCACCCTAGACATGACTGCTCATATCATAACGCAGGACCAGCAGGCTGCTATTGTGCGAGGTCCCGTGGTACTGGCTCGCGACACGCGTTTTCAGGACGGATTTGTCGATGAGTGTATGGTTATTCCAAACAAGGATGGGGTGGTGGAGTTGACGCGCGTTCAATCGCCCGAAAAAATGTGGATGGCTTTCACGATGCCGGTAGTCCGCGGATACTATAACGACCAGATGCAAGACCGCTCTGTCATCCACCTTTGCGACTTTGCCTCTGCAGGCAACACATGGGATGAAAGCGTGCGCTACCGCACGTGGATTCCGCTTTTATTTATTCCACAATAAGAATATTGGTAGCAAGCCAATCCGCGTTATTCGTATAGCAGATATTTCTGCCGCTTTTGTTTGAACGCCTCCACCTCGTCCTTCCAGCGAGCGCGGATTTCGGCTTCGCTATGCCCCTCTACAATCATCTCGCGGACGTAGGTTCGGCCCAGTAGTTTGTCGAAGAAAGAGGTGAAGAACCCGTCGGCTTTGCCCGCATTTTTCAGGCATCTGTAGGCATCGATGACGTAGGCCAGACTCATTTGCCTTTGCCATATCGAATCGTAGGGCAGGGTGGAGAGGTTCTCGCCGTAGCATTTCTCTCCAAGGAGAGTTGGATTTGTGGCTCCGGGCACGCTCTGCGGAGTGAAAGAGTAGCTGTGGCAGGCCTGCAGTCCGGGATGTCCGTATTGCTGGAAAGGCTTGTCCGTGCCGCGCCCCATACTGACCACCGTCCCCTCGAACGGACAGAGGGAAGGGTAGAGGTAGATGGACTGCATGTTCGGCAAGTTGGGCGACGGAGCTACAGGCAAAGTGCAGTGCGTCTGATGGGTGTAGTTCTGGCAGGGGATTACCGTCAGTTTGCACGCGTTGCCCTCGTTCAGCCACTTCTCTCCAATTGCCATTTGCGCCAGTTCGCCCAGCGTCATGCCGTGCACAACGGGGATGGGCAGATAACCCACTCCGCTACGGAGCGTCATATCGAGGATTGGCCCGTCCACATAATGCCCGTTTGGGTTCGGACGGTCCAGAACAACGACCTCTCGACCGTATTTCGTGCAGGCATCCATCAGGTGGCACATCGTCACGTAGTAGGTGTAGTAGCGCAAGCCAACGTCTTGAATATCAACCAGTAGCACGTCGAACAGTCCCATTGCTTCCTCTCCCAGATGCTTCTTGCGGTTCTGTCCGTAAAGCGAGAGGATGGGGATGCCAGTCCGTTCGTCCACCTCGTCCGCCACTACGGCTCCGGCATCGGCACGGCCTCGGAAACCATGCTCTGGCGAGAAGACGGCCGTCACATTCACTCCCTTTTCCACAAGCAAATCCAGCACATGCCGATGGTCTTCGCCCACAAGTCCCGTCTGGTTGCTGAAGAGCGCCACGCGCTTCCCGTCCACCAGCGGCAGATAGAGTTCTGTCCGCTCGTCGCCCGTCACAATGCGCTGCCCCAAATGGTGGCTGTAGGCAGGCAGCAGAGCCAATAACAAAGCTATGATTCTTGTCTTCATCGCTCTGCAAAGTTACGGAAAAAATTTTATCTCCCAAACAATAGCGCCACGAAAGCATTATTTATCTTCAAAATGTTTGTCCGTTCTAAAGATTTTCCTTAATTTTGCACAACTCATTCGCATGACAGAGAAACATTATAGCAAAACCCTCGAGCAGAAGTTGCTCCCGTCCCTTCAGACAGGCAATGCCGAGGAGCTTGTTCGCCTGCTCGATTCGTTCTCCAGAAGTGAGCAACGCACTGCCGGCTATATGCTTGGAGAGCGTCTGCTCATCGATTGTCCAGCCGAACTCTTTTGGAAGATGGCCGAGGCGCTTGTCCGTCATGAGAGCAAGGCCTACCTCATCACTCTCATGAAGACCTTTCTGGTGCGTTTGAGGCGAGGTTCTGCCAGCCTTTCCGATGAGGCTTTTGCGCGACTTGCGGCAGGCTTCAACGAGATTGAGCGTCAGAAGGTTGCGCTTCTCATCTTGCCCGAACTCGATACCCCCAAACTTGTGGAGCAGCTGTTCTCCGTAATGCTCATCCCGAAGGGCCGCGAGCAGATGGTCTATCTGGTCAGAGTCGATACCTTGCCCTGTCTGTTCCTGCTGCTTCGTTCGCTGCGTTACATCGAGCACGACAGAAACGAGGTTCTTAAGGTTGCCCGGCAGTTGATGAAGCGCGGCACAGGGCCCAGTTTCAACCTCGCCAGCATCATCAAAGTCGCATTCGGACTCGAAGAACTCCAGGGCACCTTTTCCCTCCGCCTACAGCCCTACCAAATCGCCCGCCTGGAGCAGAGTTACGAAGCCTTTTGCGGGAGCGTTGGGTAATCAGTATTTCAAAGATTTTCTTGGGGAGCAGGATGCGCCGCTGCGTGTCCGTACTTCATATATGGTGTGCAGTTAAATTTGAAACTTCACGTGTGTCGTTGGCAAAGTTCACGTGTGATGTTGGCCAAGTTCACTCGTTAAGTTTGCAAATAACCCTGCAGATGTTCTCTTTCTTTCATATTGCAAAATTACGACATTCTGACTGCGCTGCCAAATTTCAGCACCTCAATTGGGCCGATTTTCAGCAACAATTGACGAAGTTTTCAGCAAATGGTTTGAATTGTCGGCTGGCAGGGCGTTAAGCAATTAAGCAAGTTAAACTTTGCTTAAAAAGAGACAAAGGGCTTCCCTTATATTATATATTTACTTATTACATGTGTTAATTATAATATATAAAAGAGATTGCTCTAACTTTTCTCTCAAAATCCGATGTTTAATTTGCTTATTTGCTTAAAATTTTCGTAAACTTTGACGATGTTAGAGTCTGATGCTCAAAAAATGCCCATTTCATCGAGATTTTTAACCCTCGGGCATGTGCCATGAAGTTTGCCTCATCCGAGAATTTTAAGAAAAACTTCTCATTTCATTTGTTCTTTTGCTCGAATTTTAGTAATTTTGCGTGCAAATAAACATAGAAAAACAAACAAAAACTAATCGTTATGGACATACAACTTATCAAAGATTGCGAGGCTAAAGCGCAGGCTTGGCTCGATTCTCCCTATTATGATGCAGAAACGAAGGCGGAAATCGCCCAGATGCTTCAGAATGAGGACAAAACAGCTCTCGTGGATGCTTTCTATCAGAGCCTGGAGTTCGGAACCGGTGGCCTTCGCGGCATTATGGGCGCGGGCACGAACCGCATGAACAAGTATATTGTGGGCATGGCTACTCAAGGCTTTGCCAACTACATTAACAAGGCTTTCCCCGGACAGAAGGGCTTGAGCGTGGTGGTTGGTCACGACTGCCGCAACAACGGTCGCCTTTTTGCGGAGACAGTTGCTAACATCTTCAGTGCCAACGGTATAAAGGTCTATCTCTTCGAGAGCCTTCGTCCCACTCCCGAGGTTAGCTTCGCCATTCGCCAGCTTGGTGCAAAGGCTGGTGTGAATGTGACTGCAAGCCACAATCCGAAGGAATACAACGGCTACAAGGCTTATTGGGAAGACGGCGCTCAGGTGATTGCTCCGCACGACACGGGCATCATCGACGAGGTGAACAAGGTGAAAATCGAGGACGTGAAGTTCGAAGGCAACCCCGACCTCATAGAGATTATCGGTGGCGAGATGGACTTCGACTACATGACTGCCGTGAAGGAGGCTATGATTGACCAAGACGTCATCCTTCGCCAAAAAGACCTTAATATCGTTTACAGCGCCATGCATGGAACGGGCCGCGTAATCGTGCCTCTGTGCCTCCGCAGCTGGGGCTTCCAGAACATCCACGTGGTGCCCGAACAGATGGTTGTGGACGGCAACTTCCCGACGGTCGTCAGTCCCAATCCCGAGAACGCAGAGGCTATGACTTTGGGCATGAAACTCGGCACGAAACTCAACGCAGATTTGGTTGTAGCAACCGATCCCGATGCCGACCGCCTGGCCATCGTTTGCCGCGACAACAAGGGCGAATGGACCATCATCAACGGTAACCAGACCTGCATGATGTTCTGCTACTACATCATCAAGAACAAGATTGCCCTCGGTCAACTCAAACCGACCGACTTCCTCGTTAAGACCATCGTGACGACTGAAGTCATCACCAAGATGGCGCAGAAGAACAACATCGAGTTGCGCGACTGCTACACGGGTTTCAAGTGGATTGCTCGCGAGATAGCCATTAGCGAAGGCGTGAAGAAGTACATTGGCGGTGGCGAGGAGAGCTTCGGCTTCCTGCCATTCGACAAGGTTCGCGACAAGGACGCTCCTGCTTCCATCTGTCTCATTTGCGAGATTGCAGCTTGGGCTCGCGACAACGGAATGACGCTCTACGACCTCTTGATGCAGATTTATCTGGAGTACGGTTTCAGCTTCGAGCACACCATCAACGTGGTGAAGCCAGGCAAGAGCGGAGCCGACGAAATAAAGGCCATGATGGAGAACTATCGCAACAATCCCATCACCGAGATTGCAGGCAGCAAAGTGGTTCTGGCAAAGGACTTCAAGACGCTCAAGGCTCGCGACGGCGAAGGCAAGGAGATTGCCCTCGATATGCCCGCTACAAGCAATGTGCTCCAGTACTTCTGCGAAGACGGTACGAAGGTAAGTGTGCGTCCCAGCGGCACCGAGCCGAAGATTAAGTTCTACCTCGAAATCAAGGACACAATGGGCTGCGCCAACTGCTACGCTTCTTGCGTGGAGAAGGCAAAAGCCAAGGTCGAGGAGATAAAGAAGTCGATGAGACTGTAAAAGACCAGGCCCCCCTCTAACTCTCCCATAGGGGGGGAGAACATTGTAACGATGACAACGCCAACAAATGATTCTACATTATTCCCCCTAAAGGGGGATAGGGGGTCAAAGTTCTTCATCTTTTGTCAAGGGGACATTCTGCTCACGAAAGAGGGGACTGTCCCTTTGGACAATTGTCCTGTCGAATTGAAGCCTTGGGAGAAGGTTACGGAATTGCAGGAGGGGCAGGTAGTTGTTGCCTCTCTTTCTCATCCTGTTACGGATAGGGCAGACCTGCAAATGATGCCGCTTCGCAAAAGTTTCCACATCCTTCCAGCCGAAGACTATCAGCTTGCAGGAAAGTGTGCCGAACTGGTCTATTTCCACCAAAACAGCAGGTTCTGTGGCGTTTGTGGGGGCGAAATGCGTTGGCAGACGGAAATCAGCAAGCAATGCAAGGAGTGCGGAAAGGAGCTTTGGCCAAGCCTGGCAACTGCCATTATCGTTCGTGTGACGCGAGGCGATGAGATACTCATGGTTCATGCCCACACCTTTAGGGACAGGCACTACGGACTTGTGGCAGGCTTTGTGGAGACGGGCGAAACGCTGGAGGAATGTGTGCAGCGGGAAGTCTGGGAAGAGACGCGACTCCGCATCACAAACATCCGTTACTTTGCCTCCCAGCCTTGGCCCTATCCAAGTGGCTTGATGGTAGGCTTCACGGCAGACTATCTCTCGGGCGAATTGCAACTCCAAAAGGCAGAACTAAGCGATGGCGGTTGGTACAAAAAGGACAATCTTCCATACCTCCCAGACCCTTCTTCCATAGCCTATCGGCTCATCATGGATTGGGCGAAGGACCCCCCAAGCCCCCTTTAGGGGGAGTGATTATAAAATTTTGTAAGTTTTTCTTGCAAAAATTTGGTGCATTGAGAAAATAGTCGTACCTTTGCACCCGCTAAAAATTATTAATCAGCCCCTTATCTACTTCCAATGAAGGAAACTCGGGGGCATAAAGAAAAGGAGAAACAAGAAAATGAAAGAAGGAATTCACCCCGAAAACTACCGTCCCGTAGTGTTCAAGGACATGAGCAATGGCGACATGTTCCTCAGCCGCTCAACCGCTAAGACAAGCGAAACCATCGAGTTCGAAGGCGAGACTTATCCTCTGTTCAAGCTCGAAATCAGTAACACCTCTCACCCCTTCTACACTGGTAAGAGCAAGCTGGTTGACACCGCTGGTCGCGTAGATAAGTTCATGAGCCGCTACGCTCGCATGAAGAAATAATGACCCCCCAACCCCCTTTAGGGGGGAGAAAAGGTCAATGATTAAAATGATTAGTTATAAGAGGTGCAGAAACATTCGGTTGTCTGCATCTCTTTTTGTTTCCCTCCTCTTGATGGGTTGTGGTGGCGGTGATTCTGACCTGAAGCCAGATACTTCCAAGGTCAACAAAAACGCCAACACTACTTTGGCTCAACCCATTTATACCGAGCCGATTACGCCAAGCTCTATCAAGAATGGGGCGATGCACGGCATGGAGATTCCCTCGCTCAAGACGGGCAATGTGGATGCTTTCATCGTTCATACGCTCCCCGACGAAACGTTGAACTATTGTGTCGGTTACAATTCAAGCCTTAAAGCAGGTTGCTGGACGGCCTACAAATGGTACGCAGGCTTCTCGTCGAACAATGTGAATTGGAATCGTAACAAATGGCGTCAAGGCGAAACCTTTAACAATTTTGGCGGAACTGGCGACCCTTTCCAACCCGATCCTGTGCTTCCAGAGGCTATTCGCGCAAACCTGATTGACTATATTGGTAGCGGTTATCAGCGAGGCCACATGCTTGGAAGTGCCGACCGACTCAACTCGAAAGAGGCGAATGGTCAGACTTTCTACCTCAGTAACATGCATCCGCAACTGGGCAGTTTCAATGGTCAAGGGATTTGGTTTGAGTTGGAGAACTTCATTCGCAAGAACTACGACCAATCCACTTTCCGCGATACGCTTTATGTGGTTAAAGGCGGCACCCTTTCTGCTGGAAACTATTCGATGATAAATGGCGGTAGGTTGGCTTGTCCCAACTACTTCTACATGGCCATTCTCGCCTTTGCCAAGAAGTATGCGAAAATCAATGGCGGCTACTATGCTATCGCCTTCTGGATGGAGCATAAGGGCAATTCGGATGACATAAGTTCCAAATATGCCATTACCATTGATGAGTTGGAAAAGCGCACAGGAATCGACTTTTTCTGCAACTTGCCCGACGATATTGAGAATGCGGTAGAGAACCATTTCTATATATCCGATTGGAAACTAAAATAAAGACCCCCTAACCCCCTTTAGGGGGAATAGTAATGAAATAAAGACAGCGATGAGATACCAACTGATAGCAGTATTATTGCTTTTTACTCCCTTTCATCCTCTAAAGGCTGATGAAGGGACTGTTACTCCCCCTAAAGGGGGGCGGGGGGTCTTCATCCGCGACATTTTTGCCGAGGCTCCCGATAGTATCTTTCCGCTTTTGACAAAGAACAATCGCCTCGACCAGATTGACTTCCGCGAGAACAACATGCAGGCAGTTGTGAAGAACAAGTTCGACGACCATTCGGAACTGCTTGTCCTCAGCGACAAATACCTGAAACTTCAACTTTCGGAGCATTGTGTCGTGGAGATGCGACTGCTTTCCGATAGCACTTTGGCTTCCTCTTCGAACGCCGACCTTCGGCTCTGCATGGTGCAGACCTATAGCGCACCTGCTTCCGACAGTCGTATTCGCTTCTTTGATGCAAGTTGGAACGAGTTGCCTCTAACCTTCGAACGTCCTTCCGTAGATGAGTTCCTAAGCGAAGATGTGGATATTGATGCCCGTCTCGCTCTACAGGCTTTGCCTCTCATCAAGGCTTCTCTTTCCGAAAGCGACGACTCTATTACTTTCGAACTTCAAACAAGCGAGCTGACTCGTGAACAAAGGCAAAAGGTGGAGGGCAAAGTTCATGAGATAAGTCGCTCATTGTCCCAGCCATAAGAGGAACATACTCAACAGAACGAGGGCAAGGTCGATGGCTTTGCTCCGCAGATTCTTTTCGTGAAAGAGTAGGGCACCAAGCATGAAGCTGACCAGAACGCTACTCCTCCGAACCATACTTACCACACTTATCAAAGCGCCATCAAGCGAAAGACTATAGAAGTAAACGTAGTCGGCCACGCTTAGGAAAATGCTGATGAGCAGGATGCTCCAACGCCATTTGAATGGAGTGCTCTCCTTGCGTTGGGGCCACCAAAGCAACAAGAGCATCGCTCCCATCATGATGGTTTGGTAAAAGTTGTAGTAGCATTGGACCGTCAATCGAGGCAAACCTAATCCTCCATCTAATTCAGTAGCCATCAGGTACTTGTCGTAAAGTCCGCTTAAGGCGCCCAGAATGGCTGCTCCCACAGTACAGATTATCCAACGATTGTGCCTGAAATCGATTCCTTCCTTCTTTCCACTTCTACTCAACAGGAAGAAACTCAGAATCGCAAGCAAGACACCAGCCCATTGCCAAAGGTTCAACCTCTCGCCAAAGATGAGCAAAGCGCCTATCAGAACAAGGACAGGACGAGTGGCATTGATAGGGCCGACAATCGTGATGGGCAAGTGCTTGATGCCGATATAACCGAGCAACCAGCTGCTCAGCACAATGCAAGCTTTGAGCAAGATGTATCGTTGCACTTCCCAACCCCCGAAAGGCGTCT
>Ga0310786_10009315_pt1 | contig 12482 bp, 4 predicted proteins | sample AusTroGonzalo_MG_FD_203881 | JGI IMG/M metagenome (GOLD analysis project Ga0310786, IMG submission 203881) | Bovine rumen microbial communities from tropical cattle in Woodstock, Queensland, Australia - Gonzalo_03 (v2) (version 2) | ecosystem: Host-associated > Mammals > Digestive system >...
GTATTGTACTTGGTGGTAGAAGAGACAATCTCGTTGAAGGCCGTCTGTGCCTGCTTGGCATAGGAGAGTGCCAAATCACGCTGTCCGGCTCTGGCATAGAGGAAGCTCTGACGGGCACGCAGGTGCTTGATATTCATATCAGAACAACCTATAACAGGATACTCAATCAACTGATAGTAAGCATCCTTGAGCGTGGAAGGAATACGCTTCTTGAGCGCCTGCATCTTACTTACCAGCTCCTTGTACTGATTCAGACGCTCCTCGATTTGTTCGTTGGAGAAATCAAAGTGGCACAGGTGTACATGTTCGGGCTTGGAGGCTATTCCCAAGCGGTAGTATTCCATCTTAATATCCTGAATATCATCGGCATAGTCCTCACCGAAGGTACGGGCTGCCCAGTCGCGTGAATAGAGATAAGCATTCTCGGGCGTCCAGCTGTTGATATCCCAAGCCAAGTCCATGCAGAACTCCAGTTCCTCCTCGGCAGGCTTGATATCGCCCACGTTGATAATCCATTGGTCGCGGATGCCCTGATCATAGGCCTTGCTCAACTCGTAGCAGCAGAGGCTGGGAGAAATAGTGCTAAGCCACAGATAGGAATCGGGCGATCCCCAATAGGACACATGATAGTAAATGGCATTGCCGCCCGAACGGGCCTGCTCTGCCGGCGTTGGCATCTGTCGGATATAGCCGTGATTATCATCCACCCACATCAGGGTAACATCCTCTGGCACCTTCAGACCGGCATTGTAGCAGTCGAGCACCTCCTTGTAAGGGATGAAAATCTGGGGAATCTTGGTGGGATCGCCAATACTGTCGGCAAGAAGCTGACGCTGGTAGGCAATGATATCGGTCAGGGCTGCCACACGCTCGGCTGTGCTGTTGTAGCCATTGATACCTGTATCGTGTACGCCTCGCATACCAAGGGTATAGATGGCATTCTGTCCCCTACTCTCGCCCACACGGACTGCCCAGTACTTCTTTATCATCTCCTGATTAGAGTGCCACACCCAGTCCGAATTGCCGTGACCGCCAAACTTATCGCCTGTCTTACCCCACTCATACTCATTGTCACGCAGCATCTGCTCGCAATGGCTGGAACCCATGTAGATATCATACTTCATGATGAGGGGGATATTGCTCTTCTCGAACCAGAAAGCACGACTGCCAGCATGCATGGCAGGCCAGAGGGTGTTGGCTCGCAAGCGAAGCAGCAACTCCATAATGGCTCCATAGGTATTGGGACCGAAGTTATTCAGGTTCTTGTCCATATTCTTGGCTGCCCAGGGACGAAGGCCATAGTCCTCGTCGTTCAGGAAGATACCACGGAACTTTACCGAGGGGGAGCCAAAGACTTTTCTACCCTGTGTGACGTAGAGCTGCGTCTTGATAGTAGGAGCCACATCGGCCCACCAGATCCAAGGCGAAACACCCGTCATACGACTCAACTCGAACATACCATAGGCAGTAGCACGGGGTTGTGAACCAAAGATAACCAGTGCCTTAGAGACACCATCCATGGGATTATCCACCACCTGGATTCCAAAGGCCTCCCATTTGCCCTGGACATCGCTGACGTCGATTTTTCCGTCGGCTATGAGCTGGTCTATAAAAGAGCTCTGCCCTATGGTACCCACCAGGATGGGGTTCTTTCCTTCGGGAACGGCATTATAACTGAAGAAGGTCTTACGGGTCACTGCCTTAAGGTCCGACTTCAGGCATGTAACAACCGTGCTTACCACTTCAGCCTCGTTGGCATCGCTGACAATTACACACTTGTCTGCGCTTACTGAACTGCAAATGGTGAAGCAGCCATCTTGTGGAGAAGTCACTACCTGCATATCATCAGCTTTTGCCATCAAGGCAAGAAGCATGAGAAGCAGGGTTAATAGTTTCTTTGTTTTCATTATGATTATTTTGTATTGTTATTTCCTAATATGCTGATACTATCTGACAATTCTTTTCTCACCATTGACAATGTAGATGCCCTTCTTAAGTGAAGAGTGAGAAGCCTCCCCCATCCCCTCCAATGGGAGGGGAGAACTATTTAAGAGTTTTCCCTTGAATATCATACGACCACTCAGGTCATAAATGGCCCCCTCATTTTGAATTTTGGATTTTGAATTTTGAATTGATTCAATGGCGGTCTCACCATCAACAGGCTTTATCTTCTGAATGCGGAAGTGATCAACCTTAAAGCATCCATGATTATTGCCGGTGACACGTGTTCCGTCTCCCCTATGGTTACTGGTACGGATACCAAGTTTCAGGCTCTCACCCTCTGAAATAGTCACCATAACCTCCATCGGCTTCAGGATCATCCTACCATCACCCGAGCCAACATAGTTAGCAAAGGTATGAGACTCGCCTGAAGTGAAGACGTCCGACACGTAATCGCTTTCCTTCCCGTAGTACTGGACAACATTGTTGGCAAAAAGCCTGCATGTGCCCAGTTTGTCTTTGAGCGTTCCCAGCAAGCAACTGACCAAGTAAGTACCTGCCTCCAGTTTTCCTGCGGGAATGGTCTGTGAGAGTTCATAGACTTCGGGCATGGGCGTACTTGTTGCCCAATAGCTATTGATGCCGTATATCTGTTTGGCATCCTGATTGATACCCCACGAGTTGCCCTTCATCTTACCCGTCGCAGTCCATCCTTTGGGAACACCCCTTCCTGTATTGTCCTGTGCATTGAGTGCACCGGAAGAGTTGTACTCAAAATCGGCATTTGTGAGCAAATGGGTTGTCAGATCCTGTGCATCACTCCCAAAAGGAATACTTGCCAAGGCGCTAACTGTAGAACCTGGGTCCATGAAATAAACGCGGACAGGCACCGTCTGATCCTTGGTACTGGTATAGTGAACAGCCGCCCGAGTGTAGCCCTGAACAACAGTCTCGTCCCAGGGAGTAGTCATTGCCGTTGTCTTGACAGAAATGACAGAAGGTGTATTCCCATTAACAGAGATACCAACTCTCAGGTCGTATGAGGTATTAAGAGGGAAAGTAGGCAGACATCTCACCTGAATAACGTTAAGCCCCTCCTGAACAGGGACGGAATATTCGGCATAGGGTGCCTGACTGCACGAGGTGTAAGCAGTCAGATCTAATGGCCAGACAGTTGCTGTGCTTCCTGCCAAGCCCAAGCCTGTCAACGAGACCACACCGTTACTTGCCGTGCGATAGCTGCCACCAGGCAATATGGTGATATCAGGCTGCTCAATAGCACTCTCGATGGTTCCAACATCAGCAGAAGAAGCTACAGCCGGCATGAGGTGCTGACTCATATTGTTGGGTTTGTAGCTCATCATATAGTTCCACTTGCCGCCTGCGATGGATGTGTTGAACTTATTGGTCATGGAGACAATCTCGTCATAGGCGGATTGTGCTGCATTTGAATAGGAAAGTGCCTTTTCCCCTTGTCCTGCCCAAGCATAGACGAAACTCTGACGGCCCCTCAGAATCTTGATATTCTGATCAGCACAACCACAGACAGGATACTCGATAAGTTCATAGTATGCGTTACTCAAGGTGGAAGGAATACGGGAACGCAGTGCTATTACCTTATTATATAGCTCCTGATACTCAGCAATGCGCTCGTCAATCTGACGGTTGGAATGGTCGAAATAGCAGAGGTGAACATGTTCGGGCTTAGCTGCGATACCAAGGCGATAGTATGCCATCTTAATCTCCTGAATCTCATCAGCATATTCCTCGCCGAAGGTTCGTGCCGCCCATGCCCTTGTATATTTGTAGGCATCCTCTGGTTTCCAACTGTTTATATCCCATGCCAAATCCATACAAAACTCCAGTTCCTCCTCGGCAGGCTTAATATCACCAACGTTAATAATCCATTGGTTGCGCATTCCCTGACTATAAGCCTTGCTCAGTTCGTAACTGCAAAGCGAAGGCGAAATGGTACTCAGCCATAGATAGCCACAGGGCGTCCCCCAATAGGAAAGATGATAATAGATGGCATTACCGCCTGAGCGAGCCTGCTCCTCTGGGGTAGGCATCTGACGGATATAACCGTGATTATCATCCACCCACATCAGGGTGACATCCTCAGGCACCTTCAGACCTGCATTGTATGCCGTCAGTACTTCCTTATAAGGTATAAAGATTTGCGGCACAGTAGTTGGGTCACCTATGCTGTCTGCGATAAGCTGGCGCTGGTGATCTATGATGTCAGTCAAGGCGGCAACCTTCTCCTCTATAGTATTGTAACCATTCATACCTGCATCATGCACAGCTCTCATACCCAAAGTATAGATGCCGTTCTTGTCCTTACTCTCGCTGATACGGGCACCCCAGTAGCGCATAATCATATCCTTGTTGGAATGCCATACCCAGTCCTCATCGCGATGACCGCCAAAGCGTTCCCACTCATACTCGTTGTTGCAAAGCATCTGTTCGCAATGGCTGGAGCCCATATAGATATCGTACTTGGTAATCAGAGGGATATTGGTCTTTTCGTACCAAAAAGCGCGAGTGCCAGGGTGCATGGCCGGCCAAAGAGTGTTGGCTCGCAAACGCAGAATCAGCTCCATGATAACAGCATAGGTCTTGGGGCCGAAATTGTTAAGGTCCATATCAAGGTTTCTTGCCCCCCAGGGGCGCAAGCCCCAATCTTCGTCGTTGACAAAAATACCACGGAACTTCACTGAGGGGGTTCCCACAACCTTTTTCCCAGGTGTAACATAGAGTTGCGTCTTTACCGTCGGGGTTACATCTGCCCACCATATCCAAGGCGAAACGCCCATCATCCTGCTTAGCTCGAACATGCCATAAGCCGTGCTTCGTGGCTGAGACCCGTAAATGACCAGGGCACGTTCCACTCCCTCCATAGGGTTCCCAACAACCTGAAGACCGTATGCTTCCCACTTATTCTCCACATCACTTACGTCCAGTTTACCAGCTGCAACAAGTTGGTCGATGTGCTTTGATTTCCCAATGGTTCCCACAATAATGGGATTCTTCAATGAGGAAGGTTCTGCCTTATACTTCAGAAATGTCTTCTTGGTGACTGCCTTGAGGTCTGAAATAAGGCATTCAAGAACTGTCTGAACTACCTCACCATCGTTTGAATCGTACAGGATAATGCATTTGTCCGTAGCTGTTGCCCCGGAAATGGTGAAGCAACCTTCCTCGGGTGTCGTGAGGACACGAAGCTCGTCTGCCCACAGTAAACCGGCAAAGAAAAAGAATAATAAGGAAAGATAAATTTTCATCTGTTTTTAGGCTTAATTGCAATATTTTGGTCACAAAAGTATCAAATATTTTGTAAAGCATGGCAAAATTATGCAAATTTTTGCATCAAATTCATAAAAAAAAACATCATTGAATATATTGTTTGATGAAAAAAAAGCGAGCCGCATAATGTAAACATGCAGCCCGCTCCACCTAACAAACTATATACACTTTACCTACCAAACATTCCCAATGGATGTATCCTCTGTGTCATCGTCGTCAAAGGAAAACTCTTTCGTCAATTGTTCTTTGTCACCCACTTGATTAGTCATGGAGAGCGCCATCATATTGGCAACACACTCAACTACTTCAACCAGAAGCGAAGGTGCCATATACTTTTTCTTATTCATCGTTTCGTCAATTTACTCAATATTTAACTATCTGTTTCTTATTATCAATAATGTAAACGCCTGGAGTCAGACGAAGATTACCTGACAAGCGACGACCTTGCAAATCATAAACTACTGAATTGGCATTTCCATCTGAAACAACCCGGGAAGGGTTACTTATGCCTGTTACCTCGTCAAAGAAAAACTCCTTACTATTGTTTGCTAAGCTGAGGGGTACAGCCAGATATGCTTTGTGAGCCTTGTTATTAACGGACAGACCATCATCTGCATAAAAATAGAATCCAACTCTCTGCTTGTTTGCATCCTGCGAAAGGATATAGTAACAAAATCCTTCTGCCAGAATGGTTTCATCCTTGTCTGTGCCGCGAAGCATATTATCAGAGACTGCCAGCCCCTCTTCACTCGTAACGGTAAAGACATAATTACCTGGAGTTTCGGCATAGAGTACTACCCCTGTGCCTGCAGGTACAATAGATCCTGCTTCATAGACATAGGTTTGTCTGAGACTACCGTCAACAACATCGTAGGTTGAAGCATCTACACCTGCAGGTACTACAAGATTCTGGTCATCATAATAGAGCGTTGCATATCCTGTATTGCCAATGGTTACGGCTATATTATTGTCTGCTTCAGTACGAAACACAGGATAGGACTCACTCATCTTCCATACTTTGGCAAGGTCCCAACCAAGTGTCTCCTTGTAGAATGAAGCGGTAGCAGCATCTTCATCATTGATAAATGTAATACCGTTGCGCTCATCATTGCCAGCCCAACTACCGCCAGTAGGCTGTGTACTACTCAAGGCATAGTTGTTTTCGAATGTACATTGTGATGAACGGCTACCCCAATTGGCAATGCGTGAGCGATTACCACCAGCAATCGATGTCGCCAGACATACGCAATTCCTAACAACGACAGGACCATCACGGTCATCAAGGCCAAGAATAGCTGCAACATAGCCATACTTACTCTGAATGGTGCCATTGAAATAACAGTTCTCAATATCAACGCCACCATCGAACGATGCAGCCACGATACCTGCTGCCTGATGGGTGCGGGCTACGATATCGGTGCGATTGACATAACAGTTATTGATATTGATGGAGGCGGAGGCACGGCCAGCAATTCCCGCAATACGGTCACCACCCTCAACGAGCGAATTAGCAACATAACAGTTGGAAATGCTACCACCATCAGCAATCCCCACCAATACACCTACATTATCAGAGCCATTGATGTTGGCTCCCTCGATGCCAAGATTCTTTATAGTTGCTCCATACGTATGACGTAACAGTCCAACATTGTTGGTGCTTCCCTTATCGATATTGATACCCCTAAGCAAATGTCCGTTACCATCAATGGTTCCATAGAAATTCTCTATAAGACCTGATCGGAGGTTCACGCCAGAGAGATCAATGTCGTTCATGAGAATATAGTTTCCGTCAGGTTCAATAGCCAGCAAATCTTCTGTTGAAGAAATTGGAGTAGCCTCGGTACTGGGCATCGACTCATAACCCTCTATTTGCATGGCATTGATATAATAGAACCGATTAGCATTGGTATTCTCTTCGCCCGGACTGACACTGAGCAAAATCTGCCCGTTATCATTCGGACGAACATTTTTGACGGTTACCGTGTTAGTGAAATTGCTTGCCGCATTGAGATAACCAACATGAGTGTATTTTCCCGTCAGTGTATAAGCAGTCTCACGATTGTCACTGCTGCCACTTCTAGAACCAAAGAATGTAAAGTCATAAGCCAAGTTCTTGTTAAGATGACTGATAGCGAAACCGCCTGTGGGTTGTTGAGTCCGATTTTCAAAGTTACCCAAGGCATAGCCCCACAAGCAAGACTTCGATACATCCGACGGCATATTAAGGATGGTTGTCGTAGAAGAAACGCCACTGGTGTTGGTACCGTTGAAATCATCGCTCAAAACCATTGCTATCTCTGTTGCATTACCACTAGCATCCTTCAAGGAGGCCACCATCTTATTGCCAGGCGTAATGCTGTTCCATTCAGGATCCGACACAACAGAGAGACCAAAGTTTACCTTAATAACATCGGAAGGCATGACGAAATTATCTCCATTGTATCCCTCATTAGACATATCGGTCACACCATCCTGATTAAGAACGGCATTATGTGCAGCATTTTGTCCAATTGCCGCCATAAGGCTGTCAACAGAACTGGGACGATAACTCTTTCCAACTGCACTCAGTTCTGTAACAGTTTCGAGCCAAGTACACGCAGTTATATAGCGTCCTATGCCATAATCCAGATGGTAACCATCACGGTTAAGGTTGTCACCGAGTATACTGGTACGTGCATTCTGTATGGCTGTTCCGGAAGGGACAACAAAAGTTAGCTCTTCATGATTTTCCACAGCTTGATTGACAGCATTCACAATAGCATTGTACATAGTCATCTGATTATTACCATAGTTGGAAAAACCACTATGCGTGGAGTTCTGTGCATAAGCCCATGTCTGATGCATTCCTACCTTGACATTAGGATTGGTAGTCAGCCCCAACAGGTAATCAATGAGGTTCCCGAGGTAGGGTTCGTAAGTTTCTGGACGGCCAGAGTCCTGACTTACTTGTTGGAAAGTAATGATGTCCCATGGTTCATCAGTGATAATGGTGCTCAATGCCTGTCCGGTGATGTTGGTGCGCACACCCTTGACTACCTTACGATATTCAAAAGTGTTATTGTTATTCTGTATGTCGTCCCAATGAGACTTTAAGCCTTGTCCACCCCTATATGCATTACCGATGACAAGTTCGACTCCCTCTTCTGCAGCAAGATTATAGAGATATTGCTCTACGGCATCCTCTGAAAAACTATTGCCAATAGCTAATACACGCAAGGGTTCCGGCCCCTCTACCTCTTCCTTGTGAGCTTTCAACTGCAAAGCATTGATGAAATAGAACTTGTTGGCATTATTATTGTTCTCGCCAGGACAACAAACAACCCTTATCTCACCATTATCATCAGGGCGAATATTGGTTAACTCAGCCAATTCAGAAGCATTATTGGAACAGCTGAGAACAACAGAAGCTGACTCTGCACCTATAATATCATACTTTGTGTCACGATTATCTGAAACATTCTTTCGAGATCCGAAGACGCTGATATCATAAACCAGTTCCTTGTTAAGACCAGAGAACACGAAACCACCGGTCTGCTGCTGAGGACTGCTACCGAATGTACCGGCAGCATAGCCATAAAAGGCACTTTTTGAAACAGCGGCAGGCATATTCAGAGCTGTTGTCGTAGTTTGTACACCTTCTGTATTGGTAGCATTGAAGGCGTCGTTTAGCGAAATAGTGGCACCCGTGGTTTTTCCATTAATATCCTTTAGCGCAAGCACAACGGAGTTCTCAGAAGTTGGGTTTGTATAATTGTTCCACTGGGTATCTGTAGTAGTCACATTGCCGGCACAGAAGTTTACATTAACAATCGTGCCGTTAACTATAGCAGGTTCATCGATGACAGAACTGCCAGAGCGAGGCGTAATCTGCATAGTGTTGATATAGTAATAACGGACAGAACTGTTATTATTACTTCCCGGGCTAACCACAAGTTCAATCTCCCCATTCGAATCAGGAACAACGCCAGTAACAGTAGCAACCTCTGTAGAATTACTCGAACAGTCCAACAGCCCTTCCATCTCATTTTTTCCAATGAAAAGATAAGAGGTTTCACGATTGTCCTTCTGGTTCTTGCGCGAACCAAAAACAACAAAGTCATAAACACAATTGCGATCCAACCCGCTAATAACAAAACCGGCTTGTGACTTGTTTACCGTTCCATTGGAGTTAAGAGCCTGAGCCCAGAAAGCGGAATACGACTCTTTACTCGTCATATTGAGTAATGTTGCGGTGGACTGAACACCTTCCGTATTTGTTCCGTTAAAAGTACTCTTCAACGTTAGCTTAACACTCGTTGCGCCACCATCAACATCTTTCAATAACAAGTTACTTCCACTGGAGACACCTGTAAAATTGTTCCACTCTCTGTTTGCCGAAGTCACATTACCGGCACAGAAATTCACCTTGATGGGCTTAGCCTCATCAACTGCATTAGTCTGTGCGACAACTTGCAGACAGGAGATCGCCAACAAGAATAAAAAATAACTAATCCTTTTCATAAACACTTCTTTTTAAAATCGCTTTTGTTTCCGCCGCAAAGATATGGTTTATTGAATTCTGGCAAAACGGTCAGTAAATAGTAGGTAAATTCTGCACTTTTTAGAGACGAGTTATATACTTTATTATCAAAATGTTATAATGGTTTGAAAAAATAGGCAGGTAAATAGTTTGTCGAAAAGTAAATCTTTCTATCTTTGCATGGAAATCGTCAAAAAAAAGCTAAATTATATGAAAAGGTGGCTATTTCTTGTTTTATTATTATTCTCCAAACTCTCATGTCACGCAAATTATGAAAGTTGGCTTATAAAGCTTGACAGCGTTATTGCCAAGAGATCCACATTTGAGATGCAGAAACAAACAATGACAGATCAGATGAAAGCTGATTTGCAAAGGACTGGCAATAATCGACAAAAGCTAATCCTGCTTGAAAAAATATTCAACGAGTACTATTCATATAATTTCAACGACGCCATTGACTATGCCGAGCAAGGCCTTCAACTTGCCTATGTGTTAGAGGACACAACGTATTTGAGTCTTTTCAATATATATAAGGCCAAAACTTTGCTTCGCGGAGGTCTATATCCCGAAGCAGAGAAAACAATAATGGATGTTAACACAGCTCTTCCACAGGACATTAAGTTTGAATACTATCATACACTGACAGCACTGTACAGCCTTTGGGCTGATTATTGCCGAGGAACAAGTTACGAATCCGAATACAAGGAAAAAGCCATGCTATACAGAAAGGAGGCTATCAATTACCTTAGGACGGACCACATTGACTACAACTTCTACATAGCCGACTACTATCAGGCAAACGGAGACAGTACACAAGCAAAGCAGCATTACCTTATTCATCTCAAGAAGGTTCCCGAAAACCGGCACACTTATGCGATGGCCTGCTATTCCCTGGGATACGCAAGCGGACTACAAGGCGAAACCAAGCAAGAAATTGTGTATTACATTCAGGCTGCCATAAGTGATCAACTGGCTATCAACAGAGAATCAACAGCATTACGAAAGGTAGCCACCCTGCTTATGGAAAACGGAACTTCCAATGCAGAAAGAGCGGAGCATTATATTCTTACAGCCATGGAAGACGCACATTTTTATGACACAAGGCTCCGAACTCTGGAGACAGCTCTCGATTATCCTTCCATTAATCTTACTTATCAGAATCTTACGAATGAAAGGAATAAAATGCAGAAAGGAATAATCATTTTTGCTTTTCTGCTGGCTCTTGTGGCTATCACCTTCTGTATCGTTGTCTGGTGGCAAAACAAAAAACTCAACGATAGTCACCGAAAACTAGCCGACAGCAACAATCAACTTACAGAATTAAACAAGCGTCTCAACAGCCTGAATAAGAGGTTGTGCTTCATAGGCAGTTGCAGAGAGAAACTGGCAAAGGTATTCATAGACCATAGCGCAACACAGATTATCCGACACGAGAAATTCAAAACTCTTGTGAAGCGAAAGATCACATTAAATAGGACTGGTGAACTTCTCTCAGAGATATCATCCTACAAACAAAGTGAAAAGGATGCTTCATTCTTCCTTGACTGTTTTGACAATGCTTTCCTGGAGATGTACCCTACATTCATCGATGAGTTCAACGCATTGCTGAAAACCGGTTCTGAGAAGAAACGAACAGGAAGACTCTCAACCGCACTCCGCATATTCGCTCTTATCCGACTAGGCGTCACAAGTACTGGCGAAATAGCAACTCTGCTCTATTTGTCACCGCAAACCGTATATAACACCCGCTCGAAGCTAAGGGCCCAAGCCATTGACAAGGATGTTTTTGAGTTCAACGTGCAACAGCTCTGTCATAGATAAATTAATCTTTCCTATGCTATCTAGAATGACGTTGGTTATCCACCTGTAAGACGTTTATAACCAAAAAGCGTGCCCCTCCGACAAGAAGGACACGCTTCAATTTATATTGATAATGTTGCTTTACTCAGCAGCAGGAGCTTCACCTTGCTCGGGACGGGGACGACGTTCGCCACGCTCAGGACGGGGACGACGCTCGCCACGCTCGGGACGGGGACGACGCTCACGCTCTACGTAACCCTCAGGCTTCTCAAGGAGAACACGACGAGAGAGTTTGAACTTGCCAGTCTTGGGATCAATCTCCAGGAGCTTAACCTGCAGCTTGTCACCTTCCTTGATACCAGCCTCTTCAACAGTCTCAAGGCGCTTCCAGTCGATCTCACTAATGTGCAGCAGACCATCCTTGCCTGGCATAAACTCTACGAAGCAACCGTAAGGCATGATGCTGCGTACGGTACCCTCGTAAACTTCGCCAATCTCAGGAATAGCTACGATAGCCTTAATCTTAGCCATGGCAGCATCGATAGTCTCCTTGTTGGGACCACTCACCTGTATCTTACCTACACCGTCTTCCTCATCGATAGTGATGGTAGCGCCGGTCTCTTCCTGCATACCCTGAATAATCTTACCACCGGGGCCAATAACAGCACCAATGAACTCCTTGGGGATAATCATCTGCTCGATGCGAGGTACATGAGGCTTGAGTTCAGCACGAGGCTCAGACAATGTCTTCATCATCTCAGCCAAGATGTGCTCACGACCGGCCTTTGCTTGCATCAGAGCCTTCTCGAGGATCTCGTAGCTAAGACCGTCGCACTTGATATCCATCTGAGTGGCGGTAAGACCCTTAGGAGTACCTGTGGTCTTGAAGTCCATATCGCCCAGATGGTCCTCATCA
>Ga0310786_10009316_pt1 | contig 12481 bp, 7 predicted proteins | sample AusTroGonzalo_MG_FD_203881 | JGI IMG/M metagenome (GOLD analysis project Ga0310786, IMG submission 203881) | Bovine rumen microbial communities from tropical cattle in Woodstock, Queensland, Australia - Gonzalo_03 (v2) (version 2) | ecosystem: Host-associated > Mammals > Digestive system >...
CAATCATGTTCGATGGGATTCTCGTACTGTGCAATCAAGTCTTGATAGACTGTTTGGCGGATAGCTGTGATGCGGACTTTAAGCATAATCTTTGTTGTTTATCGAAATCGAGTGCAAAATTACAAAAAATAATTGATGTACGCAATAGCTTGTGTCTTTTTTATATTTGAACAACCATGATTTGATGAAAAAGACACAAGCTGTAACCCAAACCAGAAAAAAATGACAAAAGCAAAATTTATAAAAAAAGGCACAAAGAGAGAAGGGAATATACAAACAATTTGGTTTTATCTTAATCCTAATTTCTTTAGACGACTACTGATGGAGCCGGTATTACGCTGGAAGATGATAGACAGGTCTTTTATTTGAAACCCTTGTTCGTGTAGGCGTTTCAACTCTTTATCCTCGTTCTCCGACCATTGCGCATATGCCTTTGCATGTGCTTCTTTTTGTTCCTGCATGTGTGATTTGGATAGCGGCTGTTGTTTGGATGGCTCTTTTATTTCTTCCTTTTTGCCGGTAATGGTCTCTACAAAGATTGCTCCGTACTTGGCTTGTTTGTTTTCGCCGACTCCGTAGATCGTACCGAAAGCAGCAATGCTTTTCGGTTTGTAGGTTGCGAGTTCATGGAGCGTTTTGTCCGAAAAAATAATATATGGCGGGAGATGCTCCTCTTTGGCTATCTGTATGCGTAATTGACGTAGGCGTTCGAAGAGTTCTTTGTCTTCAACCGGGGTGGGCTCAACTTCGGAACGCGTTGGTTTTTCGAGAGTTTGCATAGCCGGCAAAACCGGTGTTTTTATACGTTTGCTCTTGACACGCAGATCCTCTTTGATGACCTTGGATAACTGTATCTTCTTGCCTTGGAACAGTACCGATTTGCCTAAATCTGTCACGTGAATATGCCGGTTCTCTTTGTAATCCAGTTCAATCAATCCCATCTGGAGCATTTGCAGAAGATAGTCATGCCAATCGCGGAAAGAAAGTTCTCTGCCTACGCCGAAGGTGGGGAACTGCGAATAGTCATGTGCCAGTATTTCTCTAGTGGCATTACCGCGCAGGATATCAATCGTGGTGGTGAATCCCACTTGCTCGTTGGCTCTTGTGATGGCGGATAGCGCCATCTGAACGTATCGGGTGCCATCTAATTGTTCGGGCGGATTGTTGCACACATCGCAGTTTTCGCACTGGCACTCAGATACTTCTCCGAAATAGTTGAGTAAGATTCGTCTTCGGCACACTTGCGATTCGGCATACTCCTGCATTCGGCTTAACCGCTCTTCGTTGATCTCGGTTTGTCCTGACTCTTGCGCAAAGCGTTTAAGTAGAATAATATCCTGCAGGTTGTAGAAAAGAACCGTTTCGCAAGGCAGTCCATCGCGTCCGCCTCGACCAATCTCCTGATAATAGTTCTCAATACTTTTGGGCAGGTTGTAATGGACGATAAACCGCACGTTGCTCTTGTCGATGCCCATTCCGAAAGCGATAGTGGCGCATACAACTTGCACGCGGTCATTGACAAAATCGTCCTGTACGCGGTTACGTTCTTCGGGGCTGAGCATCGCATGGTAAGCCGCTGTCGAAACGCCATAGAGTTGCAGTTTTGCGGCGAGTTCTTCGGTCGTTTTGCGCGCCAGACAGTAGATGATTCCGCTCTCATGCGGATGAAGACGGATAAGCGCCAAGATATGTTTCAGCTTGTCGGCGGCTGAGTAGCCTCTGCACACTTGCAGACTGAGGTTAGGACGGTTGAACGAACTGATGAACTGTTGTGCGTCCGGGATGTTCAGTTGTTGCAGGATATCTTCTTTTGTAACCTTGTCCGCGGTAGCTGTTAATGCCATGACAGGTATGTCAGGAAAAGTGGTACGAATGTCTGCGAGTTGGGTATATTCCGGGCGGAAATCGTGTCCCCATTGCGATATGCAATGCGCTTCGTCAATAGCAAACAGCGCAATCGGAATACGCGAGAGAAAGCGTTTTTGCTCCACCACAAAGCGTTCAGGCGAGATATACAGCAGTTTCAGTTGACCGTGCAGACAGAGATCAATGATAGCCCGGTTATCGGCTTCTGAGTTGTTGCTGTTGATGGCCGCGGCTGCGATGCCGTTCGCTCGCAAGGCATCCACTGGGTCTTTCATCAGCGAAATGAGCGGGGAGATGACGATACCGACTCCCTTGCGCATCAGAGCGGGAATCTGATAACAGAGCGATTTCCCTCCGCCGGTAGGCATCAACACCAACGCATTACCGCCAGCCACCACATGCTCAATAATTTCCCGCTGCAATGGCCGGAACGAGTCATACCCGAAATATTTCTTTAGTGTTTGTAGCATTGATTAGAGTTCTTTCTGTTGTTATGCTTTTGCGCTATAGGGTTGTGTCTTTTTTTTTGTTGTTGTGGGTCGTGTTTTATAAAAAAAGACACAAGCTATAACTTAGACTCATTGAAAAAAGACACAAGTTATAAGTGAATGTCCCCTAAAAAAGACACAAGCTATTTAAGTATCTTCAATAAGTTTTGATTCAGGGTTACAGCGACTTGTTGCATGGTTGATTCCAATTCCTGTTTGGTCAAGTTGCATTGCCAGAGGACCATGACTTGCCAACCGGCGTGCATTAGTTCGTCGTAGTTCCTTTTATCCCTGGTTCGATTCCTTTCTATCTTGTCCTTCCAGAAGGCCGTGTCGGTTTTCGGCAAAACAAACTGCTTGCATCCTTCATGTCCATGCCAGAAACAGCCGTTGACAAAGATAGCCGTTCTGTACTTGCGCATGACGATATCCGGCTTTCCGGGCACGCTCTTGACATTCAGCCGATACCGATACCCATGCGCCCACAGCCATTTCCGCACCGCTATTTCCGGCTTGGTCGCCTTGCAGCGGATATGCGACATGCAGCGGTGGCGTTGTGCGGGTGTCAGGACATCGGGCATGAGTTATTTGAACTTCTTCGTTTGTTGTTCGAGAGATTTGATAGTCTCCAAATATGCCTCTTCTACGGGCGAAAGGGTGTTGTTGAACCTGTCGGAATTTCCGACAAGTCACTCTGTGTTGAGTGGTAGTTCGGAATTTCCGAACTACCACATTTTCGTCAAGTTCTTCAGTATGTTTCCTTTGTTCGGATTATCTTCGTTCATATTATCAATATTTTGCGTTTCAATATTATTCCTTTTCGCCCCATCAACTCCGACCAGGTTGCGAAGAAAGGAGAGGTCATCTTAATCCTAATTTCTTTAACCGACTACTGATAGAACCGGTTTTACGTTGGAAGATGATTGATAAATCTTTTATTTGAAATCCTTGCTGGTATAGGCGTTTTAACTCTTTATCTTCGTTCTCAGACCATTGCGCATAAGCATTGGCATGTAACTCCTTTTGTTCCTGCATGTGCGATTTGGTTGGATTTGGTTGTGTAGGAAGCTCTGCTTCCTTCTCTTCTTTTTTTCCATTAATAGTCTCAACAAAGATTGCTCCGTATTTGGCTTGTTTGTTTTCTCCAACTCCGTAAATTGTGCCGAAAGCAGCAATGGTCTGTGGCTTGTAAGTGGCGAGCTCATGGAGCGTTTTGTCCGAGAAAATGATATAAGGCGGTAGATGTTCCTCGCGGGCAACCTGTATGCGTAATTGACGTAAGCGTTCGAAGAGTTCTTTGTCCTCCACGAGTGCCGGTTTGGTCGTAGGAATGGATGATAGTTCCGCCATTTGTATATTCGTCAAAGCGGAAGTTTTTGTGCGTTTGCTCTTGACATGCAAGTCCTCTTTGACAACCTTGGAGAGCTGTACGGTTTTTCCTTTGAAGAGTACGGATTTTCCTAATGGCGTTATATGGATATGTCGATTTTCTTTGTAATCTAATTCAATCAAACCCATTTGAAGCATTTGTAGGAGATAGTCATGCCAATCGCGGAAAGAAAGTTCTCTTCCTATGCCGTACGTGGGAAACAGGTTATACTGATGTTCCTTGACATCTGGTGTGGCATTACCGCGCAGGATATCAATAGTGGTAGTAAATCCTACTTGTTCGTTGGTTCGTGTAATGGCAGATAGAGCCATTTGAGCATAACGTGTGCCATCGAATTGTTCGGGCGGATTGTTGCACACATCGCAGTTTTCGCACTGGCACTCAGATACTTCTCCGAAATAGTTGAGTAAGATTCGTCTGCGGCATACTTGCGCTTCGGCATACTCCTGCATTCGGTTCAACCGCTCTTCGTTGATTTCGGTTTGTCCTGACTCTTGCGCAAAGCGCTTGAGCAGAATAATATCCTGCAGGTTGTAGAAAAGAACCGTTTCGCAAGGTAGTCCATCGCGTCCGCCTCGACCAATTTCCTGATAGTAGTTCTCAATACTTTTTGGCAGATTATAGTGGATGACAAACCGCACGTTGCTTTTGTCGATGCCCATTCCGAAGGCGATAGTAGCGCATACAACTTGTACGCGGTCATTGACAAAATCGTCCTGTACACGGTTGCGTTCTTCGGGGCTGAGCATCGCATGGTATGCCGCTGTCGAAACACCATAGAGTTGCAGTTTTGCTGCCAGTTCTTCGGTTGTTTTGCGTGCCAGACAGTAGATGATTCCGCTCTCGTGCTGATGAAGACGGATAAGCGCCAAGATATGTTTCAGTTTGTCGGCGGCTGAGTATCCTCTGCACACTTGCAGACTGAGGTTAGGACGGTTGAACGAACTGATGAACTGTTGCGCGTCTGGGATGTTCAGTTGTTGTAGGATATCTTCTTTGGTCACTTTGTCCGCGGTAGCGGTCAATGCCATGACAGGTACGTCAGGAAAAGTGGTACGAATGTCTGCGAGTTGGGTATATTCCGGTCGGAAATCGTGTCCCCATTGCGATATGCAATGCGCTTCGTCAATAGCAAACAGCGCAATCGGAATACGCGAGAGAAAGCGTTTTTGCTCCACCACAAAGCGTTCAGGCGAGATATACAGCAGTTTCAGTTGCCCGTGCAGACAGAGATCAATGATAGTCCGGTTATCGGCTTCGGAATTGTTGCTGTTGATGGCCGCGGCTGCGATGCCGTTCGCTCGCAAGGCATCCACTTGGTCTTTCATCAGCGAAATGAGCGGGGAGATTACGATACCGACTCCCTTGCGTATCAAAGCGGGAATCTGGTAACAGAGCGATTTTCCTCCGCCGGTAGGCATCAACACCAGCGCATTACCGCCAGCCACAACATGCTCAATAATTTCCCGTTGCAATGGCCGGAATGAGTCATACCCGAAATATTTCTTTAGTGTTTGTAGCATGGATTAGAGTTCTTTCAATTGTTTTGCTTCGTGACATAGGGTTGTGTCTTTTTTTGTTGTTAGTAGGTTGTGCTTTATAAAAAAGACACAAGCTGGAGTCCTGACTTATCAAAAAAGATACATGCTATATTATAAATCTATATAAAAAGACACAAGTTATTTAAGTGTCTTCAATAAGTTTTGATTCAGGGTTACTGCGACTTGTTGCATGGTGGGTTCCAATTTGTCTTTTGTCAGGTTGCATTGCCAAACAACGATTACTTGCCAACCGGCGTGCGTTAGTTCGTCATAGTTCCGTTGGTCACGTTCGCGGTTACGGGCTATCTTGGTTTGCCAGAAGGCGGTGTTGGTCTTGGGTAGTACAAACTGCTTACATCCTTCGTGGCCCTGCCAAAAACAACCGTTGACAAAGATCGCCGTTCTGTATCTCCGCATCACTATGTCCGGTTTGCCGGCACGCTCTTGACGTTCAGCCTGTACCGGTATCCGTGCGCCCACAGCCACTTCCGGACCGTTATCTCCGGCTTCGTCGCCTTACTACGGATATGCGACATGCAGCGGTGGCGTTGGGTGGGTGTCAGGACATCGGGCATGAATTATTTTAACTTTTTAGTCTGCTGCTCAAGCGATTTAATGGTTTCAAGATACGCTTCTTCTACGGGTGAAAATGTATTGTTCTGCCATGTTGAGTGGTTGTTCGGAAATCCCGAATAACCACTCAGTTTTTAATTTTGAACCTGTCGGAGTTTCCGATAAGTTGAGTCGTTCGGAAATTCCGAACAACTGAATTTTCGTCTAATTTTCGTCCTCACTCTGATAGATGAGGATGTCTCCGTTACCGAGATTTTGACTAATATCTTGTGTTTCCATATTATTCCTTTTTATCCATTAACTCGCTCCAGGTCATGAAATCAGATTTGGTGGTTAGGATTTTAGTTCTTCTATTATTTCTTCGTCTGCCGGTAACCACTTCACAGAGTCTAACTCTTCCGGTTTGAGCCATTTGGCGGCTTCGTGCTCAAGGAGCGTCATGTGGTCATCTGCTAGTTTGCACTTGAAACAATGCATGGTAAGATGGAAGTTCGGGTAGTCGTAATCAATTGTGCGCAATAACTCGCCCACCTCTATCTCTGCATCTAACTCTTCGTGGATATCGCGCTTTAAGGCTTGTTGGGGTGTTTCTCCTGCTTCCATTTTACCTCCCGGGAACTCCCACCAATCTTTCCAATCGCCATATCCTCGTTGCGTAGCAAAGATCCGTCCCTGCTCGTCAAAGATAATTGCTGCTACTACCTCGATGGTTTTATAAGAACAGAACATGCTGGCTAGTTGTTATAAATCTCGTCTAAATGCTCAAGCAAATACTTCTGCGCATTTCGGTTATATAAAGTCATGAGGAAATGTCCTCCGTTATTTTCTCTATCTTCAGTATATATTCCTATTTCTTCTCCCTTTTGGGTGGCAATCTTATAAGTCCTGCCTTTGCTGTCAGGTTCACTTTCTGCTAGCAAGCCTTTTTGTAAAAGCCAATTTATCAGTGAAGTACTACTTACAGCTTGCATGTTTTCAGGTAGAAGGTTCTTTATCTCACTAGCAAAAGCAGATATGGATATAGCCTCTACATAGTTGTATTTTTCAACTTGTATAGCAGAGGAAGTAAATGTCACATTTCTAGTAGAACTAACCTTCGTTGTTTTTGCGGCTTGTTTCCCTAATAAATCCGCTACGTAAAAAAGGCAACGGGAGACATGTACATTATTCACGATGTCATCTTCCTTAACTGCATTTCCGTTGAGAGGATTAATACCGTTTGCTAATTTACGAACCCAATCTTGAGCAATCGCTAATTTTTCCTTATCTTCCATACATAATGAGTTTTTATGGATTTATTGTTGAGACTTAGAAGCTTGTTTTGCTTGCTTCTTCTCTTCTGCTTGACGCGCCTCATATAGAGACAACATATTATCAGGCATATGCTTTTTATAGTATCTTAGAGCAATCATATTATTACATCCAGCTCCACTCGGTTTATAGTTAGTACATCCCAAGAATGGTTGTTTATTCGGATCTGTGGATGTTTTAACGATCAAATACCCGTCTTTACACAATCCACATTTGAGAATAGTCATTATACCACCTCGTCTGTCATTTGTCATAAAGCCACACACTTCCGGCTCATTCATACATAGCCACAAACGAGATTTATACACCTTGTTGTATTTAAGTTGCATGGGGTAGCCACAAATCGGACAGTACTTTGTATTGCTAAAGTCCTTATTGGTACTCTCGTCTAATTCACCGTGAACAACGACATTTGGATAATCATGTATTAATTCCCTAACGAAAGGAGACGGACGCTGTTGAGGCGTGACGATGTAAACTCTATTCTTTGTTCGCGTCAAAGCCACATAGAACAATCGACGTTCTTCTGCAAATTCAATAGCATCGTCTTCGTGTACAACAAATTTTAGTACCGGATCATCTTCAATCTGAGAAGGGAAACCGAATTTGGAATCTATGGCATTTATGATGATCACATTATCATATCCGAGACCTTTCGATTTATGAACGGTCATATATTCATAGTCGAAATCCTTAAATGTTTTCGATACGACAACGCCCATTTTCTCGTTATACTCGAAATCCGCAGATTTGCATAAGTTCCATGCATCAAAACCATAGCGTCCAAGGATTAATATAGAAGATTTAGGATTTTCCTTAAAAATCTCCTTCATTATACGTTCTACCGTTTCTCCGACTAAGAAGAATTTTCCACCTTTACCTTCATATTGAGTTCTATCCACATTCTCAGTATACGTTTCAATAATAACAGGGTCTTTGATGTGCTTACATGAAATGAGGTCTTTCTTTATTTGTGCCGAGTTTTTCTGGACAAAATTACCTGCAATATCGATAATTTCTTGCGCATTACGATAGGTATTGACTATCTTCAATAATGTGCCGTAACCAAATGTCTCCTTAAAACGTGTGAACAAAGCAACATCTGAACCAGAGAAAGCATAGATTGATTGCCAATCGTCTCCAACCGCAATAATCTTCGCATTACATAATTTGCTCAGTTCTAAAGTTAGGTTAAATCGTTGGCGCGATATATCTTGGTATTCGTCCACTATAATGTACTTGAACACCAATCGGTCTCCACGAAGTTGCTCGTCTCGAATGATACGTGCAGACTCGTTAATCATATCCTCAAAGTCAATCGCATTCTCTTCTTTGAGACGCTTCACATACTCCAAGTAGCATTGTTCACAGATGGTAAGGAAGAGTTTACTACGTTCGTTAGTGGTGGCATTTCTAAATCGCTGGAAATCATCAAGCACTTTACCATCTGTTTTGAAATTCTGGATGAAAGTACTGATGAGATATGTTAATCGCGCGATATATTTATTCTCCTCTGTACTTATAATTCGCTGGTATACCTCCTTTGATGAGAGAGGTGACAGCACAAAGCCATGTGTTACTAGCTGTTGCTCCAAGTGCTCCAAAAATGAAGTACCTTCATTGTACTGCGAGAAAGTATAGATAAGATCGGTTTTGTGATGCCTATGCAGAGTGATTTTGTCATTAACTGCCTTTTTATAACGCTCTAATTCGGCTTCACTATAACGATTATTGTGACCGCTTTCGGTTATACCAAAATGCTCAATATATGCGACCTTATCCCCTTGTGTAATAGTAAAGTCCGGGGTGTAGATTTTTTGCGAACCTTGGATGTTATAGGGATAAGGTTTTTCGTACTCATATTCAATGCCATTCATGAACAAATAATTCGCAATCTTCACTTCTTCAGCAGAACGCAATTTTTCATAGTTGATTGTACGCGCCTTATCTTCTCGCTCAGAAATGACATCTGCTGAATAGTCTTGGATATTGCCTTTGATTGTAGAGAAATCAGCTTTGGTCAAATAATTGAAGAACGTACTCAGGTCGTCGCCTTCATAGGGTGCGTCAAAATAGCTGCCGAAGAACAAAATGAGTTTATCTACCAATTCGGGGTATTGCAGAATAGAGTTCTTCAGATAGTTATTGATAACTTCATATCTAAAGCCTTCCGTTTTGATAGAAGACAGATCGTTGTCCTGACGCTTTAGTATAGCATATCCTGTCTTATGGAAAGTGGTGATAGGACATGGGATGTGCAACTGCTCATTTATCTTTTCTTGCAACTCGCCCACCGCTTTGTTGGTAAAGGATATTACCAATATCTCATTAGGTTTGATTCCTTGTTTCTCTACCAGATATTTTACTTTTGCTGCTACGGTAGTTGTTTTGCCGGCTCCTGCTCCTGCAACGACCAAGGTATAGTCATCATCAGAAAGAACCACTTTTCGTTGTTCTTCGTCAAGTCGGATTTTTGGGTCAACGGCATGTAAGATAGAGTCAAGATAAGACTTCTCCTTTTTCATATGAATAGCAACATACTGCTCATTATGCTGAGCCATGAGTTGCGATTCTCCTGCTAGGTCTTGATAGTGCTCTAAGAATGTGGTAACTAATTCGAAAGGTATTTGATTATTGTCACAGAAATACTTCAACGTATTTGTTCGCCTTAGTTCCTCTATGGTTCGGAATATACTATGGTGTTTGTCGCATAAATATTGGTACTCTCTTCTTGACTTGAAGTCATCTTCGTGCATAAAGAAATCCAGGTCTTTTTCAAAGGCCAATATCGCTCTATGCTCCTCGCAAGTCGGTTGTGGTTGTGCAGACTCTTGAGGTTTTCTAAAGAAAGATAATATTTTATCGAAAAGAGCCATCAAATCTCTGCAAATCCCAATTCTTTCAAATACTGATATGTGCTATCATAGAACTCTGGCAAACGAGTTGGATCATCTTTGGAGCCTTCCGGCACACAAAGAATCATTCCTTGTCTTGCACGAGTGAGTAAGACACGATAAGCGTTGATCAAATATGCTTGTCTATCGGGCTTTTGAATCTTATTCCACTTGTTGCCTCCGTTGAATTCCATGAAATTCCATCCGTCAGGTGTATAGCGCAAATCACCATCCCAAACAACGCAAGTCCAATCGAGTTCCAGACCTTGCACATCAAACTCCGAAGCAGCATCTTCTAAGAATAACGATGAACGCACATCATTGATATCGTCCAAGAACCAATGAACCGTATCGGGTTTGCAACGAACATCAATAGATAATGGCTTCAAACGATAAGCTTTAGAAGAAACCAATAGACCATATCGTTCATTGCCTCTTGCATGATTACGGAGCCATGCTTTAGCTTTATCCAAATCACGCGTCAAGGCGATTGGGTATCGGTCTGCTATAGAAGCATACACTTTGCGCACATTCTCCGCATCGCCATCGAGCAGGTAATGTACCATATTCGACAAACTCTCTGCACGGAAACTACGCATTGACACTGCCAAATGCAAATCTTCGGAATAAGTGACTTTGGGATTATTCGCAAGCAATTCACTCACTTGTCCTTCTGCATATTCTTTCGCCGTCAATTGGCTGGAGATATACACTTGCCAATCGGGGAAAGTTTCATTAAGTGCACGTATCCATTCGCCAATACCGGCTTCGCCAGTGTTGATTTCCTGTCCGCCTCCAACCAGACAAACGATAACTGCCCAATCTTTGCGTTGGTCAAGTGACCAGATTAGAAACTCACCTTCAGACATTGGGAAGTTGGCAAACCCTTTCTTGCGATTCAGCCAAGCGGCAATATGCTCTTTGTCCCACGAACGCTGCGCCTCATCGAAAATAGCGATGTTTTCTACTTCTCCGTAGCCCGCTTGCTCATCCTTCAACTCCTTCGTTGGGTCAATCTCCAATGCGCCGTTTACCACCTTCACTTTGTTGAGCATGTTGTCTCGGTAGCGGTGAATAATCTGGATAAAGCGCTTTACTTCGCGTTCTGCCTCTTTCTTGGTGATCTTATTACCTTTTTCTTTCTCCTGTGCTTGTTTGTCTCGCGTCAGGGCTTCGGTCAAAACTTGTACTAACGGCCCGTTTCCCGACAAATAAACTGCCAAATCTTGCCCCTCTTCCTGTTGTACGGCTACATTCAAACCCACGAGTGTCTTACCTGCGCCGGGTACACCTGTTACGAAACAGATACTTTTGCCTTTATGGGCTTTCGTCTCACGAATCACCTGTTGCACGTAGCGGGTTGTCGTGTCCAATTGTGCGCCTTCCGATTCGTGCTTTGTGATCTCTTCTACGCTATGATTGAGATAGAGCGAACGAGCTGCTTCTATGATGGTAGGCGTCGGTGCATAACGGCTACGTGCCCAATCTTCTAAAGCGACAGCATATGTCTGAGGCGGTAGATTATCCAACAGAACTAAACGGAGAATATTGCCAAGATGATGAGCGTTTGTCAATAACGGTTCATAAACACCATCATCATAATGCGAGAGTTGGCTGATAGTAGAATATTTATCGCTTTCCGTGGCTACCAAGATAGGGACTATTAAACGGTCTGCACTTCCTTGGTGGAAATTCTTTAGGTCAAGCGCATAGTCCAACACTTGGTCAACATCCGCATGATTATATTCTTCCTCTCCAGCTTTGAACTCAATCACGAATATGCGCTCGCGCAATAGTACAACCACATCTATGCGCTTACCTAAGCGTGGAATGGTGTATTCAAAAATGATTTGCGCTTGCTCATTCGCATAAGGTGCAAGCACATCTTTCATAATCGTTATTTCTTGCTCCCACGCATACTTCTGCGTCGAAGCCGTATCCATCTCATCAGCGCGCGACATCTTGCCGAAGATAGTATCTGTACCTTCTGCCAAGAATGACTTTACGTCCGATTGATAGAAATAACGATTGATCATGATTTATATATTGGCTGGTCTATTTATCCTTCTCTTACGCCTTTCGCCCATTTCGAAAGCATCGGTCTGTTTGTGATGATTATTCATCTTCCCCTATTTCGTCCTCATGGAGTAGATATTCATATTCGGTGCCTATTAGGCTTTCACGGTCATATTCTTTTCTATACGCCATGATATAATATGCAATGGTTTTAGGATATATTTTCCAATAGGCTCTGCATACTTGCTTGTATAACTTTAGAATTCGCTCGTCCCCCGCAAAACTCCATAATAAATCAAGCATCCACCCAACTTCATTTTCTGTCGCTCTTTTAGCGCACAAATTTTGAACTTGTGGTGTGTAAGCAATAACCGCATCATTATGTAGTTCCTTGAGACGTTG
>Ga0310786_10009317_pt1 | contig 12479 bp, 10 predicted proteins | sample AusTroGonzalo_MG_FD_203881 | JGI IMG/M metagenome (GOLD analysis project Ga0310786, IMG submission 203881) | Bovine rumen microbial communities from tropical cattle in Woodstock, Queensland, Australia - Gonzalo_03 (v2) (version 2) | ecosystem: Host-associated > Mammals > Digestive system >...
ATCGCATAGACTTTGAATGGGACAATGACAGCATATCGTTTGCCGAGATTCTCGAGTCGATGGGCGAACTGCCCATTCCGCCATATCTGAACCGTGAGACTCAAGAGAGTGACAAGACCACCTATCAGACCGTTTATTCCAAGATTAAGGGCAGTGTGGCTGCTCCCACCGCAGGACTCCATTTCACCCCCGAGGTGCTGAGTGCTGTTGATGCCCACGGCATAGACCGCGAAGAAGTTACCTTGCATGTGGGTGCAGGCACGTTTAAACCCGTGAAGAGCGAGGAGATAGAGGGACACACGATGCATACCGAGTATATCAGCGTGCGCCGCCAGACATTAGAGAAACTCTTGGCTCACAACTGCGAGGCTATTGCCGTTGGCACCACCAGTGTGCGTACTCTCGAGAGCTTGTATTATATGGGTCTCAAAGTGATGCGAAAGCCCGACATCCAGGAGAGCGAGTTGCATGTGATGCAATGGGAACCGTATGAGGAGCAAGAGAATAAAGATGCGGCCGAGGTTTTACCCATGAAGGCTATTGAGGCGTTGCTTGACTGGCTCGACCGCAATGGCCTGCAGACCCTGCACAGCAGCACCCAGATAATCATAGCCCCCGGCTATAGCTATAAGATTGTGAAGATGTTGGTGACCAATTTCCACCAGCCGCAGTCCACGCTGCTGTTACTTGTCAGCGCCTTTGTTCATGGTGACTGGCACAAGATTTACGACTATGCCCTGGCTCACGACTTCCGCTTCCTGAGCTATGGCGACAGTTCGCTGCTCATTCCTTAGGTATCGTTTTATTGCGTTGCCAACGCAATATACAGAACAGTTATCGCTCGAACATCACACACGCCCAGTCGCCATCGTGCTTCTGGGCTTTTTTTGTGAGTCCTAATGCTGTAGCCTTTTGTTCCAACAGGGCTATGTCCTGCGTATAGAAACCGCTGAGCAGAAGTGTGGAGTGGGGTGCCATCTTACCTACAAAGGTCTCCATATCGTTCAATAGGATGTTTCGGTTGATGTTGGCCATCACCACGTCGAACACACCTTCCACCTCTTTCAGTATAGAGGCATCGCCAAGTAGCGACGTGAACCGATTGTCCACCCCGTTGATCACTGCATTGTGGCGTGCGTTGTCGGCACTCCATTCGTCTATGTCGTAGCCCACGGCATCGCCAGCACCAAGTTTCAGGGCTGCAATGCCCAGGATGCCTGTGCCGGTACCGCAGTCGAGCACCCGCTTGCCTTCAAGGTCAAGTTCCATGAGTAGGCCCACCATCATGCGTGTCGTCTCGTGTGTGCCCGTACCGAAAGCCAGGTGAGCGTCAATCTCGATGGAGATGTGATTGGTGAGCGGATAGTCTTGTGTCAAGTGCCTGCCGTCGTGAATGATAATGGTGTTTGCAGGCCTGTTCTCTTGCTCCTTGCTCCTTGTTCCTTGTCCCTCAACAATAATTGGCTCGAATCCTTCCTGCTCCCATTGTTCGTTCCAGTCCTTATCCTCGGCCTCCTTCGTTGTAAAAGAAATGGTGCATGACGGAAGTGGACATCCATCTAGTAAAGCCTTGAGCACCTGCTCGTTGTATTGTGCTTGCTGAACATAGCCTTTGATGCCTTTGTCCGTGTCCTCAAACGTTTCGAACCCGGCCTCGCCAGCCAGCGCGGCCACTATATCGCGTGCGTCCTGCATCATCACCTGCGGCGCCTCAATCAGAAAGTCTACTTCAAAATATTTCATAATCAATAACCGTTAATCATTAACTGATAACCATTAATCAATATAAATTATCATTATTTTTCTGCAAAATTACTAAAAATAGGGAAAATCCTACCACGTTTTAGGGTTTTTCCGTATCTTTGCAGTCAAATTCTGAGTATTTTTGCATCGTGAAGAAATAACTAAAACACATAGAGCATATGAAAAAGTGGATTCTATTATCAATGACGCTGGTCTTGACATCGCTCACGGCGACGGCTCAGGACGATATGTACTTCGCTTCGAGCAAGAAGATGAAGGCTGAGCGTGAGGCTGCTCAGAAGGCTCGAGAGGCCTACGAGCGCACCTACTATTGTGGTTCGCAGCGCAGCGTTGACGATTATAACCGCATGGGTAGCAGCTATCAGGTGCTGCCTAAGGACACTGGCGATGTGATCACGTTTGATGCTGTGGAGGGTGTTTATCCCGACTCAGTGGCCGATTATCAGTTGACCAAGCAGATGACACGCTTCGACGACTATGTGCCCTCGATAGCCTATTGGGAAGGCTATAAGGCTGGTCAGCGCGACAGCTGGGGCTGGCATTCGCCTTGGTATTATTCATCGCTCTATCCCTGGTATGATCCTTGGTATTACGACCCTTGGTATGCAGGCTGGTACGATCCTTGGTATTATGACTATGGCTGGCGTCGCTACGGCTGGTATGCCGGCTACGGTGGATGGTATGGTGGCTGGTACGGTTACTACGGCTATGGCTATCCTTATTATTACTATAGCTACACTTCGCCCACCACTATTCGCCATGGTAGCGTCTACACCTCGCGTACCGGCACACAGAGCCATGGACGCATTGTAGAGAACAATCATCGCAGCACCACCTATTCGTCTACGGCCAACGGTCGCGGCGTGGGTGCTGGCAGAAGCACTACGGGTGGTGTGCGCTCAGCAGGCATCACTGGAGGACGCTCTGCAACTGGCAATCGAACCACGGTACCTGTTCGCAGCAATACGACGGTTAACACCAGCATTGGCAATGGCAACACGCGCTCAACCTCGGGCAGTGTCTACAGCGGCGGAGGCAACCGCAGCGCAGGCAGTTCTGTTGGTGGCGGAGGCGGTTCGTTTGGCGGCGGTCGCTCTGGTGGCGGTTCCGTGGGTGGTGGTCGCTCAACCAGCGGCGGACGCAGATAATGCTCTGATACGCCTGTAAGGCACTTTTATCTATCACTTATCGACTTTCAACTAACAACTTTCCATCATATGAAGAAGTATTTGTATATCGCAGCCTTAGCGATGGTCATGATGCCCGCAGCTGCACAAGAGACATATCAGAACGCAGCGGTGGTCACAGAAGACCTGAACGGTACGGCACGCTATGTGGGTATGGGTGGCGCTATGGACGCACTTGGAGCCGACATATCGACCATCAGCTCAAACCCCGCAGGCATCGGCTTGTTCCGCTCGTCGTCTGTATCGCTGTCGGCCGGTGTGGTGAGTCAGCAGGATGCCAAGCGCTTTGCCGATGGCTATAAGACCAACCTCAGCTTCGACCAGATTGGATTGGTTTACGCCACACAGTGGAACTCAACCAACTATATTAACTTTGGTTTCAACTATCATAAGAGTCGTAACTTCGACCAGATTCTTAGTGTGGCCGATGGACTGAATGGTGCTTCGCAAAACAAAGCCACTGTGATTAAGCGTGACCAAGGACTGCTCTATGTTGAGAAGAACAACAAGCCCGATTTCGATCGTGCTTACAGCTCGTGCAGCGTTCTTGATGCGCTCTATGCCAACAACCTGAACTACAACGCTACCGATCAGAAATGGTATTCGTACGACGGTGAGGAGTATGTCTTCGACCGCATGCACGATGGCTATGTGGGCGAGTACGACTTCAACCTGAGTGGCAATGTGAAAGACCGCTTCTTCTGGGGTGTCACCGTGGGCATTCACGATGTGCACTATCACCACTATGGCGAATATGCCGAGAATCTGGTGGGCGGACTCGGTGGCGTGCCACAGAGCTTTGGTCTCACCATCAGCGACGACCGCCGCATCAAGGGACAGGGTGCCGATGTCAAGGTGGGTGTCATCTTCCGTCCTATCGAGGAATCGCCCCTGCGCTTCGGCTTGAGCGTGAGCACGCCTACATGGTACGACCTGAAGACTAGCAGTTTCACCACTTATAAAGACAATACGGGCGTGTACGATGGCATTGCCGACGAATATAAGTTCCGACTCTATACACCGTGGCGCTTCAACCTCTCGGCTGGACATACCGTGGGCGACTGGCTGGCATTGGGACTGGGTTACGAGTTTGCCGACTACAGCAGCATGGACACACGTCAGCTGACAGGCGAGTATACCTACGATGGCGGTGAGGAAAGCGAGAGCGACAACGAGATGAACCGCCACACGGCCAAGACCCTCAAGGGTGTGTCGACGCTGAAGGCTGGCATTGAGTTGCGCCCCGATCCTGCCGTGGCTGTGCGCTTTGGTTACAACTACGTGTCGCCTATGTACGAGAAGAATGGCTATAAGGATACATGGCTGGGTTCTATGGGTTCGTATCACAGTTCAACGAGCGACTTCACCAACTGGGATGCTACGCATCGCATCACCTGCGGACTTGGCATTCAGTCGGGCGCATGGAACTTTGGTGCTGCCTATCAGTATTCGGTTCAGAAGGGTAAGTTTGCTCCGTTCGACTCGTACGAGGACCAGTACATCAGCAACCTGGCTAAGTTGGTCGACTTGAAGAATCAGCGTCATCAATTCTTGTTTACCGTTAACTACACGTTCTCGCTTGACAAGAACATATGGGATTGACGCTAAGAATTTCACTTTTTGTTATTTAATGGTTATGGTGTTGCCTTTCGTGAGAACCGCATCATTATGTGATTGAAAGAGGAGTTGGCGTGATGCCAACTCCTCACTTTTTTAAATACTCGTAAGTTCGATTGTTGCAGAACTGTTATGGAAGAAGGAGGGCCTGGTAGAGAATTGAAAATCAGGCTTGCATAGTCTCAGAATCTCAAATCTCAATTAATAAACAAGGGATACCTTACCTCAACAATATTCTTCCGTTCTTATATAACTTATTGATTATTAAATATATATATATTATATATATAATAAGAATGAAGAGAGATGGAGAGTTAAAAACTAATTGAGATTCTGAGATTGAGACTGTCTTCTAAAACAACAAATACTTAATTTATTATTAATCAATCATTTACGCTATTTTGGTAGTTGCGCTCTAGCGATGCCTAACCTCGGAATTGGTACAAAATGCATCAAATTACTGCTCTAAAAGGCCTTAAAAGACATGTTTTTCCTCTCTTTTTTGATAATTATCCCTCTCTTTGCGCATATATCATCGACGTGGAATTTTGATTGGAAAACCTTATTCACACCCCTTAGGACACGAAACGGCATCTTTAGGCCCTCGAAACGGCATATCCTGAGCCTCGAAATGGCATCTTTAGAGTCTCGAAATGGCAGGTATCGATAATTGCGGGCGCGGAGGCTAAAAAAGTTGAGATAAAATTTGTTGAAAAGAAAAAAAATAGTTACCTTTGCACCCGCAAAACACACAAGGGTTGCCGACATGGCTCAGTTGGTAGAGCAACGCATTCGTAATGCGTAGGTCCCCGGTTCGAGTCCGGGTGTCGGCTCAAGAAAAGAAAGACGAGAGGGGTAGGGTTACCCCTTTTTTGCTTTTATCCATTCTTTAGAATCAAAAAATCGCGGAATTAGCTCAGTTGGTAGAGCATTGGCTTCCCAAGCCGAGGGTCGCGGGTTCGAGTCCCGTATTCCGCTCCTTTTCTTTTTTTATGATAGAACCACAGTTCATTTCCAGTTTACAGAATCAGAGAGTGAAGCAGGTGATGCTGCTTCAGCAGAAGTCTTCGGAACGCCGCAAGACGGGTTTGTTCGTGGTTGAAGGCGTGCGCGAGTTGGGCCATTGTATGAAGGCCGGCTATGTGGTGGACAGTATTTATTATTGTGCATCGCTCTTTTCGGACATGTCGGCGCTGGTTGGCGTGGAGCATGTTTACGAGGTAACACCTCAGGTTTACGAGAAGATGGCTTATCGTGGCAGCACGGAGGGACTGCTGGCTGTGGTCAAGGCTAAGGCGCATGGACTGGACACGCTGAACCTGCCCGAGAATCCGCTGATAATTGTGCTCGAGAGTGTTGAGAAGCCTGGCAACCTGGGGGCCGTGTTGCGCTCGGCCGATGCGGCTGGTGCCGATGCGGTGATCCTGTGCGACCCGCTGACGGATCTTTACAATCCCAATCTTATTCGTGCCAGCATCGGAGCTTTGTTCACGGTGCCTACGGTGGCTGTGGGCAACAAGGAGTGTATTGCTTTTCTGAAGGAGCGCGGCATCAGGATTCTGACGGCGCAGCTGCAGGACTCGGAGTTGTATTACGATATGGATATGACCTGCGGCACGGCCATTGTGATGGGTACGGAGGCCACAGGACTGACCAACGAATGGCGTGAGGCGGCCGATGCGCATATCCGCATTCCAATGTGCGGGCAGTTGGATTCGCTCAACGTGTCGGTGTCGGCAGCTATCTTGCTCTATGAGGCTGTGAGACAGCGAAAGGCGTAATATAATAAGTAGATAAAAATAAGAATGGGAAACATCATTTGATGCTTCCCATTTTCTTTATAATGCTTCATCGTCGGGCCGCTGTGGGCGGGACTTTATCTGGGGCAGATGGCGTTTCTTTCTGAGCCATGCCTCCTTGCGAGCCTCATAGTCGGCCTGATGTTTTTCTAAATATCCGTCTGCCATCGTTTCTCTTTCGTCTTTGCGTAATATGAAATCGGTGGGACTCCTTTTATTTCTCGCGGAACTTACCGTAAACAACACTCACCTTGATGGGGTCGTTGGGGTTTTCTGTGCCGCCAACAAGGCGTATGCTGGTGAGCGACATGTCGTGGTCGACACTCGTAGAAGTGCTGCTGTCGTAGCTCACGGGCACCAATACCACCTTGTTCCAGTCGGGATGCTCTGCCTCCCAGTTGGGGTTCTCGCTCACGCCCTTCTGACGTATGTTCCAAAGGTTGGTGATGAGGTTCGAGATATTGATGAAGTTGTATGTGTTGTTGTTCTTATAGCTGCTGCCGTTGTAGTTGTATTTTGCAATATACGACATTTTGTTGTCGGGCAGCTGACTGTCCTCGAAGAAGTTTTTCAGACTGTCTTTCTGAACCATCAGCAGGTTCTGGGGAATACCGAACATGCGTTCGTCGGTTGACTGGTTGTTCAGTCGCTGGAACGTGATCTTGGCGGCTATCAGCGAGTCGTTCTCGTGACCTTCCTTGATTTTCTTAACAGGAAGGGCAACCTCGGTGAACAGACCTGCGGGAGTCTTCAGATAGGTATGAGTCTTCTCGTTGGCCAACTTCTTTATGGCCTCCTTGTCGTTGGTCACGTAAGTGGTCTGGAGCACCTCTTTTGTGCTGGCCATAATCATGGTCTTCTTCACAATGCTGTCGCCGTCTTGTATTCTGTAGAATGTGCGCAAGCCGATGTTCGACAGGTTTGAGTAGAAGCCGTAGCCGTCGGTAATCTGGAAGTAGAAGCCCGGGCATACGTTGTGACAGAAGGTGTACGAGTTGCGGAAATGCTCGGGGTGCTGGTGATACTGACGGATGAGGTATGTACCATAGTTATTGTACGTGGTACCATCGGGTGCCGTATAAGGCGCGTTCAGCGTGATGCGGATGTTGTCAAGATAGTTTGTGGCGCCACGCTCATCGTCGGTGTCCAACTGGTTGAGGAAGGTCATCATCTTGGTCTTGTCCAGTCCGTTGGTACGTACCATTCCTTGTTTCAGGGGGTCGAAGCTTGAGTAATAGCGTGTGCCTTCCTCCAAGGTGTTCTGCAGCTCGTAAATCTTCATCTTAACGGCCGAGAGACTGTCCTTGGCATTGTATGGGCTTGACACGTAGAGAATGATGTCGCATGAGTCGGCAGCAGCCAGTCCATCGTCAGCACGACTCACAAATTTGTCGTCGGCCGATACAAAGAAATTGCTCAGAAGATTGAACTGAGTGGTGAACTCGCTCTTTACATCGGCCTGAGTCTCTGGGTCGCGCACGCAACCCAGATAAGAGCTGTTGCCTAATGTAAACACAGAGTCGGCAATGATAGTGCAGGTCGAGTCTACCTCGATGTCGGCTGTCGTAATGTCCAGCTGGTCGGTAGGGTTCGTCAGCGACTGACCAATGCCTGCCGTATCTTCGCTACATGAATAAATGGCCACAGCCGTCAAGACGACACCGGCCAAATAGTAGAATCGTTTCATTTACAAGTGTATAATATTTTGTTCTTTTTCAGACAATCACTCAGGATCGTCGGGCTTGATCTGGTCGAAGAAGGCCTCGTAGGCATCGCCAAAGTCGTCACCAGGCATGTCGAGAATGGGAAGACCCTTACTCTTGGCATACTTGATGCTGGTCTTGCTCACGCCTTTCTCCATCACGGCAATTCCGTCGCTATAGTCAATAGCCAGTTTCTCAAGGTCGTCGTAGTCGAACATATCTTTATAGTCGGTGAGCAACTCTTGCTTGGCCTCGCGGAACTCCAGACATTGTTTGAACTCGGGACCGAAGTCCTTCTTCAACTTATTGTTATAAAGGGCTGTAACTACCTTGGTGTTGGCAAATGATGGCTCGTCCTGATAAGCGGTCTTGATATAGAAGGGCACCACGTTGCTCATCCATCCCTGACACAGGATCATGTCGGGAATCCAGCGCAACTTCTTCACAGTTTCCAACACGCCGCGTGCAAAGAAGATTGCTCGCTCGCCGTTGTCGCCGAAACCCTCGCCATTCTCGTCAACAGCCAGGCGCTTGGTGAAGAAGTCGTCATTGTCAATAAAATACACTTGAACACGGGCCGTGGGAATGGAAGCCACCTTAATGATAAGGGGATGGTCGGTGTCGTTAATGATCAGGTTCATTCCCGAAAGGCGAATCACCTCGTGCAACTGGCCGCGGCGCTCGTTAATATTTCCCCACTTGGGCATGAACGTACGAATCTCGTGGTTTCTCTCTTGCAGGGCACGAGGAATCTCGCGACCGAATACAGACATGGTGGTGTCTGGCACATATGGAGAAATCTCCTGATTGATAAATAGAATTTTTTTCTTTGCCATATTCTTTATTTTATCACATGCAAAGGTACAAATTATTTTGCATAAAACCGCAAAAAATGTGCGAATTTAGGAAAAAGTGACATTTTATAGGCTTATTTTTAGAGTTTTTTTTCCATATTTGGGAAAATTGTTGTTATTTTGCACCCTCAAAACGAGAATCATAGAGAAAGAATGAAAGTTTTTAAGAAGATTGTTGACCTGCAAAACGCTCTTTTTGATGAACGCAAACAGGGGAAAAATGTTGGATTAGTGCCCACAATGGGTGCTCTCCACGAAGGTCACGCATCGCTCGTTAGACGTAGTGTGAGCGAGAACGATGTTACCGTTGTTTCGGTGTTTGTTAACCCAACGCAGTTTAACGATAAGAATGATTTGAAAAACTATCCTCGCAACCTGGAGGCCGACTGCCAACTGCTGGAGGCTTGTGGTGCAGACTATGTGCTGGCTCCCGAGGTTGAGGAGATGTATCCAACGCCAGATACGCGTCATTTTGAGTTCCCTCCCGTGTCTACGGTAATGGAAGGTGCACATCGTCCTGGCCATTTTAATGGTGTTTGTCAAGTGGTGAGCCGCTTGTTTTATATTGTGCGCCCAGACAGAGCTTACTTTGGTGAGAAGGACTGGCAGCAGATCGCTGTTGTTAAGGCTATGGTGCGCCAACTGGGCTTGGGTGTTCAGATTGTAGAGTGCGAGATTGTGCGTGACGATGACGGACTGGCTCGCAGCAGTAGAAACACATTGCTGAGTGCCGATGAGCGTGCCATTGCTCCTGCCATTTATAAGGCTTTGAAGGATAGTCTGACTTATGCCAAGAAACACACCTTGAAGCAGACACACGACAAGGTGGTGGCTGATATTAATAAGGTGGACGGACTTGACGTGGAGTATTTCTCTATTGTCGACGGTAACACTTTGCAGGATGTGGCGGAGTGGGATGACTCTGCTTATATCGTAGGATGTATAACGGTGTATTGCGGTAAGACGCCTATTCGTCTTATTGATCATATTAAGTATAAAGAGGTATGATGATAGAGGTATTGAAGTCAAAGCTTCATTGTGTTCAGGTGACAGAGGCCAATCTGAACTATATGGGTAGTATAACCATTGATGAGGACTTGATGGATGCCGCCAACATGATTGCCGGCGAGAAGGTGCAGATTGTGGATAATAACAATGGTGAGCGCTTTGAGACTTATATCATCAAGGGCGAACGTGGCAGTGGATGCATCTGTTTGAACGGTGCTGCTGCCAGAAAGGTTCAGGTGGGCGATACGGTGATTATCATCTCGTATGCGTTGATGGACTTTGAGGAGGCGAAGAGTTTTAAGCCTACGGTGGTATTCCCTAAGGATAACCGCTTGGTTTAGGGTTGATAAAAAAGAATATAAAAAATGGGTGCAGCGTTTGAACGTTGCACCCGTTTCTTTTTCTATAGCATGCAGTATTTAGCTGCTTTTGCTTGTTTCTTATTTCAACTGCTCATTAACGAAGGCTGCCAAGTCCTCACCACGCAGACCCTTCTTCAGTACCTTGCCTTCCTGGTCCAGAACAACCGTGAATGGGATGGCGCGAACACCGAAACTGCGGGCAATGGTTGAACTGCCACCCTTGAGGTCGGACATCTGTGCCCAACTGAGTTGCATGTCCTGAATGCTGGCGGTCCAGTCTTCCTTGTTGTCGTCAATCGAAATACCAACAATACCCAGTCCCTTGGCAGCGTTTGCCTCGAGTAACTTCTTCATGGCGGGCATCTCTTCGCGACATGGGGCACACCACGAAGCCCAGAAGTCGATGATGGTAATCTTGTTCTTCTTCACCTCGCTCATGATGTTGATGTCCTTGTCATCAGGAGTCTTCATGCTGAAGTCGGGAATCACATCACCTTCCTCAGTGGTGAATGTTGACTCAATCATCTTCAGAATGTCTTTGATGGCCTGGCGCTGTTGAAATTCAGCGGGCATCTTGGAGATATGATCCTTCAACTCGTCCTTCTTGAACACATCGCCATAGGCCATTCCTGTGATGAGCATATAGCCCAACTCGTTGTCGAGGTTCTTAATGGCTATGCTGACAACATACTTGTTCATCTCGTCTAACAGTTTGTTGTACTGCTCGTAGATGACCTTCTGCTGTTCCTCGTCAGTATCTTTGTTATTGAGCTTTGATAGCAACGCGTCGAGCTTTCCGCGGAACTCGGCTTGCTTCACGTTCATCTCCTGCAGGGCGTCGTTAGCGGTCGTGCCAGACACAGTAGCCACTCCTTTGGCAGGCAGGCTGATGTGAATGGTGCCGCATTCGGCAAAGAACAGGGTTGAGGTGCCAGTCTTTGGGGCTGTCAGGAAGTAGCATACAACAGAGTCTGCTTGTCCGCTCCATTCAAACGCTCCGTTCTTGACGATAAGCGTGTCAACGGGGGCGGGGGCATTCTTGAATATCAAGATGGTATCCCCATCTTCCATGCCTTCGGCGGTGCCTTCGACCTTGTAGCCGTTTGATTGGCATGCCGACATTACCAAAACTGAGAAAGCCAGTCCGATGAAAAGTCTTAGTTGCTTCATAATTTATACAATGTATTGGTCGCTTATGCTTTCGTTCTCAATCACCCTTCGGATGGTCTCGGCAAACATCTCGGCTACGCTGATTTGCTTAACCTTGGCACAACGCTGAGTGTAGGGAATTGAGTCGGTGAAGACAATTTCGCTGAGGGCCGATTCCTGCACACGATCGCTGGCAGGGCCACTCATCACGCAGTGTGAGGCGCATGCACGAACACTCTTGGCGCCTGCTTCCATCATCAAGTCGGCGGCTTTGGTGATGGTACCTGCGGTGTCCACCATATCGTCAATAATCACTACGTTCTTGCCTTCTACGTCGCCAATAATCTGCATGGTGGCCACTACGTTGGCGCGTGCACGAGTCTTGTTGCACAGAACCAATGGGCATCCAAGATATTTGGCATAGGTGTTTGCACGCTTTGAACCGCCTACATCGGGAGAGGCAATAACCAGATTGTCCAGTTTCAGACTCTGGAGATAGGGCAGCAGAACGCCTGAGGCATACAGGTGGTCGACGGGTACATCAAAGAATCCCTGAATCTGGTCTGCATGCAGGTCCATCGTAATGACACGATTGACTCCGGCGGTACTCAAAAGATCGGCCACGAGTTTTGCACCAATGCTGACACGTGGCTTGTCTTTGCGGTCCTGACGAGCCCATCCGAAATAGGGGATAACGGCGTTGATGGTACGAGCCGAGGCACGCTTGGCGGCATCAATCATCAGCAGCAGCTCCATCAAATTGTCGCTATTGGGGAATGTGCTTTGTACAAGGAAGATGTCGCGTCCGCGGATTGATTCTTCATAGGATACGGCAAATTCTCCATCAGAAAACTTAGTGATTTGCAGTTTTCCCAGAGGACAACCTAAGCTCTGACAGATTTTTTCTGCCAGATATCTCGTGGCGGTGCCTGAGAAGACCATGTAGGAATTTTGTGTAGTCATTTTATTATTTGGTTCGTAAAAAGTTCTTCGTTTTAGTTAACGGCCTTCTGCCATTTCTTGAAATGACCAATCA
>Ga0310786_10009318_pt1 | contig 12478 bp, 12 predicted proteins | sample AusTroGonzalo_MG_FD_203881 | JGI IMG/M metagenome (GOLD analysis project Ga0310786, IMG submission 203881) | Bovine rumen microbial communities from tropical cattle in Woodstock, Queensland, Australia - Gonzalo_03 (v2) (version 2) | ecosystem: Host-associated > Mammals > Digestive system >...
CGCTGTTCCTTCATTTTTTCCAAGCATTAACAACCTCACCTATATACATGGAGTGAATACCGGCCGGGAAGTTAGCATACATGTTCTTGGGTGCATCACTCTTGAAATACTGGGGGTCAAAGGGGGCGGCATACATAATCTTACACTCTATCACCATCGTAGCCTCAGTGTAATATGGCGTTCCATTGGAAGTATAGGCCGTATGAAGCCCCAAAGCCTGAGCCTTGTCACCATCACGTCCGCTTTTGGTTCCCATGTAGTTCAGGACCTTACTGTCCTTTACATCAAAAGCCATCACGGTAAAATATTCCGCTTTATCCATGAATTCCTTGGTATAGCGTTTCTCAGCGACATATACGGTCAGGGCTGTGCGTCCCCAGAGGGTGCCTATTCCACCCCACCCGATGGTCATAGCATTGCTCTTTTCCTTGTCGCCAGCTGCAAGCAACTCGGCATCACGGAACCATTGAAAACCGTTCTCCGTGAAGTCCTCCCTCACATTAAACTTTTGAAATCCATTCTCTTCCTGAGCAAAGACTGGAGTGACTGCCATCATCATCATGGCCACAATTGCTGTAATAAAATACGTTTTCTTCATAAACAATTCTAATTCTTGGAGCAGCGAGAACCAACATGCTTGCATGATTGGTCGAGTCGCGACGAGATTCAACTTTTGTTAAATTTTGATGCAAATTTAGCAATTTTCCAGTATTTTTCCTTATATTTGTGCTCATATTTAAATGTATTTAGATATTAAACCCAAAACAAAAACTATTAGAACTTATGCAAACTAAAAAAGTAATCAGGAGAGTGTGCCTGACTGTGATGGCACTCATCGCGTGTTTATTGATTATCTGCCTGGGGTTCTGGTTCATTGACGGTCGCTCGCCACAGGCTTACCTCGTTGCTCATTCATTGAAAATGGCAACAATGGAAGACTATGAGAGGAACAAGAGTGACATGACCGACAAGAGCATCGTGGAGATACCTGACGGTGTGGAGTTCCCTCGTGAAGTGAAACAATACAAAGTGGGTGGCATGCAGGTGTTTGAATCAGCTGCCGAAGATGACTCCAAGCCCATCGTGCTCTACATCCACGGCGGGGCTTATCTGAATAACTTCATGCCTTTGCATTGGTCAGCGATGGCTGAGTGGACAAAGACGACCGGCTGCGGCATCGTGACTCCTAACTATCCCCTACTCTACCGTTATACGGCCAAGGACGCCCATCCGCTGATGATTCAGCTATACAAGCAACTGCTGGAACGCTTCCCTGCCAAGCGCATCATGATTATGGGCGATTCAGCCGGAGGAGGTTTCAGTCTGGCCTTGACACAAGAACTGAAGGCTGACTCCATTGATCTGCCCAGCCGGATGATTCTCATCTCGCCCTGGGTGGATGTCGTGGGGGGCGATGATGCGCGACAGGAATACGACACCTTCCTTAACATAAAAGTGCTGCGCCTCGTTGGAACCGACTGGGCTGGCGATATGGATGTCCACGATCCTATCATCTCTCCTTTCTATGGCGACATGCAGGGATTACCGCCCACCGACCTCTATGCGGGGACATGGGAAACGCTCTATACAGACATCGTCAAGACCTATGACAAGATGAAAGCTGCAGGCGTAGATGTCCGTCTGCATGTGAAAGAGAAGATGGGTCACGTCTATCCCCTCTGGCCCTGTCCTGAAGGAAAGGCTGCCCGTAAGGAGATTGCAGAAATAATCAACGACAGAAACGGATAAGGAGTTACTATTATGACCCTGTTTCAGAAGATCCGAACATCGTTCTCCACCCAGCTTTCACTTTGGGTGGCGGGCTTCGTGCTGGTTATCTCCGGCGTGGTCATCTTCCTGCTTATCCGCTTCTCTGAAGATGTCATCCGCGACGAGTCCATCGACACGACGATGCAGGCTCTGGAAAACACTGCGCTGCGCATTGACAATACGTTGCGACAGACGGAGATGACAGCCCGAAAGGAACATCAGTGGTTGCGTGTGAACCGCTCGCGTATAGAGCAACTCATCGAGGAGAACGGCCTGCTGACCACACTCCAACACACACTGCCTCATGCGCAGCTTTACGTCACGCGCCGCGATAGCAGCCATTTCGACTCCTACATTACCGGTGGAGCCAGCGGCTATCGCCAGCTGAAATATAGCGACAAGGATATCTACATTTTCTCACAGCCCATCGGCGAACGCTCTTTCTGTCTCGTAGCGGTCGCTCCCACACAGGACATTTACGGCAGATATGGACCTATGCAGTGGCTTCTGCTTTCGTCGAGCATTGTTGCTGTACTCTTTTTGCTGTGCATCCTCCATTTCGTCATTGGCCTCCACCTGCGTCCGTTGCACAGGCTGGCCGACTCGGCACAGGCTATAGCCCAAGGCGACCTGAACACGCCGATTCCTGACACCCGGCATATCGACGAGACTGGTCGTCTGCAGAATAGTCTTTCGCTCATGCAGCGTCGGCTGGCAGCCTATATGGATGAAATGCACCAGAAGCAGGACATGCTCACCCACCAGCACTCCGAGTTGCAGGCTGCCTATGACGAGGCAAAAAACTTCGAACAGAAAAAGGCACGTTTCCTTCACGACATGACCGACCGTATGTCTATACCAGTGGAGATGCTCTGTCGCAGTACCAATACCATCTGTCGCGACTATCACCATCTCTCAAAGGACGACATGACTGCTTTGCAGACCGATATCATGCAGGGCAGCGAGACCATCATCCAACTCCTCGATCAACTCATTAAAGACCCTGCAGGCTCATGAAAAAACTCTTCCGCTACATTCGGCAGCATCTCTCGCTGCGTCTCGGACTGCTCATTGTGTTCATTATCGCAGTGGTCTTCGTCCTGCTCTTCAACTTCCTGTTCTACCGCTGTAGGCGTTACGTCCAGCGTACAGCCCTCGAACATGCCACCCAACTGCTTGCCAATACCGCCGAGCGTATCAACGGCATTATGGATGAGACCGAACTCGTGACCAATTATATGGCTGCTACCACACCGCGCCACCTCCATCCCGACTCGTTGCTCGTCTTCTCCCGCCGCACAGTCCAAGAGAATACATTCCTCACTGGTTTTGCCATCTCCATGGAGCCCAACTTCTTCCCCGAGATGGGCCGCTACTTCTCGGCCTACTCTCTTCGAAACAGAGAGACCGACAGTATCACCACTGTCCGCGAGGGACCCTTTGAGTACTTCGAAGCTGTATGGTATAAGACGCCGCGCACACTTGGCACTTCTTGCTGGATCGATGCTTTCGACGACTACAACGAGGGCACCCTCTCGTCACCCGACATTCTTTGTTCCTACTGCTGTCCCATGCGCGATGCCGACGGCCGTTATGTCGGCTCCATTACTGCAAGCCTCACGCTGAAGTGGCTCTCGCAGGCTATCACTGCCCTAAAGCCCTATCCTCATTCATCGGCTATCATGATTGGACGCGACGGTACTTACCTGGTCCATCCTGACACCGCCAAGCTCTTCCGAGAGACCATCTTCAGCGATGCCGCTCCGGAAGTGCGTAACGTCATTGAGGCCATGGGTCGTGACATGCTTGCCGGGCATAGCGGTGTGACCGAGACCATGGTTGACGGACAATCCGCCTTCATCCTTTACCGTCCTGTGCAGCGTACCGGCTGGAGCATTGCCATCGTCTGTCCAAAGAGCGATGTCTTTGCCCGCTACTATCACATGCTTTTCGCTGTCTATCTTGTCATTGGTATCGGTCTTGTCCTCCTCATGCTCTTCTGCTACCAGACCGTGCGCCGTGCCGTACAGCCCCTGCGTCAGCTCGACGAACAGGCCAACCGAATTGCCGAAGGCCACTTCGACGAGTCTCTGCCCCCGAGTCCCCGTCGCGACAGTGTGGGTCGCCTGCAAAACAGCTTTATCCGCATGCAGCAGTCTTTGGCTCAGTCTATTAAAGATGTCCACCGTGTCAACGAAGAACTCAAGCAACACAACGATGAGCTCACCGCTGCTACCCAACTCAAACAGGATACCAACCAGCGCAAGGCTGCATTCATCAAGGATATGTATCATAATATCCGTACTCCTCTCAATATCATCGGTGGCTTTGTCCAGGTTCTTTCCGCCAATTTCCATAGCCTAGCAGACGACGACGTTAACGACATTACCAATCACATGCACGAAAGTGCACAAGCCATCAGCCGCCTCACCCGTCAGTTGGAAGAAGCCGTCTCTCCCGACAAAACTAAACAAGTATAATTCCCGAATTATTATGATATCTTACGTAATTATTAATAAGTTATTTTTAATCCTAAAACCAACATGAAAATGAAAAGAAGAATTAGTGTAATGACCGTGCTGCTATCATTGTGTGCAGCAACGTTTGCGCAGGGGCTGAAGGACGTCTATAAGGACTACTTCCTAATTGGCGTGGCCGTCAACCAGCGCAATGTGACCAACGCAGAGCAGCAGGCTCTGATCAAGAGAGAGTTCAGCAGCATGACTGCCGAGAACGACATGAAGCCCGAGCCAACAGAGCCCCGGCAGGGACAGTTCAACTGGGAGGGGGCCGACCGTATTGCCAACTTCGCCCGCCAGAACGGCATCAAGCTACGCGGCCACTGCCTGATGTGGCATTCGCAGATAGGCCGTTGGATGACCGAGGACAACCCCACGAAAGAGGTGTTCTATCAGCGCATGAAGAACCACATTGAGGCCGTCGTCTCACGCTATAAAGACGTGGTCTATGCCTGGGACGTGGTGAACGAGGCCATGACCGACGATGCCAACGCAGAGGACCCCTACCGCCAGTCGGTAATGTACAAGCTCTGCGGTGATGAGTTCATTGCCAAGGCATTCGAATATGCCCACGCTGCCGACCCTAACGCACTGCTCTTCTACAACGACTACAACGAGTGCGATTCCGTGAAAAGCCAGCGTATTTATAATATGGTGAAGAAAATGAAGGACGCCGGTGTACCCATCCACGGCATCGGCATGCAGGGTCACTACAACATCTACGGCCCGAAGGAAGAGGAGATCGATAAGGCACTGGAACTTTATAAAAAGGTGGTCGATCACATCCACGTCACCGAACTCGACATCCGCGCCAATCAGGAGATGGGCGGTCAACTGGCCTTCAGTCGCGACGGTGCTGCCGTCAATGACTCGCTGAAACAGCATCTGGCTGACCAATATGCCCGTGTGTTCCGCGTGTTCCGCAAGCACAAGGATGTCATTGACTGCGTAACATTCTGGAACCTCAGCGACCGCGACTCCTGGCTCGGACAGAACAACTATCCACTGCCCTTCGACGTGGACTACAAGCCGAAGATGGCCTACGAGTATATCCACGATATGAAGGCTCCGTTGTGGCAGATGCCCAACCGTCCGCCGCGTCGTCCGAACCAGCAGGGTCAGGGTCGCCGAGGTCAGCAAGCCGACCGCGCCCCGTTCAAGCCCGAGCTAGCATTCCCTGAGCTGGAAGGTGTGAAGGAAGACTTCGTGCCATCACCGAAGAACCAGCCGGGTCAGGAATTCCCGATGGTCAACTCACAGGGCTACGCCCGTTTCCGTGTCGACATCCCCCATGCTGACGAGGTCACTGTCAGCCTCGGACTGGGCGGTCGTGGCGGCACAAAACTCAAGAAAGCCTACGACGGCTCATTCACCGGCCAGACCGAAGGTCCGTTGGACGAGGGCTTCCACTACTACCACCTGACCGTCGATGGCGGCACCGTCAACGACCCTGGCACGCTGAACTACTACGGTTCTACGCGCTGGGAAAGCGGCATAGAGATTCCCGCCCACGACCAGGACTTTTACGCGATGAAGAACGTACCTCATGGCAATGTGCAGCAGGTACTGTTCTGGAGTGAGAGCACGCAGCAGGTGCGCCGCGCCTTTGTCTATACGCCGCCCACCTACGGAAAAGACAAGAAGAAGTATCCCGTGCTTTACTTGCAGCACGGATGGGGTGAGGACGAGACTGCCTGGAGTAATCAGGGGCATGCCAACCTCATCATGGACAACCTGATTGCTGAGGGTAAAGTCAAGCCGTTCATCATTGTGATGACATACGGCATGACCAATGAGGGCGGACGTGGACGCGGCCGTGACCGCGGAGCCATAGCAAAGGCCTTCGAGACGGTGCTCGTTGATGAGCTAGTGCCCTACATTGATTCACACTTCAACACCATCGCCAGCCGCGAGAGTCGCGCTATGGCAGGCCTGTCGATGGGCGGCATGGAGACGAAGGCTATCACCCTTGCCCGTCCCGCCGTCTTCAGTTACTACGGTCTGCTCAGCGGCGGCACCTATATGCCCGCCGACCTGAAGATGGACGACAAGAAGGTACCCAAGCCCAAGCTCATCTTCGAGAGCTGCGGCTCGCGTGAGAGACCAGACGGCATCAACGAGAGCGTCAAGGCACTCACCGCTGCTGGTCTGAACGCCGTGGGCTACGTCTCACCCAACACTGGCCATGAGTTCCTCACTTGGCGCCGCAGCTTGAAGGAGCTGGCTCCGCTGCTGTTCAAATAAGACAAAAAGATTCCCCGAAAGCCTACAGATTTTCGGGGAATCTTTTTGCTTCAATTGCCGGAGTTCCTGGTTGCTGATGGCGTTGTAGATGCGGAAGTCATCTTGGCGGTCAGGCGTCGGATATGGTCCTTCAGAATCTTGTAGGCAGGTTGTGGCATAGCCCCATGGTCGTAGCCCTGCATCTCGTAGAGCGTCACGTCCTTATGACCTACGAGCTTCAGCATGCGCCAGAAGTAGGCCTGCTCCTCATAGCGGCCGTAGAGTTCCAGTTCCCTGTCACCTGAAATGATGACGATGGGCGGGGCATCGGGACGAACGTAGGTAAGCGGGGCGTACTGGTCGATGGTGGCCTGAAGGGGACCAATGCCCTGTTGCTTGCGGATATTGTAGTGCGTCACACATTGTCCGCTGAAGGGTACGAGAGCGGCTAAGGAGTCGGCATCAACGCCGTATTTGGCAAGCCATTTCTTATCTAAGCCGATGATGTCAAGCAAATAGCCACCTGCAGAGTGTCCGGCCACGAAGATCTTGCGATGACTGCCACAGTATTTCTCGATGTTCTTATAAGTCCAGGCCACAGCGGCCGCGGCATCGTCAAGGATATCATCGATTTTTGCTTTGGGCAGCAGGCGATAATTGGCTGCAACGACCACCAAACCGCTATTCTTGAGCTGCGGATCGATGTGCTTCTCGCCACCTTCGATACCACCACCGTGGAACCAAACCACCACGGGCGCATCCTTTTGGTCGAGGGGGTAATACACATCGAGCTTGCATCGTTCCTGGGCGTAGGCATCGGTAGACGCTGTGTAGGGAATGTCATTCACTTGCTGATATTGCTGACGCTGTGCCTGTGAAATCATCGGCAACAGCATAAGCGCGAGGATTGTAACAATTTTCAGTCTCATAAGTTTGTTTTTGTGGGGTTACTTGATAAATAATTCTTGGAGCAGCGAGAACCAACATGCTTGCATGATTGGTCGAGTTGCGACGAGATTCAACTACTGTTAATTTTGGTGCAAATATAGCGATAATTCCGTAATTATCACTATCTTTGCCGTTAGTTTTAAGTGTATTTAGGTATTACAAGTATTTGTATATGAAACATATCGCCTTTTCATTCATATTGACGGCCCTGTTATTCTGCTCATGTGGCACCAATACAACAAAGAGTGAAATAACTGCAGAGATGGCCTACGAAGGTATCAGCAACTATTGCCATAGCGCGTATGACTGGAGCGTAGCCGAAGCCAATCCCTCCATCATGTATGTGCAGATGGGCGAAGAGACCGATTCTGCCTATCAGGTGGTTTTCCGTAGTTATACAGGGGCATTTGTCAATTTCTATGTCGATAAGACAAGTGGCTCAACGAGAATGGAAGAATATGTTCCTACCCTTGATGTCAGGAACGAGGCTGGGACGATTGATATATTTGATTACTTAGAGAAGAAATGAGATATCACGGCGACAATGGTTGGACTTTAGCATCAAAATAATTGTATGATGAACATTGACACAACCGACATGTGCTCACACCTTCAAAAGAAGCTGTTTGAAGAGGATGGCATCTATCATCGTCTTTGGTTGGCTATGCAGGATGATCCAGAACTGACGGCAGTAGTCCGCTCACGCCAACTCCATATCTATCGAGGTGGTAAGAAGGTCTTAGTGCTAGCAGGCAAGGCTGCTCCAAAGGTTATCAGGGAAGATAAACTCTGTGAAATGCTGCAACGATGACGCTGACCTACGTATTCCACAGCTGTTTCGTATTAGAAACGGACAAGTCCATCCTGATATTCGACTATTGGCTGGACTTGAATGGTGTCGTACCACCGTTCCTGAAAAAGGAGAAGCCTGTCTATGTATTCTCCAGCCACTTCCACGAAGACCACTTCAACAGGTCCATCTTCGAATGGAGGAAGCAACGGGAGGGTATCACCTACATTCTCTCCAAGGACATCTACAAACATCGACGAGCCAACAAAGAGGATGCAGACGTGTGGCTGGCCAAGGGTGGTACATGGTATGACGAAACAATATCCGTATGGGCATTAGGTAGCACAGACAGCGGTGTTTCGTGGATAGTAGAAACCGAGGGCCAGCGTATCTTCCACGCAGGCGACCTAAACAACTGGTTTGCGAAGTTCCTGTCAGACGAAAATCCTGACCAACAGCGTTACAGTTTTGAATTGGAAGAGGCATTCAATCCTGTCACTCATGAGAAGCAATTCCTTGGCGAGCTGAAGGACATCCGCAAGATTACTGACAGCTTTGATGTGGTGATGTTCCCCATTGACGGGCGTATTGGCAATGGCTATACCCTTGGAGCCCGACAATTCATTGATCGGTTTAAAGTCAGGCTTTTTGTTCCTATGCACTTTACCACAGGCTTTGAATCCTCATGGCGTATGAAGGAATTTACAGATGAAAAGGGTATTCCTTTCTGGGAAATTACCAGAGAAGGTGAAACGATTGAAATATATGGATGAGATGTGGCATTATTTCAAATAAAACATAAATCTCAAGACTGTATTACCTTACTTTGGATTTTTTATCTTATATTTGTGCGCAAAATAGTATGTTTTTTTAACCAACACAATTATGGATTTCATTGAATTAGCAAGAAGCAGGTATTCCTGCAAGAAGTTTGACCCGCGTCAGATTAGTAAAGAACAACTCGACAGCATTCTGGAGGCAGGACGCTTGGCTCCAACGGCCAAAAACCTGCAGGAGCAACACGTCTATGTCGTACAGTCAGCAGAAGGACTTGCTAAAGTTGATGCGCTCACACCGTGCCGATACGGTGCACCAACCATGCTCATCGTGGCCTTCGACAAGAACAACGTGTTTACATATCCCGGCCAGAAGTACGATTCTGGCATTGAGGATGCCACCATCGTGACCACTCACATGATGCTCTGTGCCAAGAGTGTGGGCGTGGACAGCTGTTGGGTGAACTTCTTTGACCCCGACAAGATGGCCGAAGCATTCCAGTTGCCGGAGAACGAAGAGATTCTGACCTGCCTCGCCCTCGGCTATCCGGCAGAATGCGCAGGGCCGCTGGCCAACCACAACAGCCGCAAGCCGATTGAGGAAACCGTAACTTACCTGTAAAAATACGAAATATAACTCGTAAAATTTCCTATATTTGCTAAAACAATATTTTTTAGGCATTACACCTATTATTTGACCCGACACAAACCGATTAGAACTTATGAAAACAAAACTATTACTGATGCTCCTATTATGTGGAGCATGCTTCTCCTGCAACTCACCACAGCAGGACAAGCAGAATACGGATTTAACTAAAGTGAACAAGAATATGACAAACGAACAACTAAGAGAAAAACTGGCTTTGGCTTTGGAGGATATGAAGGCCAAGGCTATCGAGATGGGTATTGAAGGCGTAGCAACGGCCTCGGTTCTTAACAATGGTGACACGGTTGACTGGATTGGCGAAATGAAGGTTGTAGGCTCGTACTGCAACTGGAAAGACGGCTATAATCTGGTGGCCGTCGCCTGGTCAAAATGCGGCGAAGTAATCGCCACCCAGGCCGACAGCGGCGACCCGAACCACAAGACCATTACGGGCGAGCTGGGTTATACCGGTGGTGCCTACGACGAGCACGAAGGCTGCAAACTGGCCTTTGCCTTCAGCGGGGCAACGTCGGAAGAGGACCTGGTAGTAGCCAAATATGGCATAGAGCGGATGAAAGGCTATATAACAAATTCAAACGCAAACAAACAAGATTAAAAGATGAAACAATTTGTGATTAAGGCCTACGACGGCGAAGGTAAGCTGGATAAGAGGATGGAGGTTCGCCCCCGTCACTTTGAAGGTATGGAGAAAATGAAAGAGCACATCCTCTGTGCAGGAGGTATGCTTGATGATGATGGAAAGATGATAGGCTCATTGCTTGTCATGGAGTTCGAGAACCGCGAGCAGCTTGACGAATACTTGGCGAATGAACCCTACGTGGTGGAACATGTCTGGGAGAAAATTGAAGTAGAGCGGATGAATGTTGTCATCTTCGACAAAGAGATTATCCGAGAAAGAATCTGATAGAAACGAAAACTGACAATGAATAAAATAGGCAGAACAAGCGTATGACTAAAAAGCTATTCGCATCATGTGCGTTGAGCCTGATGGTGGCCTCCGCATGGGGACAGAGTCCCATAGTTAAGGTTGAGGGAGGATTGGTACAGGGTGTTGCCTCTGCATCGAGTGATGTTACTGTGTTCCGGGGCATCCCGTACGCAGCTCCTCCTGTGGGTAATCTCCGCTGGAAGCGTCCGCAACCCGTCGTGAAATGGGAAGGCGTAAGAAAGGCCGACACGTTCAGCAACATCTGCTGGCAACCAGGCAATGCCGTCGGCACATTCTACGGCAATGAATTCTATTGGAAAGAGAATACCGTGCAGAGCGAGGACTGCCTGTATCTGAACATCTGGACACCTGCCGATGCCGTCGGCCAACAAGGCAAGAAACTTCCTGTGGCTTTCTGGGTACATGGCGGTGCCTATTTCAACGGCTATGGACATGAGATTACGATGGACGGCGATGCATGGGCCAACCGCGGCGTGATTCTCGTCACCATCAACTACCGTCTGGGCATCTTCGGTTTCCTTGCTCACCCAGAACTGTCGGCCGAGACATCAGACGGAACATCAGGCAACTACGGCACCTACGATCAGGTGGCTGCTCTTAAATGGGTACATGAGAATATCGCACAGTTCGGCGGCGACCCCAATAGTATCACCGTTCTCGGACAGAGTGCCGGTGCAGCCAGTATCAAGAATCTGGTATCGTCACCCTTGTCGAAAGGTCTGATCAAGAATGCAATCATACAAAGTGGAGGCGGTATCAGTGAGACGGCAACGCCAAGTTCAGACAATGGTCAAAAGCAGGCAGAACAAACGGGCAAGACCTTTATGGATAGGTTTGGCTACACCTCTCTGAAGAAGATGCGCAACGCATCTGCCGAAGAACTGCTCAATCATTTCAAGGCAGAGGGCATGGGACTCTTCAGACCACATATTGACGGCGTTCTGCTGAAAGAAAGCTTCGACGATGCTGCCCGAAACCAGCATTTGGCCGACGCGGAATACATGATTGGCTGCACACTGGATGACATCCGTCCGATGGGCAAGCAGATTGACGCATTCTGCTTCTTACGCGATTCGCTTGACCATCGTCCTGCCTATCAGTATCTCTTTGCCCGCAAACTGCCTGGCACACATGACGGAGCCTTCCACTCAGCCGAGCTGTGGTATATGTTCCATACGTTGGATCGCAGTTGGCGACCTATGACAGAGGGTGACTACAAACTGGCAGATGAAGTGATGGACTGCTGGACCAACTTCGTAAAGTACGGCAATCCGGGCTGGCATCCGTTCACACTTGCCAACCCCTACGTCATGACGTTCAATATCATGTTATAAGCTCAGTCAAATTAGATAGCAGGGACAGGAATGTCAGCGGTTCTTTGAATCTAAAAGTACAAAGCGGAAAAAAGAATGAGCGCAACTCCCAAACGGGAATTGCGCTCAAACATTTTATTCAGAGTCTTGTGATTACTCCTCAACAGCGGCCTGTGCTGCAGCGAGACGTGCGATGGGCACACGGAAGGGAGAGCAAGATGCGTAGTTCATGCCGATCTTAGCGCAGAACTTCACAGAGCTGGGCTCACCACCATGCTCACCACAGATACCGCAACGCAGGTCAGGACGTACCTCACGGCCTTCCTTCACGGCAAACTTGATGAGACGGCCGACACCTACCTGGTCGAGAACCTGGAACGGGTCAACCTTCAGGATCTTCTTGTCGAGATATACAGGCAGGAACGAAGCAATATCGTCGCGGCTGTAACCGAAGGTCATCTGAGTCAGGTCGTTAGTACCGAAGGAGAAGTACTGAGCCTCTGAAGCAATCAGATCTGCTGTC
>Ga0310786_10009319_pt1 | contig 12478 bp, 7 predicted proteins | sample AusTroGonzalo_MG_FD_203881 | JGI IMG/M metagenome (GOLD analysis project Ga0310786, IMG submission 203881) | Bovine rumen microbial communities from tropical cattle in Woodstock, Queensland, Australia - Gonzalo_03 (v2) (version 2) | ecosystem: Host-associated > Mammals > Digestive system >...
GGGTGGGACAGGATAGGGCAGCCCGATGCTCAGACTGAGCTGACGCGCGATGAACTGCTAAATGAGGGCCATACCTTGCAAACCATTAACGCTTTGGTACAGCGTGGTTTGCTGGAGACTTATGATAAAGAGGTGGGTCGGTTGAACTATGGTGGCGACCCACATCCTGAGCATATCAAGCCCCTGAGCGATGTTCAGCAAGAAGCGTTTAACCAAATACAGTTTTCGTTCCTACAAAAGAATGTTACGCTGTTGCATGGTGTAACATCAAGTGGAAAAACCGAGATTTATATCCACCTGATACAGCAGGCATTAGAGAAGCATCAGCAAGTGTTGTATTTGCTGCCCGAGATAGCCCTTACTGTACAGATGATGCAACGACTGCAACGTGTTTTTGGTCATCGGCTGGGCATTTACCACAGTAAATATTCGGATGCTGAGCGTGTAGAGATATGGCAGAAACAATTGTCGGGCCATCCCTACGATGTGATTCTTGGTGCGCGTAGTGCTGTGTTGCTGCCATTCCAGAACTTAGGGTTGATTATCGTGGATGAGGAGCATGTTACATCGTACAAGCAACAAGACCCCATGCCTCGCTATCATGCCCGTTCGGCAGCTATCATGCTGGCCCAGATGTATGGGGCAAAGACACTCTTGGGAACGGCAACCCCTTCGCTCGAAACCTATCATAACGCTAAAACGGGAAAATACGGGTTGGTAGAACTCTTCCAACGCTATAAAGGTATACAGCTTCCTGAAATCCAGGTGGTTGATATCAAAGACCTGCAACATCGTAAGATGATGAATGGGCCGTTCTCGCCACTCTTGTTAGCCAAAACCCGCGAGGCTCTGGAGCGTGGAGAACAGGTCATCTATTTCCAGAACCGTCGAGGTTATGCGCCTATGGTAGAGTGCAAACAGTGTGGTTGGGTGCCTCATTGTCAGCATTGCGATGTGTCGCTCACGTTGCACCGTAACATGAACCAACTCACTTGTCACTACTGTGGCTATACCTATCAGGTGCCTACAGAGTGTCCTGCTTGTGGTGGGCGCGAACTGCAAACGCGTGGCTACGGTACAGAGAAGATAGAGGATCAGCTACGCGACATCTTCCCTGAGGCGCGTATAGCCCGTATGGATCTTGATACCACTCGTACGCGTAATGCCTATGAACGTATCATCAGCGATTTCTCGGCAGGACGTACCAATCTGTTGATAGGTACCCAGATGATATCCAAGGGCTTGGACTTTGATAAGGTGTCGGTAGTAGGCATCTTGAATGCTGATAACATGCTGAACTATCCCGATTTCCGTGCTTACGAGCAAGCCTATATGATGATGGCGCAGGTGGCGGGACGAGCAGGACGAAAAGGTAAACAAGGCTTAGTTATCCTGCAAACAAAATCGCCTACGCTGCCCGTTATCCAACAGGTGGTCCAGAACGATTATGTCGGCTTTTATCGCTCGCTGATAGCCGAGCGTCAGCATTTCCATTATCCGCCTTATTATCGCTTAACCTATGTTTATTTGAAACACCGTTCGGATGCAGTCGTTGAGTCGGCTGGTATTGAGATGGGTAGCCGACTGCGCCAATGGTTTGCGGATCGTGTGTTGGGACCCGACAAACCTGCTATCGCCAAGGTAAAGTCGCTTGCTATCCGTAAGTTAGTGTTAAAGTTAGAGCCAGGCATTAATATGGCCGAGGTTCGCAAATATTTAACGCTTGCCCAGCAGCAGATGCTACAAGACAAGCGCTATTCGTCGCTCCAGATTTACTTCGATGTAGATCCGCTGTAACTATTCGAGCTAAAAACTAATCATTCTTGAAAATTATAAATTATGCTACACAAAATTACCGAGGGCTATATGCCTTTTATGGGCTACCAAACTTACTATCGCATAGTGGGCGAAGAATCGGATAAAGCTCCTTTGCTGCTGCTTCATGGCGGACCAGGCAGTACACATAACTATTTCGAGGTACTCGACTGCATAGCCGATACAGGACGACAGGTTATCTCCTACGACCAGATAGGTTGTGGCAACTCTTATCTTGATGGGCATCCCGAGCTATGGACACAGCAGACCTGGATAGATGAACTTATTGCCATTCGTGCGTTTCTGCATTTAGACAACGTACATATTCTGGGACAGTCGTGGGGTGCCATGCAGGCTATTGCGTATGTGATAGATTATCAGCCTCAAGGTGTCAAGTCGTTGATACTGTCTTCAGGTCATGCCTCCAGTAGCCTGTGGGCGAGTGAGCAGCATCGGCTTATCAAATATATGTCGGCTGAGGACCAGGAAGCCATTCGCCGTGCGGAAGCCGATGGCAAATGGGACGATCCTGCATATCTGCAGGCCAATGAACATTATTTCGAACAGTATGTCATCAGTGTAGATGAACACTCCCCCGAGTGTATCAGACGCCCCAAACGTTCTGGTACTGAGGCTTATCTCTATGGATGGGGCCCCAACGAATATCAGCCTCTTGGTAGTCTGAAAGACTTTGAATATACAGAAAAACTGGTGCAGATATCTCAGCCCACACTTATCTGTAGTGGTACGCGAGATATCTGCACCCCAGTTGTTGCTGCCTCGTTATATGAGCATATACCTCATAGCCAGTGGCATCTGTTCCGACAGGCTCGTCATACCTGCTTTATCGATGCCCACAAGGAATATTGTGATGTGCTCACCCGTTGGCTGCAAGAGAATGATTAGAAATTCAGCTCGCAACCAATACCCAGTACGCGGTTGGTACGTGTGAATGAGTCGCTAACCAGTGGCTCCTTCGATGTAACACGGTCGTAGTGGCTATAGTTGGTCTGGAAATAAGCTGCCTTCAAGGTGATGTTGTCGGCGGCCTTGTAGTTGAAACCAAATCCTAAGCTGTAGCTGTTAACTACAAACGACATATCGTTCATATAAGCATCGGTAAGCTGATAGCGTGTGAGCTGTCCACCGCCGCTGATAGTCAGCTTGTCGGTCAAATCCCACTCTACACCAGCCAGATACTCGTTGGTACCACCATCCAGCAGGTCCTGTGTGTTGTTGTACCATTTAACATCCTTATCAAAGAAGTGGTGATAACCTAAGTTCAAGCGGATATCATCGCTGATGTTCCATATTGCACCCAAAGCCAGCTGTGCAGGAGAATCCTCGTCAATCTTCTCTGAGTCACGGAACTTATTTACAGCAGGAATCTCGCTGGCCTCGTTAACGGTCGACTCGTTCTTCATGTGAATCTCGGTCTTGGCCTCGTACTTAGCGGCAAAGTTGAACTTGCCTACGCGCCAGTCGATACCAATAACAGGAGCTACACCTACGCTCGACTGGTTGCACAGCAGGTTAACACCCTGTGAGTACTTCTGCAGCGAGTTAAGGCTCTGCTTAGTGCTTTCCAACTGGGCCAGCTGAGCTGTGAGTTCTGCTGGAACAGCAGCACCTGCAGCCTGATATTGGGCGATACCTGCGTTTACTTTGCTGATACCTGCATCAACGGTTGTTGTTGCACCCTGCAGGAAGCTACCGAAGTCGTAATAACCATTAGCGGTATTCACCATGATGTTGCTGATCTTGGCCTTATAGGTTGCAGTACCATAGAGTACGCGCAAACCACCATAAACCGAAAGGTCTTTGGTAATCTTATAGGCCGCACCAAGCTGGAAACCAAAGTAATACTGGCGTCCCTGCATGTAGCCGTCCATATCGTAACCAGTGGCACCCAGAGGCTTCAGCTGGTTGGCAATACTACCTACTACGCTCTCGAACGAACCCAAACCGTCGGCAAACTCACAAGAGCCGCCACCACCAGGTACTGAGAAGTTGAACTGCAAGCTCCAGTTACCTTTGTTGTAGGCAGCCTGGATTGATGGGATAAATGGCGCATCGGCAATACCCTCGAAAGTCTTAGCACTCTGTCCGTTGTTCTTCTTGCCTAAAGCAAACAGCGGATTGTTGCACTCGATGGTACGGGTCTGGTGTGCATACTGCCAGTTAATGCCCAGATAGAAACCTTCGGGCATAAAGGCTACACCAGCGGGGTTACTGTATACTCCATCAAGACCGATGGCTGCATCTCGCGCAGGGTTGCGCAAAAAGTCGATACTCTGATTGGTGTTGGTTAAGATGCCACCTGCTGTGGCTGTTGTTGTGGCTGCTGTCAGCATCAGGCTGGTCAGCACGACATTCATTTTTTTCATAATTTAAACACTTTTTTTCAAAATCGGCTGCAAAGGTATATGTATTGTTTTAAAATCTTATGTTTACGTACACAAAGTTAACGTTGTTTAACGAAAATTGCACACAAACATGCACAAATGTGCAAAAGTGTGCAGGTTTTTGCACACTTTTGGGTGTATTTGTGCATAAATGATTACTTCTTCAGCTCAGGATAGCTCAAGCGGGTGTGATAGATGGTCTTGAGTTTCTCTATCAGAACCGTCTTGGCATAAGCTATATCACGGAAGGTAATAGGACATTCTTTGAAATAGCCTTCAGCAACCTGAGCGTCAATCAGCTTGTTTACCAAGTCGCGAATCGACTTCTCGGTATAGTCGGGAAGTGAACGTGAGGCAGCCTCAACGGTATCGGCCATCATCAGGATGGCTTGCTCCTTAGTGAACGGGTTAGGGCCTGGATAGGTAAACAGCAGGTCGTCTATCTCGTCGTTGGGGTGAGCATTCTTGTATTGCACATAGAAATACTTGGTTTTACCTTGTCCGTGATGGGTGGTAATAAAGTCTTTGATAACATCAGGCAGATTGTATTTGTCGGCCAGTTTAGTGCCTTCGGTAACGTGACTGATAATCATCTGGGCGCTGTCAATCTGGTCCATCTTCTCGTGTGGGTTCACGCCCGACTGGTTCTCTGTGAAATAGATTGGATTCACAATCTTACCTATGTCGTGATAGAGGGCGCCGGTACGAACCAACTGGCTCTTGGCGCCAATCTTATTGGCAATCTCAGCTGCCAGGTTGCCTACCTGAATGGAGTGCTGGAAGGTGCCTGGAGCTACCTCACTCATCTTGCGGAGTACGGCTTTGTTCATGTCCGAAAGCTCAATCAGTGTGATATTAGACGTAAAGCCGAATGCCTTCTCGATAACATAGAGTAGTGGGTACGAACAGAATAGTAGTACGCCGTTTATTATCAGATAGTTGTATTCGCTGTAACTGATTTTTGAGATATCGTTGATGCGTATCCAGTCGAGAGCCAGATTGGTTAGTATACCTGCGAAGGTTACTGATACGGCAGTCCAGAATAGCTGCGAACGGCTTGAAAGTTCACGTAGCGAGAAGATGGCTACAAGTCCTGCTACCAACTCAACGGCTACAAATTCAAGTGGATACTGCAGGAAGCAGGCGCAGGTAAGAATCATGGTGGCATGGGCCATAAATGCTGTTCGCGAATCCATAAACACGCGAATAAAAATGGGCACCATGGCAAACGGCACAATATAGACGTGTAGTACGCTGTGATCTACCATTGCCGAAGCAACAATTGTAAAGAGCACAATGAGTGCATACAGCATGGTGGTTGATCTTACCTTTTCGAAATAGTCCTTTCTGAACAGCGTGAGGAAAATGGTAAAACAGGTTATCAGGATGGCTGTATATAACAGCTGTCCCATGATGTTCAGTCTGATTTTTTCCTGATCCACGTTCTGTCGTTCCATTTCTTTCTGGAACGACATGAGTTTGTTGTAAGTCTTGCCGTCAACAATATCACCACGGTCAATAATCTTCTCGCCTCGCTGAACCAGTCCGCTGGCCAGAGGAATACTGTTCTGTAGGTCGTTTAAACTAGCCTCGCTACGCTCCTTGTCGTAGGTTAGGTTAGGGGTGATATAGTCGTTAAGATTGCACTTTTGCAGAATGTCGCGATGTTTAGCCAGTGCTTGGTCTTGGAACAGCTGTTCGTAAGCCGATACTACCGAGTAGACTCTGCTTATCTGCATGCTGGTAGCGTTCTTGCCACTTACTATGCGAACAAATCGTGAGGTGTCCTTGCTGATTTTACCATACTCGGAATTACTCATAATGCCCTGGTCGTAAAGGCGATGCAGGCGGTTAGAGATAATGCTGATATAGTCGTTATGCAAACCTGGTATGCCGTTTGAGTAGTCTTTCGAGAACTGGCGCAGCTGCTTGCCCACAATTTCGCTGTTCATGATGTAATACGGCTCGTATTGCTTCATGATGCTATCGCGCTCGGTCTTTATGGCTTCATCGGTTTTATAGATGGGAAAGTCGAAGGGCGCTTTCAGGTCGGCATATATCCAAGGTCGGCCTTTTTCGATCTTGAAATTGTGCTGACTGCTACGAGGCATCATCCAAACGATGATGGCAACAGTTATGATAATGAGACCTAAACGAATGAGAAAATCATGCCAAGTTAGGTCGTTTTTGATGTTAAAACTACTCATAATGTATGATTTTGCTGCAAAGTTAGTGATTTTTCTTAATTCTTAATTATTAATTCTTAATTATTTTGTAACTTTGCACACAAATTTTAATTAGATATGTCAGAAAGAAGAGTTAGAGTACGTTTTGCACCCAGTCCAACGGGTGCTCTGCACATTGGTGGTGTGCGCACAGCATTGTATAACTATCTGTTTGCCAAGCAGCATGGTGGCGATTTGGTTTTCCGTATCGAGGATACCGATAGTAACCGTTTTGTGCCTGGTGCCGAAGAGTATATTATCGAGTCGTTCAAGTGGCTTGGTATTAAGTTCGACGAAGGTGTTAGCTTTGGTGGCGACAAAGGTCCTTATCGCCAGAGCGAGCGTCGCGATATCTACAAGAAATATGTTCAGCAGTTGCTGGATGCCGATAAGGCCTACATTGCTTTCGATACTCCTGAGGAGTTGGAGGCTAAGCGTGCCGAGATTCAGAACTTCCAGTACGACTGTCATACCCGTGGTCAGATGCGTAACTCGCTGACCATGTCGAAAGAAGAGGTAGAGCAGCTGATAGCTGAGGGTAAGCAGTATGTGGTTCGCTTCAAGATTGAGGCAGGACAGGAGGTGCTGGTTAACGACCTGATTCGTGGCGAGGTGCGCGTAAAGAGCGATATCCTTGATGATAAAGTGCTGTATAAGAGTGCCGACCAACTGCCAACATATCACTTGGCTAACATCGTTGACGACCACCTGATGGAAATCTCACACGTTATCCGTGGTGAGGAGTGGTTGCCCTCAGCCCCATTGCATGTATTGCTGTATCAGGCATTTGGTTGGGCTGATACTATGCCTCAGTTTGCTCACCTGCCATTGCTGCTCAAGCCCGATGGCAAGGGTAAGCTCTCAAAGCGTGATGGCGATCGTTTGGGATTCCCTGTGTTCCCACTGCTTTGGAAGGATCCTAAGAGCGGCGAGACCTCTCGTGGCTATCGTGAGGATGGCTACTTCCCTGAGGCTGTTATCAACTTCCTTGCTCTGTTGGGCTGGAATCCTGGTACCGAGCAGGAAATTTTCTCACTCGACGAGTTGGTGCCTCTGTTTGATATCAGTAAGTGCTCAAAGGCTGGTGCTAAGTTCGCCTTCGAGAAGGCTGTTTGGTTTAACCACGAGTATATCCTCAAAAAGTCGAACGAGGAGATTGCTGCGCTCTTCGAGCCTATCGTTAAGGAGCATTGTCCTAACGAGACCTCAGAGCGTGTTCTTAAGGTTACAGAGATGATGAAGGACCGCGTGTCGTTTGTTCACGAGTTGTGGCCACTTTGCTCGTTCTTCTTCGAGGCTCCTACAGCTTACGACGAGAAGACCGCTAAGAAGCGTTGGAAGGAAGATTCGGCTCAGGTTATGACAGAGCTTATCGGTGTTCTTGAGGGCATCGACGACTTCTCGCTCGAGAATCAGGAGCAGATTGTTCACGCATGGGTTGAGCAGAAAGAGTATAAACTTGGTAATGTTATGAACGCTTGGCGCTTAACACTCGTGGGCGAGGGTAAGGGTCCTGGCATGTTCGATATCTCAGCATTCCTGGGTAAGGAAGAGACCATTGCCCGTATGAAACGTGCGATTGAAGTACTGGGCTAATGATTTATAATCTTATCATATATCTGTATCTTCTTGGAGTGGCTATCTATAGCCGCTTCAACGAGAAGGTACGTAAAATGTGGCGTGGCGAGCGCGAGGCATTCAAGATCCTGCGTGAAAAGGTAGATCCTAATGCCAAGTACGTGTGGTTCCATGCTGCCTCGTTGGGCGAGTTTGAGCAGGGACGCCCACTCATGGAACAGTTACGTAAGGACCATCCTGAGTATAAGATTCTGCTCACATTCTTCTCGCCTTCAGGTTATGAGGTGCGCAAGAACTACGAGGGTGCAGATATTATTACCTATTTGCCACTCGATACCATCACCAATGCACGTCGCTTCCTGCGTACCGTTCGTCCTGTGATGGCATTCTTTATCAAGTACGAGTTCTGGTACAACTACCTGCACATTCTCAAACATCGTCACGTTCCCGTTTATAGTGTGTCGAGCATTTTCCGTGAGGACCAGGTGTTCTTTAAGTGGTATGGCCGGCAGTATGGCAGAGTGCTTAACTGCTTTACGCATTTCTATGTGCAGAACGAGATTAGTAATGATCTGTTGGCCAAGATTGGCATCAAGAATACCACAGTAGTTGGCGATACCCGTTTTGACCGTGTGTTGCAGATTAAAGAGGCTGCCAAGCAGTTGCCCATAGTCGAGGCTTTTGTAAAAGATGCACCTCAGGTGTTTGTTGCTGGTTCATCATGGCTTCCCGATGAGGAAATATTTATTAAGTACCTGAACGAGCACAAGAACTGGAAGCTGATTATTGCTCCACATGTGATAGGCGAGGACCACCTGAAGCAGATTGAGAAACTGCTTGAGGGTCGCAAGATTGTTCGCTATACCGAAGCTACTGAGGAAAATGTGCAGGGAGCCGAGGTACTGATGATTAACTGCTTTGGCTTGCTGTCGAGCATTTACCATTATGGCCATGTGGCTTATGTGGGTGGAGGTTTTGGTGTGGGAATCCACAACTTGTTGGAAGCTGCGGTATGGGATGTACCTGTATTCTTCGGTCCCAATAACCAGAAGTTCCAGGAGGCTCAGGGCCTTAAAACCAGTGGCGGCTTTGAGATTAGCAGCTACGAAGAGTTTGCTGCACAGATGGATCGCTTTGCAGCTGATGCTGCTTACCTGCAGGAACAAGGTCGACTGGCTGGTCACTTTGTAAAGGGACAGGCAGGCGCCACTCAGAAGGTTCTTTCGGCTGTAGCGCTGTAGTTCCTACTTTTATAACAAAACATGAAAACTATGTGGATGATACTTTTCCTCTTTTTACCTTTCGTGGCCATTGGCTATCTGGCTTGGCACATCTGGGTAATGTTGCCCTTGTCGGCTTGGCTCAAGTCGTTAGTGATTGCCACGGGTGTGATGAGTTTCCTGGTGTTGTTCCTGAATTTTCGCAGAGCGTTTGATACAATGCCTTTGTGGACGGCTCGCTGGGCTTACGAGGTGGGGACATCCTCATTGTTTGTGTTACTCTATCTGGTCATCATCTTCCTGGTGCTCGACTTGGGCCGGTTGGTTCGTGTGGTACCCAAATCGTTCCTCTATCATAATGGTTATACGGCCCTTGGTATTCTGGTGCTGATGGTGGGCGTGTTTGTTTATGGCAATCTGCATTATAATAATAAGGTGCGTGTAGCGCTCGACTTGAAGTCGCAGAAACCTCTGGCCAAGGAGTATAAGATTGTGATGGCTTCCGATCTTCATATCGGCTATCACAACCCACGCAAGGAACTGGCGCGTTGGGTAGACATGATGAATGCCGAGAACCCTGACTTTATCCTGATTGCTGGCGATATTATCGATGGCAGCATGCGCCCGATTACAGAAGAGCGGATGGCTGAAGAGTTCCGAAGACTCAAGGCACCTGTGTATGCCTGTTTAGGTAATCATGAGTTCTATTCGGGTGTGCCAGGAGCAAAACAGTTCTATCAGGATGCTGGTATCCGTCTGCTTGTTGATGAGGCTGCCGTTATTGATAGCAGTATTGTGATTATAGGCCGCGACGACCGCACAAACATGCGTCGCAAACCTATCAAGGATCTTGTAGCCGCCACCCACCACCTATCACCCACCACTTATACAATCGTATTGGATCATCAACCCTACAACTTAGATCGTGCTGAGGCAGCAGGAGTCGATTTCCAACTAAGTGGCCATACCCATCGTGGACAGGTATGGCCAATCTCGTGGATAACCGATCGTATCTATGAATGTTCGTGGGGTAGCCATCAGCGTGGCAATACCCAGTTCTATGTCTCGTCGGGCATAGGCATCTGGGGCGGTAAGTTCCGCATTGGCACGCAGTCGGAATATGTGGTGGCTACGCTTCGATAATATTCCTTTATATCTTCTCACAAGCTTCTTTAAGCCATGCCTTTTCCTCATTACTTAGGTGAGGAGAGAGCGTGTCGTAAACCTGCTGGTGGTACAGGTTGAGCCAATCGATTTCTTCTTGAAGCAGAAGGTCTTTGATAATTGGTGCCTTGTCGATAGGGCAAAGGGTTAGCGACTCGAACTGGAGGAACTGGCCGAATTGCGTTTCTTTGTACGGAGTTATCAGCAAAGTATTCTCTATGCGAACGCCAAACTTGCCTTCGAGATAAACACCAGGCTCGTCGGTTATCGTCATGCCTGCTACCAATGGTGCAGGTTTCCACTCCATTCGGAACTGGTGAGGACCTTCGTGTACATTAAGATAGGTGCCCACGCCGTGACCTGTACCATGAAGATAGTTTAATCCCTCGCGCCACAAGGCCTCGCGAGCCAATATGTCTATCTGAGTACCACTCGCGCCTGATGGGAACTTGCAGAGCTCTATCTGGATATGCCCTTTGAGAACCAGCGTGTAGACGCGCTTCTGCTCTTCGGTCAATGGGCCTAAAGCGATGGTACGGGTAATATCTGTAGTGCCATCGAGATATTGGGCTCCACTATCAAGTAGCAGGAATCCTTCAGGTTTCAAAAGGATATCTGTCTCGGGTGTGGCTTCATAATGAACGATGGCACCATGCGCCTGATAGCCTGCGATGGTGTCGAAAGAGATGTCGCGGAAGTCGGGTTGCTCAGCTCTAAGCGATGTAAGCTTTTGGTCAACAGATATTTCTGTCTGCCCACCAGCCTCGACAGCAGGTTTTAGCCACTTCAGGAACTTTGTCATTGCGATGCCGTCTTTCAGCATCGCTGATTTAAAACCCGCTATTTCTGTTGGGTTCTTGACGGTCTTCATGCGTTTTGCTGGCGACTCTGCTTCGACGATTTCTCGGCTCACCTGCTTGTATAGCGTATAGTTTACCTCGTCAGGATCGAGCAGGATATTGTATTCGAAATAATCCTTCAAGCCTTTTGCGACATTCTCATAAGGTTCCACTGCAATATCTTCTGCTTTGAGATAAGCCTCGACCTCAGCTGTGAGCTTCACCTTATTTATATATAAGGTAACGTCTTTCGATGTAATGAGCAGATAACTTACGAATACGGGATTGCAATGTACATCGGTACCACGCAGGTTGAGAGTCCATGCAATATCGTCGAGAGCCGACATTAACATGCCGTCGGCATGCTTCTCTCGTAAGGCCTTGCGAATGCGTGTGATCTTTTCGCGACAGCTTTCGCTTGCGTATTTGAGGGGATAAATCTCAATAGGATTCTCTGGAATCGGTGGACGGTTAGTCCATATCTGAGCCAGAGGATCAAGATTGGTACGCAGAGTAATGCCCCCCTGCTGTCGCAAATCGGCAATCAGCGACTTGATGAAACATGTCGAGTTCACCATGCCGTCGGCGCCAATCTCTGCGCCAGCACCGCATTCCTTGCCTATCCACTCTGCAATGGTAGGCGTTCCGGGCATCTTGAGTTTCATGAGTTGGAACTCTGTATCGTGCAGCTGCTCTTCGGCTGCAATAAAATAGCGAGAGTCTGTCCAAAGTGCGGCTGATGTCATCGTGACTACAGCTGTGCCTGCCGACCCGTTAAAGCCGCTGATAAACTCACGTCCCTTCCAATGATCGGGCACATATTCACCCTGATGAGGGTCGGTACTAGGGAATATAAATGCAGCCAGATGTTCGCGCTTCATCACCTCGCGCAGAGCTTCAATTCGTTGATTTACAGTCATCATCATCTTGTTTTGTAATTTCGAGATTACAAAGGTACGAAATAACTGACAGAAAATCACATGATTAACACAGATTAATAATAAAAATCCGCATTATATGAGTTCTTTTTTGTAACTTTGCAGCACTTTTGATAATACAATTAAATAAATACAATTATGGCTTTTTTAACTAACGAAAAATTGGTGATTGTTGGTGCCGGTGGTATGATTGGCTCTAACATGGTACAGAGTGTTTTGATGCTGGGTCTGACTCCCAACATTTGTTTGTATGATATCTATGAGCCAGGTGTTCATGGTGTTTACGACGAGATG
>Ga0310786_10009320_pt1 | contig 12477 bp, 7 predicted proteins | sample AusTroGonzalo_MG_FD_203881 | JGI IMG/M metagenome (GOLD analysis project Ga0310786, IMG submission 203881) | Bovine rumen microbial communities from tropical cattle in Woodstock, Queensland, Australia - Gonzalo_03 (v2) (version 2) | ecosystem: Host-associated > Mammals > Digestive system >...
AACGCATTCATCAGCATCGCCGAATCTAGCCGCCGTGAAGCAAAGAAAATCCGCACGATGATCATCGGCGCAGGCAACGCCACAAAGCTCCTGCTCGACGAAATCAAAAGCAGTTCTATGGAAGCCGAAAAAGGCATTGCCACATCTCCGTCAGCACAAATTTTCCCGGTCTGCCTCATTGACGACGACCGCAACAAGCTTGGGAAGCCTTACGAAGACATTCTCGTCGCCGGAGGCACAAACGATATTCCCAAGATTGCAAAGCACGAGCGTATCGAACAGATCCTGTTCTGCATTCCGAGTTGCCCGCCCAAAGACCGCCAGAGCATTTTGGACCAATGCAGCAAGACTGGGCTTCCGGTTAAGGTTCTACCGTTCGTCGGAACACTCCTGGATACCTCCAATGTCGGCGATGGATCCACAAATTTTGCAACGCAGATCCGTGACATCAAGGTCGAAGACCTGCTCGGTCGTGACCCCATCAAGTTCGACAACAAGGACGTCCGTGCTTACATCGAAAATAAAGTTTGTATGGTAACCGGCGGTGGTGGTAGCATCGGTAGCGAACTGGTTCGTCAAATCGCCAAGTACAATCCCAAACAAATCATTATTGTCGACATTTACGAGAACAACGCATACGAAATCCAGCAAGAACTCGTAATGGAATACGGAAAGTCATTAAATCTCGTGACGCTCATCGCTAGCGTCCGTGACTACTTCCGAATGAACCAGATTTTCAAGAAGTACAATCCCGAAGTTGTTTTCCATGCGGCAGCCCACAAGCACGTGCCGCTGATGGAGAACAACCCGATGGAAGCCATTAAGAATAACGTTATAGGCACATTCAACATCGCCACGCTTGCTATGTTCAATAACGTCAAGAAGTTTGTCATGATCAGTACCGACAAGGCTGTCAACCCGACAAACGTCATGGGAGCCTCCAAGCGCTGCTGCGAAATGATCGTCCGCTTTATGTCGATGCAGAAGGACAGCAACACGGAATTTGTCGTGACGCGCTTTGGCAACGTCCTCGGCAGTAACGGAAGCGTGATTCCGCTGTTCAAGCGCCAAATTGAACAGGGCAAGCCCGTAACCGTGACCCATCCGGACATCATCCGTTACTTTATGACCATTCCAGAAGCCGTGAGCCTCGTCCTCGAAGCAGCAAGCATTGCTCACGGTGGCGAGATTTTTGTCCTTGATATGGGTCAGCCGGTCAAGATCGTCACGTTGGCAGAAAACTTGATCCGTATGTACGGCAAGGTTCCGTATAAGGATGTCCAAATCAAGTTTACAGGACTCCGTCCGGGCGAAAAGATCAAGGAAGAACTTTTGATGAACGAAGAGGGCTTGAAAAAGACAAAGAACAAGCTCATCTTCATCGGCAAGCAGATTGACATTGACACTTCTAAGTTCATTAATGACTTGTGGAAGTTGAAAAGTGCGGCTTCGGAAAATGACGATGCCATCGCCATCAGCACTTTACACGAAATTGTTCCAACATTCACAACACCAGAGGCTTTCAATAGCACCATATTGAAAGACGCTGATTTAAAAAAGGGTGAAGGAGAAAATGTGAATGAAACCGAACATACAGAACCTCAAAAACAGACAATCTCGCAGGAGGGATGATATATGAAAAAAATCGTTTCACTGGCTTTGCTAGGCTCTACGCTTGCATTTGCCCAAGCTGGAATCATGGGTGGCTCAGAGGGTTTGCATCAAATCAACACCAAAACTCTTGGGCAGTGGCAAATCAACGTAGGTACCGGTGGTAACATTTCTATCGGTTCCTGGGGATTGTCTCGTGGCGGTGTCTATGACATGCGTCATGGCAATGGAGTCTTCAAAAGATATTCCTTCAATGGAGCCGACTATTCTCAGGCAGGCAACTTCTTCGTCAGCATGGGTATTCTAGACTTCATCGACATCGGTGCATCTCTCCCGGTTTACTACGAACACGCCAATTCCAATGGATATAGCGGTGCCGCAAATATGTGGACCACGAGCCGTGGCGACTTGGATCTATTTACAAAGATTGCAGTCCCGTTCGACAGCAACAGCGTATTCGGCATGGCCCTTATGCTCGACCTCTACGTCCCGACTGGCGAACAGAGCGCCGGTGTGCGTCCTCGCCATTCCTGGTACTTGAACGGAAACGGCTATACGCATCCGTTCACCGCCGATGATTTTGCATTCGGTGCAGGTCTTGCCTTTACATTCGACTTTTCCAAGAAGGGCGCTCCGATTACTTGGAACGTCGCTGCAAGTTACGTCTATCCGATCAACACGGACCAGACAAACACACTCGTCTATAGCACCGGTTTGAACTGGCTTGCTCTCCCGTGGATGACTCCGTTCCTCGAATTCTCTGGCGAAATGCGTCTCCAGAGCGTCGGTCGCTATGACTTTGACCCGATGGTCGACCCAATGCTCATCACTCCGGGTTTGCGCTTCCACCTCCCATACCACATCGAATTCGCAGTCGGTCTTGACGTTGCCGTACGTGCCATCAGAGAATTCTCCTTCAAGTCGGGCATTACGCATAGAAGAGACGTGAGCGGTGGTGTCGACTACCAGATCTATTACTTAGGCGAAAACGGATACAACGCCAAGTACGGTTACGCAAGCACACCGCTTATCTCGGGTGCAGCTCTCTTGAGCATCGCTCTTGACGCAAAGTCCAAGCCGAAGGATTCCGATGGCGACGGCATTGCTGATGCAGACGACAAGTGCGCACGTACTCCGAAGGGTGCCAAGGTCAACGAAGAAGGTTGCCCGATCGAAGAACTGGAAAAACTTGCACGCGAAAAGGCCTACAACGATTCTCTCGCTCGCCTCGATACCGACAAGGACGGCATTATTGACCTCAACGACAAGTGCCCGAATACTCAGGCCGGCGTTACCGTCGACTCCATCGGCTGCATGCTCGACTTTGACAAGGATGGCGTAAACGATCCTAAGGACAAGTGCCCGAACACTCCGGCTGGCGTTCCTGTAAGCGCTGACGGTTGCCCGCTCGACTTCGACAAGGACGGCGTTGCCGACTTCCTCGACAAGTGCCCGAACACTCCGGCCGGCACTCCGGTTGACTCTACCGGTTGCGTGCTCGATACCGACAAGGACGGCGTTCCTGACACTAACGACAAGTGCCCTGGCACTCCGGCCGGCAACTCTGTTGATTCCGTTGGCTGCCTCCCTGACTTCGACAAGGATGGCGTTGCAGACGTATTCGACAAGTGCCCGAATACGCTCCCCGGTATCCGCGTCAATACGGAAGGCTGCCCGCTCAACAAGAAGGAAGACCTGGACCAGCTCAAGAAGGGCATCAAGTTCAAGACCGGTTCTTCCAAGCTTACCAAGAGCAGCTACTCCACCCTCAATGACATTGCCGCTCTTATGAAGAAGATTCCGGAAGCAAACCTTGAAGTTCAAGGCCATACCGACAACAAGGGTTCTGACGCAAAGAACAAGAAGCTCTCAGAACAGCGTGCTCAGTCTGTCGTCAAGTACCTCAAGAGAAAGGGTATCGGCGCCGACCGTCTCCGCGCAGTGGGTTACGGAAGTTCTCAGCCGATCGCTGAAAACGACGATGCCGCTGGTAGAGAACAGAACCGTCGCGTTGAATTGGTTCCGTTCTCCAAATAAGAGATCGCTAGATTAATGAAAAATCATCCTGCAGACAGAATGTCGATGGAATCTCCATTGCGTCCGTCGCAGGGTGATTTCATTTAATCGGCAATACAAAGTAAATGAATTAAACTCAAAATATTATTAAATTTATAACAATCAAGTACAAAAGGTTTTGAACCTCCGTACAAAAATTTCCAGAATTGCGTAGCTAAATCAATTAGGAAAAATTATGAACGAAAAGGAAGAAAACAAGGTTGTCAATCAAGCTATCGTCCAGGCGCAACAAAATGCCAATACGATAACATTGCTTGAAGCTTTCGAAATTTTATGGGCAAAAAAGTTCATTCTGTTACTTTTTCTGATTGCAGGTTACGCAATTGGTTACGTCATTGCCAACTGGCAACGTCCGCAATACACTAGCGACATTTTGCTGCAAATTGACGTCAAGGGCGGCAAGGCCGGTAAGGCCATGGGCGAAATGGGTTCTCTCCTCGATGTGGCAAGCCCCGCCGATGCCGAAATCGAACTCATCAAGAGTCGTATGATTCTCAGCTATGTCGTCGATGCAGAACGTTTATGCTTTAGCGCAACGCCAACCAGCGCCGTCGACCGCTTTTTGCATAAAGAAGGTCGAATGGACCTCGACTCCCTCTACATTCCGCCAATGGCTCGAGCCACCAAATGGCGTGCAAGAGCTATTTCTCCAGACACCTATGAAGTCATAGACGAAGATGACAAGGTGCTTTTAGAAGGCAAAGTGGGAAATATGCATAGCGCAAGCCTTGCTAACGATTCCCTGCACATCCGCGTTTCCCAAATGCTTGCGGATTCTGGACAAACATTTGTCATTACCCAAATCAGCGACCTTGGTGCAATGGGCGCTTTGAAGGGAGGCCTGAACGTCAAGGAAAAAGGCAAGCAGACCGGCATCATCGAAGCAAGCTTCAACCACCGCTATCCGGACAAGGCAGCCTCCATCCTGAACTCGATCGCCAAGACGTACTTGCGTCAGAACGTCGAAATGAGAAGTGCCGAAGCCGAAAAGACTCTTGAATTTTTGGAAAAGCAGTTGCCGGGCGTCAAGGCGAAACTTGATAGCGCCGAAAAGGTTCTTGCCGATTACCGTTATAGCATCGGTTCTGTGGACATGACAGGTGAAACCAGTGCCCATCTGCAAAAAGAAACCAGCCTCCAGAATCAGATTTTGGAATTGGAACAACAGCGACAGGCTGCAGCCCGATTGTTCAAGGAAGAACATCCCAGCATCCAGACCATCATCAAACAGCAGAACCGCTTGAGGGCTGAACTCGGCAAGCTCAAGAAGAACGCCGAAAAAATGCCGTTGACCCAGCAAGAAGTGGCCCGCTTAAAAGAAGATGTCGCCGTCAACAACGAAATCTATACCGAAATGTTGAACAAGGTCCAGCAGCTCCGCATCGTCCGTGCCGGCGAAGTGGGCAACGTTCGTATTGTGGACTTTGCCCGCATCAACGGGGCACCAAGCAAGCCCAGGAAGGCAAATATCATCATTTGCGCCGTAGCCGCATCGTTCATGGTGGGTGTTCTCTTGGTATTCCTCATGCGTATGTTGCAGAACGGCGTGCGTAGCGTTACCGAAATCGAACGCGAAACGGATACTAGCGTCATCGCCAAGATTCCTGAATGCGCCGATAAAATCAGCAACAAGGATCAGCAGCTGTTTGTGGCCAAGAAACCTAACGACCCGGTCTGCGAAGCCATCCGCTCAGTACTTACCGCCATCGATTTTTCGTTCAATCTCAGCAACGATCACCAGGTCATCATGGTCGGAGGCCTTGTTCCGAATGCCGGTAAGACGTTTGTGTCTTTGAACCTTGCAGGAACAATTGGACTTGTCGGAAAGAAGGTCCTTTACATTGACGGCGATATGCGTAAGGCAAGCAGCCGCTTTAAGAAGGTTGGCCTTGCCGACGTACTTATGGGCAAGATCAGCTTTGACGAAGCCGTTTATCACGCCAACAGCGTCGAAGGATTGGATGTCCTTGAAGCCGGTAAATTCAAGATGGCAGCATTTGAACTTTTGCGCGGAAACCAGCTCAAAAAGCTTCTTGACGAACTCCGTCCGCGTTACGACAAGATCATTATCGACACCCCGCCGACAAGCCTCGTGACGGACGCCTATATGATTGCTCCGCTGGTCGATATGTCCCTTATCGTTCTTTACTACAGCCGCCATTCTATGGAATCCATCCAGGAATCCCTGCAGAACCTGAAGCGTTACACCAACAAGCCTTTGGCCTTCATTATGAACCACTGCGAACATAGAGCCGGTTATGGATATGGCTACGGTTATTATGGACGTTACGGTTACTACGGTAAGTCCAAGGATGATTAATTAGGGTTATTCACCAAACCATTTGAGCCCGCTCCTCGGAGTGGGCTTTTTTGCATTCTGATGGACAAATATTCCATAATAATGCGCACTTTTGGGTATCCGCTTTTGTCAAAAATAAACGATTTTTAGAGAGTGATGAACGTGAATAATAAACTGATTTTTGTAGCAACGGTCGCAGTCATTGCAAGCAGCGCCGCCCAAGCCCAGACCAAAGTTGTCGTAGATCCGGGCAAAAGATACCAGCAGTTCGAAGGCTGGGGTACTAGCCTTTGCTGGTGGGCAGAACTCGTCGGTGGCTGGAGCGAATCGAATTACTCAAAGCTTTTGGACGTTATCGCCGATCCGGATTCCGGTCTTGGCTACAACATTTTCCGCTACAACATTGGCGGTGGCGACCAGCCAGGCCATAACCACTTGACCAAGGGCGATGGGGGAGCGGCGGTTCCCGGTTACAAGCCAACTGAAAATGGAGATTACGACTGGACGGCCGATCCGAATCAACGCAATGTGCTTTTTGGACTCGCCAAAAGGGTCAAGAACCCTATTTTCGAAGCGTTCTCAAACTCCCCGCCATGGTGGATGACGAATAGCGGCTGCGTCTCAGGCGGCGTAAACGGAGCAGATAACCTCAAGTCCGATTACTTTGACGATTTTGCCGATTACCTCTCTGAAGTGGCCAAGCACTTTAAGCAGGAATGGGGCATCACGTTCCGCACGATTGAACCGTTTAACGAACCGAGTGCCGGTTGGTGGAAGGCTAATGGCGACCAGGAAGGTTGCGGTTTCAAGAACAAGCAATCCGAAATGATCGTGGAACTCGGCAAGGCACTCAAGCAAAAGGGACTGTTCCCAGAGACATCGGTCAGTGCCGCCGATGAATCTAATATCGGCGATGCGTTGAGCCGTTTTAACAGCTACAGCGCCGAAGCCCGCTCGTACATGTTCCAGGTCAACACGCACAGTTATTCGGGCTACGACTCCCGCGGCAAGCTTTACAACGCGGCCTTCGCCGCCGACAAGCGCGTGTGGCAGTCCGAATCTGGGCCGCTCCACCGCAGTGGCGATCTCGACATTACGCTTTGGATGGCGGACGTCATTTTACATGACCTCCGCGATATGCACGCAAGCGCCTGGGTCGACTGGCAGCTTTCGGACCCTGCCGAAAACTGGCGCACCATCGCAGCCGACCACAAGAAACAGACGTTCTCCTACGCCCCGCGCTTTTACATGCACGCAGCTTTCAGCCGCGCCATTCGACCGGGTTCACGCTTTATCGATAGCGACAACAGCAACACGCTCGCAGCCATCCGCGATGACAGCTCGCTTGTTCTCGTCGCGTTAAACACTGGCTCTAGCGATGCGAAGTACACCTTTGATTTGAGCAAGTTCGAATCGATTAGCAACAGGGTCAAAGTCCACCGCTTTACGCTCCCCGCAGCACTCAAGGCTGATGCGGACATCAGCGTTTCGGGCAAGTCCTTTACCGTCACGGCAGCGGCCCAATCCATCGTTACGATGGTCATCGAAAATGCAACCGGAGGCGTGTGCGTCCCCAGCGAAATCATCCCTTACGCCAAGATCCATAATGGCGGCTGGAGCGAAACGACCGAAGTCAAGGTGAATCCGGGTGATTCGCTTGTGATTGGTCCACACCCGTGGGAAGGTGGTCGTTGGACTTGGAAAGGACCGAACGACTTCTATTACTTGGGCCGTGAAGTTCGCTTCAAGGATTTGCAATGGCAAAGCAGCGGCGTTTACACGGGAACGTACGTGAATCCGTACGGTTGCGAAAGCACCGTAGATATCAAGGTCATCGTCGATGATCCGGAGCATCCGTACGTAGACCCCGTCAATCCGGATTCTGGCAAAGTGAATATCGATCCGCGAATTGCGACGAGAACCGCGCAAGGCGTCGGTAAGATTTCCGTCACAAAAATCGGGGGAGACCTGCTTGTGAATGTTGCCAAAAATGCGCCGTACCAACTCTCCATTTACGACTTGCAAGGAACGCTCCTGATGCGTAGACAAATCGACGGAACCGCAACGATTCCAGTCGAACAGTTCCCGTACAAGCCCTACGTCGTCAAAATCAATAGCACCGGAAATAAAGTTTATCAGAAAATTTTCAGATAAAAAAATGTCGGATAAAACTTCGACATTGCAATGCTGTTTTAGTGTGCTTTGAGCAATTTTCTGGCAAGCTTTCGACACTTGGCCATTTCGCGGGACGAAAGACCTTCTCCATTCAGCGTTCCGCTCTTTTGGATGATGCCGTTTATCTTGAATCCGCTCCAGCAAAGGACTTCCTTGAGGGCGCGCACAGTCCCTAACGACTGCTTGAAAATCAAATTGAACGGCCAGCGCGTAGAACAAGTCGTAACAAGGACGGCCTTTTTACCGCTCAATAGTGGGCGAGGAACCCCTTGGTCGCTGTGGTCCATAAAACCATAAACCCATCTGTCGAAAAGCATCTTGAGTTGCCCCGTCATATTACCCCAATAGCAAGGCGAACCCACAATCAAGCCATCACACTGCTGAACCAATCGCAAAATCACCTTTGCATCATCTTCCGGCATCACGCAGTCATAGGCGCTACGGCACTTCATACAACCAATGCATGGGTGGAACTGTAATTTACAGACATCGACGTAATGCACCTCACTGCCATTTGCTAATAGTTCGTTGCGCATGATACTCAACATTTGGCAGATATTGCTATTCGGGCGAGGGCTTGCATTCAAGATGACAAACTTTTTCATTGACTTTTCATAGCTCCTTGTTTCTATTCATCAATTAAACACCTGAAGCCACTTTAAATGTTACTTTAATAAATAATTTCGTGAACAAATCATAAAAAATAACGAAAAAACACAAATTGAGTATATATTATTCAAAAAAGCCTCCGACTAAAAGGGAATGGAATTTGGGGAGAACCTGGAGGGAAGCTTGTTAAATTTCAAAACGCCAGAACTTTCGGATATGTTCACCGCAATGCGTGCGGTTGCCGATTCAGGGTACATCGGGAGCGATGCCGGATTCGCAAACATTTTTCTTTTGCGCAAAAAATACGACACATTGTTGGCCTTGCAAGACGGTTTTCTTTTTCGCTATTATAACGGACAGGGGAGCCGTCGAGGTTACGCATTCCCGCTTGGGGCGGACGACCCGCATAATGCACTAGACTTGATTATCAAAGACGCTCAGGAATCTGGCAGGCCTTTGGAATTTTGCCTAGTCGATGAACCCCGCGCACAGATTTTGCAAGAGTATTTTGCAAATGCAGGGGCGAACGGTGCCGAGCCTGTTTTGCATATAGAACACAACCGCGGCGACAGCGACTACATTTATTCGGCCGAAAGCCTTGCAATGCTTCCAGGGAACAACTACCGCAAAAAACGCAACCATATTTCCAAATTCAGCCGTACTTACTCCAAGTTCGAATTGCGTGAAATCACCCGCACAAACGCAGCCGAAGCCATCGAAATCGAAAAGGCGTGGCTGAACAACGGCATAGCAGGAGAGCCGTGCAAACCGACCTGTGAATGCGAGCATTTAGCGTGGGCCGAATACTCCGAAGACGAGAAATCACGTCTGATGGAGTTCTGTGCCATTGAAGAAGCTCTGCAGAATTTCGAAGAACTCGGATTCAAGGGTGGCTTGCTTTATGTCGATGAAAAACCGGTCGGAATGACCTTGGCTTCGGAAATCACTCCCGGCGTGTGGGACATTCATTTTGAAAAAGTGATTGGAGAATATGCGATTAACGGTGGCTATGCCGTCATCAACAAGATGTTCGCCGAAACGCTTACCGAAGCAAGGCTCCTCAACCGCGAAGAAGACGTGAACATCGAAGGGCTCCGCAAGGCGAAACTTTCGTACTACCCGCTGATCATTTTAGACAAGTGTCACATTAAATATGCTCTCTAAAATTTTGTCAAAAAACTCCTGTGCAGCATGCAAGTTCTGCTGTTCTTTCCGACGGCAGAGCCTTTGGGAAACTCCGCTTTTTCCGCCCGAAGTCGTCGAAAAACTGAGCCGCAATAATGAATATGGCGTAGTGGGGGAGTTCCGCGAGGTGCAAAATGCGTACCGCCTTGTCCTTGAAAACAATTACTGCACAGACGACCCCGAAGAAGAAGTGCCTTGCACGTTCCTGGATCCGCAAAAAGGTTGCATCTTGAAAGGGGAGGACAAGCCTTTTGATTGTAGCATTTGGCCGCTCCGCATCATGAATAAAGACGGAGAACTCGTCATCGCACTCACGCCCACATGCCCATCCATTGGCGCAACGCCCCAGCCCGAACTTGTTGAACTTGTAAAGAATGGTCTTGGCGAAAAGATTTTCGAGTACGCCAAAACGCACCCGTACATTGTCAAAGAATACCGCGAAGACTTCCCGATAATTCTTTAAAGAAACGCAATAAAGCAAAAAACTCCCGAGAAACACTCGAGAGTTTTAAAGCTTTTATGCACTGGATTCTTCGACAAGAGCCATTCGAGAAATAATGGTTCCCCTACGCTTCGCTTCGAGGATGACACGTTGTGTCACTTGAACAGATTCTTCATCTTTTCAAGGAAGGATTCTTCTTGAGCCGTTTCCTTGTCGTGACGAAGATCTGCGAGCTTCTGGTAAAGCTCTTTCTCTTCGCGGGAGATATCCTTCGGAATATCAACGCCGATTTCCACAAACAAGCTTCCGCGGTCACCCTGCTTTTTAAGCGGATAGAGACCCTGGTCGCGCAGACGGAGAACGCTACCAGCCTGAGTACCAGCGGCAATCTTGATCTGAATTTCTTCGCCGCTGATGGTCGGAATGCGCTGCGTTCCGCCAAGCACCAGCTTGTGAACCGGCACCTTGATCTGGCAGTGCAAATCGTCGCCTTCACGGGTGAAGAAATCATCCGGCTTTTCGGCAATCACCACAAGCAAGTCGCCACAAGCGCCACCGCGCGGACCACAGTTGCCTTCGCCACGGAGGTTCAGGTACTGGCCTTCGCTCACGCCTGCCGGGATCTTGATGGAAATTTCTTCGCTTTCCTGGATGCGGCCTTCGCCGTGGCAACGAGAGCAAGGATTTGCAATCACTTCGCCCATGCCGCCGCAAGTGGGGCAGACGCTTTCGGAAACCATCTGGAAGAACCCGCCAGAAACACGACGCACACGACCCGTACCATGACAGGTTTCGCAAGTCTTGACGTTCGTACCACCCTTACCGTTACACTCCGTACACGGCGTATAACGTTTTAAGCGAACCTTCTTGGTGCAACCTTCGAAAATTTCCTTGTAGCTGAGAGCCACCTTGATCTGCAAGTCATTACCACGCGGAGGACCAGCCTTGCGGGAACTTCTGCGACCACCGCCACCAAAGCCAAATCCGCCACCAAAGATATCGCCAAACTGGCTGAAAATATCGTTGATGTCGAAACCAGCACCACCAAAACCGCCGCCGCCAAAACCGCCACCGGGGGCATTGAAGCCGAACTGGTCGTAGTTCTTGCGCTTTTCAGGATTGGAGAGAACGTCGTAAGCTTCGGCAGCTTCCTTGAACTTTTCTTCAGCTTCCTTGTCACCCGGATTCTTGTCCGGATGGTACTTGATGGCAAGCTTCTTGTACGCGTGCTTGATTTCATCAGCACTAGCGTCCTTGCCGACGCCCAAAACTTCGTAATAATCTCGTTTTTCAGCCATAATATGCCTTTAGTATAGTAGACAGTAGGAAGTAGACGGTAGACAGTTGGATACTGTATTTACACAAAAAGGATTGCCCCTAAAAAGAGCGAATCCTGTTTTGCAAAACGTAGTCTGTAGCGGCAGGAAGTTTTATCTTGCGATAATTCTTCCTACTTCCTACATCCTACTTCTGACTAATTAGTCAACCACTTCAGCGTCAACGACTTCCGGGCCATCACCCTTCTTGTCGTTCTTCGGCTGTTCAGAAGCACCCGGCTGCGGACCCGGCTGAGCCTGGTTTGCACCAGCAGCCTGGGCCATAGAGCTAATCATGCCCTGGAGCTTGTCCATAGCAGCCTTGATTTCTTCCTTAGTGCCGTTGTCCTTCTTGGCCTTGATGTCGTCGATAGCAGCCTGGAGCTGGCTCTTGGTATCAGCCGGGAGCTTGTCGCCAAATTCCTTGAGCTGACCTTCAGCCTGGTATGCCATCTGTTCGGCCTGGTTCTTGATGTCCACGAGTTCGCGCTGTTCCTTGTCCTTGGCAGCGTTAGCTTCGGCATCCTTGACCATCTTGTTGATTTCGTCTTCAGACAAACCGCTAGAAGAAGTAATCTTGATGGACTGTTCCTTACCGGTTTCCTTATCCTTAGCAGACACGTGCACAATGCCGTTTGCGTCGATATCGAAGGTCACTTCGATCTGCGGCACGCCACGCGGCTTCTTCGGGAGGTCGGTCAAGTCGAACTTGCCGAGCGTACGGTTGTCGCGGGCAAATTCGCGTTCGCCCTGGAGCACGTGAA
>Ga0310786_10009321_pt1 | contig 12477 bp, 5 predicted proteins | sample AusTroGonzalo_MG_FD_203881 | JGI IMG/M metagenome (GOLD analysis project Ga0310786, IMG submission 203881) | Bovine rumen microbial communities from tropical cattle in Woodstock, Queensland, Australia - Gonzalo_03 (v2) (version 2) | ecosystem: Host-associated > Mammals > Digestive system >...
GTCGTTCTTCCAGCAGCCGGGCGACGACGGGGTCTTAGTGGCCACTTCCTCGCCATTGGCGTTGGTCACCTTGATGGCCTTACCGCTATAGGTACATTGTCCCACAGTAATCTTTACGTTGGTCACATTGGGCACCACCACTTTAAGGTTCGTACAGCCATGATCGCTGTGATAGTTGCCGCTGACGGTAGCGACGGCGCTGGCATCGTCTTTGGCCACACGGCTTACTATACCGTCGGCTACTGCCACGCCGAACTCAACGGCGGTGCCTTGGCTCTGCTCTTCGGCAGTCAGCAGTGTACCGTCCTGATTGTTGACAATCACGCTGAAATCCTTGAAGTCAGCAGCCGCAGCTGTTTGTGACATCCCCAGTATTGCCAGGAACACCACGAGCATTTGCTTCATCTGTCTTGTTAGCATAATGTTTTTTGTTTAGTGTTAATGTATGATTATATTCGTTTCAGATTGCAAAGATACACATTAATTGTGATATTTTGTAGGCTTTGGCAAGTTATAATTATCGTAAACGTTTACGTAATCTATTCCTAATGTCGTTCTACCAGCGTGGTGGACAGTTGATTACGCCTACTGCAACATCAGAATAGAAGCGTAGCAACACCATCGGTCATCACAAAGACCATTGATGCTCCAATATAGCAGTTATGGCTGAAAACTTTTGCGGTTGTTGCGGATGACGAGGCCTTTGTAGTTGCTCGTCGCCTTCCTGCCTGTGAGATGGTAGGCGTCTGCCGGATTGGTTTGCGTTGCGACTATGGAACGAATGTGTGTGGTGGAACCTATGTCGCTGTAGATCTTGACCAGCGAACTGCTGTAGTTGGCCAATTGGTTGGAGAGGTCGGTGATAACGTCATCGTTAGTGTCCTGCGTAGCATTGTCGAAGGTGTATTGGAAATCCCCTTTCTGGCAACGTCCGGCTCCATATTGTCCCGTCACGCTGGCAGGCACATCGCTCGCATCATCAGGTGTATAAGAGTAGAAGTCGCTGGCTGTGTCGAAGTTGTTATAGCCTGTGCCTCCCTGGAGTGTCTTTACTTCTGCCGGCACCTGGTCGTTGCGGTTCTCGGCCACATAGGCATCGAAATGGCGACTGAAGGCAGCATCGCCGGCTGCGTATGGCTCAAAGCTCTTCTGACCGGTCATGTAGTTGTCGAAGGCTTTGATCATTCCGCCGTCTTCTTTGGAGAACGTGCCTTTGGTGTCGCTGCTCGATCCGATGCCGTTGTGGACATCAGACCCTTGCATGGAGATAAGCATCGGATGTTTGCAGTTGCGGAAGTAGTTCTTTTCCACAAAGATACAGCTGCCGGTGGTGGCTCCGACGCCGTATTTCGAGTTGCCGTCGTAATAATTGTTGAACACGTGCAGATGCTGCGACTTGCGGACGCGGGGATGACGGGAGTCGCTGTGGTCGAACCAGTTGTGATGATAGGTCACATACTCCACCTCATCACCGTTGGAGTTGAGATTGCACTTGCCACTATCCCAATAGTGGATGGCTGATATCGTGGCGTATTTCGTCCCCTTCACGTCGAACGACCCGTCGCCTTTGGCTTTGTCGCCGCCTTTGTTCTGACCGTAGAAGATGTCGAGGTGATGTCCCCAAAGATGCTCATTGTTGGTGTCGAAACTGATGCCGTCTTCAGGATGCATCATCACCGCGAAGTTGCGCAGCTCCACGTAGCGGCAGCTGCGGACCAGCACGCCGAAACCATGCAGGGTGGCATCGTTGCCCACGCCCTCAAGGGTTAGATTCATCTGTTGGCCTTTGCCCTTCACCTGAAGACCGATGGCAGAACTACCCAGTACGGGCATGTCGTCTTTCTTTAGGAGTCCGATGATGCGGATGGCCAGCGGACGGGTCTCGGCGCCTTTCTCGTAGGCCTTCAGGATGTCCTGTATGCCGGTACGGGTCTCGGTCTTGCCCTTCTGGTCCACCATCATGCTGAGGGTAACGGTCTTAGCGTTATCCTTGCTGATATAGAGGATGCGGGCCCCGTCTTTCAGCGTCCCATCGTCATTATAGGCACCGATGCCGGCTGTCGTCTGATGGTGGGCATAGCCGTCGCGGTTGAAGTTGCAGACGGTGATGTCTGTGGCAGTACTGGCCTGTGTCTCGTCTTCCTGGCCATTCCTAACGGGGACGATCTTGATGACATAGTCGTTGGCGGCCTTCAGACCGGGAATGTCCGCACGGTTATAACTGCCGTAGCTGCGGATCAGCTGGTTGTCGATACGGGTATAGTTGTTGTATTGACCGCCCTTGACGTAGACGTGATAGCTGTCGGCTCCCTCCGTCTGCTGCCATTCGGCGTAAAGTGACTCGTTCCATCCGGCAGCAAGGGTAATCTGAACCCCGTTGTTCTGTATATGGCTGCTGTCGGATGCAAAAGCGGTGACCGTCAGTAACAGCAGGACTGCTAATGAAACGACTTTCTTCATGCTCATTTCTGAATCATTCGCTTGCCGTTGCGGATGACGATACCTTTGTAGCTGGCATCCACGCGCTGGCCGGCAAGGTTGTATGTGGCGGATGGCTGGCGGGTGACGGCTGATGTCTGATGGATGGCAGTGGCATTGCCTTCGTGTACCTCGACATAGAAAATACCACTCTCTCCGCTTCCACGCGTAATCTGGTGATTGCCGGCTGCAACATTAGACAGGGTATAGACTCGTACTCCCTCGCTGTCATTAGGTGTGCTGGCTGTCGAAAGAGGCAACTCTGTGTTGTCGAATTTCAGCGTGTGGTCGCTCCAAGTGGACTGAACAATGATGACTGTCGCCTTTGTAGCTGTGGCGAACTTGATGAGGGTTGTACCCTCCATTTTCAGACCTTGGGAAAATTCCAAACCATTATATTTGCCCGTGAATTTGGTGTTAAAATTGTGTTTACCATCGCCATAAGTGAAATAGCCTGCCTCAGACTCAATGTCACTGCCATTGAAGGCGACCGTAATGGTCTTGGACTCTACGTCAGGATCGTCGCTGCTGCCACCACCGCCGAGGTCGACACCGAGTGTGTTTATGGCTTCGACAATAGTACCGTCTTCTTGTTTATAGGCGGGATAGTATTCCTTGGCGGCATCTTCGGCATCTTCGTTACCTGCCAGCATGATGTGCTGCACCAACGAATTGGCATAAACCTCGATGTTCATATAGAAGCCTGCGGGATCGAGGCTCTTAGCAACTGCGTCAGTGGGATCGTTAGGGTTGAGACCATTGGCGGTCTCCCAAACATTGGGAATACCGTCTTGGTCGGTGTCAAAGTCAACCTCGCGACTGCCTGTACCGAAGTTGGCCTCTGTATAGCCGTTGACATCGGAAACAAGATCAATACGTCCCTTCTTCTTGGTGACGGAACCGCTGTATTGAACCTGATTGGTTCTCGTCTCCTGAAAATAGCGGGTATCCACCTCATCCATATCCAGCGATGCACCTGCATAAGTAAGTACTTTCTCGTAGGCGTTCTTGGCAGTATGAGTAGTTATCTCTCCCGTAACCGTAGGAGCATCAAGCTGCATACAGATATAATCGGTACCATTGGAGGTCAGGTATTCCTCATTGTCACCGTTATAATGGTTAGGATCTTTTGAATAGCACTTGCCATTATGGGTGATTGTGCCGTCATCGAAGGTGAATTTCTCCCAGCCGGCATTCACGCCGTCAATCATGTTGCCCTCTACATAGTATCGGCTGGTCATGTCCCAGTAGATGGGATAGCCCTCTGCGTTGCCACTGGCACCAACCGTACACTGGGTAAGCTTTTTGATGGTGGCAGCAGGGCCGCTCTTCAGGTAGTTGCCCACCATGTTGATCTTTCCACCGCCAGGACCGCCATAGCAACCGTCGGCATTATAGACCACACAGTTACGATAGTCCACATTCTCAGCCTGTACGGCATTCTGCCATTTGTACTCGCTATAAAGCTTGTTGCCGGTATAGCCAGTCCAGTTGTAACGGGCACCATTGAAACGGGGTGAACGATTGTTGACATGGCAGATGAGGTTATGATGGAACGAGGCGAGTTTACCACCCCAGATACCGCCATAGCCATGTGCACCTTTTCCGTGTCCGGCGTTGTTCAGACTCTCGCCGATGGTACACCACTGCATGGTGAAATTATTATTGTCGTAGAACGAGGCCACCTCGTCGATACTCCATGAGAAGGAGCAGTGATCAAGGATGATACCTGTTCTGTTGCGCGTCCAGGTGGCATCGGCACCATCGTTGATGTTCTTTTCCTGACCACGACGGCTGCGGATAAAGCGGACGATGATATTATTGCCGTTATAGCCCAATGTGTAATAGCGAAGCGTGATGCCGGGCGAAGGCGCTGTCTGGCCAAGAATAGTAGTGTTGGCACCGATGCTGACATCGCTCTTCAGGGCGATTACACCACCGACATCGAAGACTACGATTTTCTTGTCACTGCCACTGACGGCTTTGCGGAAAGACCCTTCACCTGAGTCATTAAGATTCGTGACGTGCACAATTTTACCCTCACGCCCACCGGTGACATAACGTCCGTGACCCTCGGCACCCGGAAAGGCCGGAGCCTGTGTCTGGGCCGTCATCGGCAATGCGATGGCGGCCAGCACTACTGTTGAAAGAATTCGGTTCATATATATAATAGGTAGTTTGTATTCCGCTGCAAAATTACGCATAATATTCCCATTCTGAACACTTTTTGCCATGAAAAGTCACTAAAACGTTTGCGTAATCGGATGAAAATGATTAATTTTGCGCAGGAAACGAATGATAAGACTATTATTATATGAAAAGAACGGCTATAATTCTGGCCTGTCTGATGACGGCAGGCATCGCTCTGGCCAAAGGTCACTGGGTGGGAACTTGGGGTACGGCCCCGCAATTGGTGGAAAGGCATAACAATCCACCATCACCAGGTTTGGAAAACAATTCATTGCGCCAGATCGTGCAGGTGTCGATTGGTGGCAAGAAGGTCAGACTAAAGCTGACCAACGAGTTTAGTCAGGACGCCACTGAAATCAAGGCGGTAGAGCTGGCGTTGGCCAAAACGGCTGGCAGCAGCTCTGAGATTGATGAAAGTTCGACCGTGAGCCTGACTTTTGATGGTCAGACATCGGTCACCATTCCCGCTGGTGGAAAAGTGGTGTCAGATGCTGTTAATTTCAAGATAGGTGATCGTGAGAACGTGGCCATCACCATCCATTATGGTACAGCTTCATCGACAAGTGTGAGCGGACATCCTGGGTCGAGAACGACTTCGTATCTGAAAGTCGGCAACACCACGGACTTCAATGATGCCGTGAGGACGGACCATTGGTATAACATTCTGGCGTTGGAAGTGGAGGCTCCGAAGAAAGCGGGGGCTGTGGCTATCCTGGGCAACTCGATTACTGACGGGCGTGGCTCAACCACTAACCAGCAGAACCGTTGGGCGGATGTGCTCTCACGCCGGCTGCTGGCGAATAAGGCAACACGGCAGGTGGGTGTGCTCAATATGGGCATCGGGGGCAACTGTGTGCTGCGTGGCGGATTAGGACCTACGGGCTCCAGTCGCTATCCGCGTGATTTGTTCGGGCAGGAGGGCGTGAAATGGATCATCCTCTTTGAGGCTGTCAACGACTTGGGTGGCGCGCGTAATGGCCTGGAGACGGCCGAGCGCATTATTGATGTGTATAAGCAGATTATCCAGGAGGCGCACCAGAAGGGCATCCGTGTCTTCGGCGCTACCATCACGCCTTTTAAGGGCAACCGCTATTTTACGGAGGATCATGAGAAAGGACGCAGTGTATTGAACGAATGGATCCGTACCGCAGAAATGCTCGACGGGGTGATTGATTTCGACAAGGCTGTGCGTAATCCGGATGACCCCATGGCCATGCAGGAAGCGTTTTTGTTTGAAAACGATTGGCTGCACCTGAATGCCTACGGCTATGAGACTATGGGCAGCTGCATTGATCTGAACCTATTTACCAACACCGATCCACTGGCTGACGATGGTCGTGTTATCTCGCGTTAACTGATTCTGAGATAATGATGAAGGGCTGCGAATTTCGCAGCCCTTCATCATTTAGTTCTTGAAGCCATAGCCGTTGGTGAAACCGCCAGTCGACATGGTGTTCGGTGAGAACGGGAACAAATAGATGGGAGCCTTGTTGTAGTCGTACTCATAGAAAAGGTACTTGTAATACTCGTCATCCTGTTCAACCAGCACACTGCCCCAAGGTGTCTTGGCATAGCCGTCGGCCTCAAGGGCGGCTGCCTCGTCAGCGCTAAGCCTGGTGAACAGACCCTGAATGGCCAGGTTGGTCTTTGTGTTGCCTTTATAGTCAAGACCGTAGTTGGTCCAGTCGTTGTTCACACCGCGCCATCCCGGAGCCAATACAGGGTCGTGCTCGCTGCCGGCAGGTGTCTGCTCAGTGAGTCGCTTGCCGTAGTCGGCTTTTGCATCAACCATCTTGGTCCAGATATAGGCAGAAATCGTGTTACCATTCTCAAAGGTGTAGTAGCCATCGTTTTTCAAACCGTCGAGCATCTTGCGGGTCAGTTCCTTTACAGCCTTGATTTTCTCGGCAATGAAACCAGAGCGGATGAGAGTCCAGCGACGGTCGCCCTCGCCTGCGAACTCGAAGCCGCGCTCGTCGATGATGGCCTCGGTGAGTGAACCCTTTGAGGCGATATAGGCTTCGACATTGCTGTTGCTGCCGAAGGCACGGTCGTGGATAGCTTTCAGATACTGCTTGGCAGTGGCGTCATCTCCAAGACCAGCAGCAGCTTCAGCCAGTCCGAGATACACTTCTGCCATACGCATATAAGGAGCGTTAATGCCCGAACGACGCTGGTTCTTAGTCCAGGTAGTGTTCTGACGGTTCTCATCGAACTTGTTGCAGGCGATACCGCCACCATTAGCCTGTGAACCGGGTGTGAAGGGAATGAGTTTCTCGGTACCAGCCTTACCATCACTACCAGTTACCGTGCAACTCAAGTCGCGACGGGTATCATTTGGGTCGAACATACCATAGTAGAATGCGGGATTGATACGGCCCTGGCCATAGTTCTTGCAGGGGTAGTTGTTGGAACTACCACCGGCAGAAGGACGTCCGAGCGAGTAGGGACGGGGGTCGTTGCCGCTGGCGCCCTGCTGGAACGGCTCCTCATAGATGCTCTCGTCGGCATAGCTGGCATCGTCGCCATGCAGTTGCACGAAGAAGTCGTAATAGTTGGGAGAGAATTTGGCCGTACCCTGATGCGCGATGGCCTTCTGGAAATACTCCTTGGCAGTGGTATAGAGGTTCTTCCAGTCACTGCGACGACCATAGCTGGCACCATTGTTCTGTGAACCCTTAGTCTCGAAAATGAGGGCATTGCCGTTGCCGTCTTTATAGTTGATATCGCCACGACGGGTCTGATAACCGCCAGCCTCAAGAGCCAGACGACCAATAAGTGCATCAACATAGGTCTGTGAGAAGAAACGTTTGTCTTTGCCTACGGGATTCATCAGCGGCTCAACCTTCTTAAGGTCAGCGATGATGACATCGTAGATGGAGTCGCGAGGAGACAGTCCGCCAGCGGCAGCGCCCATCTTGCTCTGATAGGGCACGTCACCATAGTACTTGATAAGCTCGCGATAGCAGGTGGCTCGCATGGCGACCGCCTCGCCGTAGAGCTGACTCAGGTCGGTGGACTTACCACCAGCCATCATCGTTTCGAAATCGGCCTTGCCCTCAATGGCTGAGGCCACAGCGTTGGCCTTACCAATTACAGCAAACAATACACTATAGGGGCTGTTGGGCGCTTCCTTACCATAGCCTACGGCATCGTAGTCGCCACAGGCGGTGCCATTGGTGTAGAAGCTTTCAGGAACATGGCGCAGGGGCTGGGCTGAGTATTTTTCCGGATGGCGCATGATGTCAGAACCGGCCACGTCGAGGGCGTAGTACAGACCATCACCAAAAATCTGAGAACTGATGGCACCATGCCATTCGCTATAGGCACCGTCCATCGCAGCACGGGCTGTGGTCATATTGGAGAATACGAAATCTCCGTCGGCATTTGACTTTGAGCTGGTTTCAAGATAGTCGGAACAAGAAGTCAGCGCTGCGCTAAATGATAAAGAACAAATGATAAATGATAAACTTATCAGATGTTTTCCTTTTATAGTCGTTTTCATATTTTTCATTTTTAAATTTTCATTTTTCATTTAGGCCACAGGCCGTTAGAATGTTACGTTGAGACCGAAAGTAAACGTACGTGACTTCGGATATGAACGGAAGTCATAGTTAGGTGTGGGGAAGCCGCTGTAAGAGCTGTCGGCAGAAGGACTGACATTTACGTCGGGATCGAGTCCGCTGTATTTCTTCAGGCAGAAGAGGTTGCCGGCCGTAGCATAGACGCGGAAGCGGTTGATGCCAATCTTCTTGGTGAGCACTTTCGGCAGGGTGTAGCCGATGGTTAATGTCTGCAGACGCAGATAAGAGGCATCCTCGATGAACTGTGAACTGGCGATACCATATTCAGAATAAGGCAGGGCATATTTGGCACCGGCATTCAGTGTAGCCAACTCTGCGGGATCGGTTACAGCATATAGCTCACCATTGCTATTTACATTGTACATGCGCCAACAGTCAGCCACCTCAGCCAGACGACCCTGACCAAGACCGGTATCCTTATTACCCATCATGGCGTGCATCACATTGGCATTATACACCTCACCCCCAATCTGATATATGAAGTTGGCTGCGAAGTCAAGTCCCTTATAGCTACCGTTGAAGTTGAAACCACCAGTCAGGTCAGCCTGTGTGTGGCCGATGATATCGACATCCTTCGTGGTAATCTCTTCGTCACCATCGAGATCCTCGAACTTGGCCATACCCGGGAATGCCTTCTGACCCTCGGCCAGTTTATAGGCGTCTCCACCGGCGTAACTCGTAGCGGTGTAGTCGGGGATGCCGGGCTTCAGAGTCCATACGCCATCCACCACGTTGAAGTCATCGACAGTATAGATGCCTGCACTTTTCAGACCCTGGATCAGACCGACGGGCTCGTCGACCTTCACGAGGTAGTCATAATAAGGTACACGCATAGTAGAGCCCCAGCCGGTGTGGGCACTGGCGGTCACACCTTCCATCAGTTCATCGACATTGTTCTTGTTGTGGTTGATGGTGGCACCGAAACTCAGGTTGAAATCCTTGGAGCGGACAATTTCATAATTCAAGGTTAGTTCGATACCCTTGTTGGAGGTCTGACCGACATTCTGGTACTGATAACTGAAACCGGTGGTGGCATCGCAAGGCACACGCATCAGAACATCCTTAGTGGTGTTCCAGTAGAAGTCGAGGGTTCCACGCAACTTACCGTTCCAGAAACCAAAATCGAAACCGATGTTACGAGAAATGGTTGTCTCCCATTTCAGGTCGGGATTACCCAAACAGTCGGCGGGAACGTAGGTAGTGACAGTCTCACCATTGATAGTGGCTGTACCAGTCTTCCAAAGCGTATCGAACAGACCTGCATCAATACCGTCATTACCAGAGGTACCGTAGGAAATACGGAACTTCAAGTTGTCGAGCCACTCACGGGCTCCTTCCATAAACGGTTCATCGGAGATACGCCAGGCAGCAGCGGCTGCAGGGAAATAGCCCCACTTGTTGTCACCACGGAACTTGGAAGAACCGTCTGCACGCAAGGTAGCTGTGAGGAGATAGCGGTCCATGAAGTTGTAGTTGGCACGACCGAACCAGGAAACGGTATGGGCAGGCGTGCCTACGCTGCTGCTGACAGCATCACCGGGAACACTACTGCTCGACATGGCGATATTGGCGAAGACATAGTCCATATCCCACTCTGCGGGATAACCGGTGCCAATGATCTGGCTGCTATTCGACTTGCTGCCAAGGATTTCATTACCGAGCATGATGTTCAGTTTGTGCTTCTCACCCAGACCTGCCACGTCGTAACTCAACGTGGTGTCCCAACGGGTGTTGTAGCCGTCACCATTGGTCAGACCGGCGTAGTTGTAACTTTGGCCGTTAGTCTTACCTCCGTCCCAACGCTGACGCTTGTTCCAGTTGCGGCTCAGGTAGAGTTCGGTCTTACCCACCAGCCCAGGGATAATCTGCCAGGTGAGGGCATTATTAATACCGATGCGATAGCGGTTGTTGATATTCTCGTAGTCGTTGAGGATGGCCACGGGGTTGTAGTCGGCCTCGGCATTGGCACTACCCATACCAAGATCACCGGCAACACCTGAACCCAAGGGATTGTCGATGGGGCTGAAGGTGTAGGCCTGTGTGGCATAGCCATATTGACTGCCTTTGAAACGCATCTCACTATAGCGCAGGTCCATATCCCACTTTAGGTTTTTGGTGATATCCTGAGCGAGTTTGAAGTTACCGTTCCAGCGACGGAAGCCGGAATTGATCAGAATGCCCTCTTCGTTGCTGTAGTTCAGGGTGGCATAGTACTTAGTGTGCTGGGTACCACCGCTTACAGACACATCGTGGTTCCAGGAGTGACCTGTCTGCATCACATCGTCCATCCAGTTGTGGGCACTCTGGTTCTTATACTCAGCCATGTGGTTGCCATAGGCGCTGCCGAGACCATAGAACTTGGCTACATTGTCGGCATAGGTCGTACCGAGGGCAGTGGCATAGCTCCACTGGTGGAGCACATGACTGTAGGCATCCCAGATCTCGAGGTTCTCAGGATTCTTGCGGATCTGATAGTACATGTTGTACTTCACGGATGGCGTGCCTTCCTTGGCGCCCTTGGTGGTAATCAGGATTACACCATTGGCACCACGGGCACCGTAGATGGCTGTAGAGGCTGCATCCTTCAGCACATCGATGCTCTCGATGTTGTCGGCAGGGATGTCGTCAATCGCTGATACCTGTACGCCATCCACCACATAGAGCGGTTCGTTGCTCTGGGTGATGGAGCCACCTCCACGAACGCGGATAGACATGGTGGCTCCGGGACGACCGTCCTGTGAGATGACGTTCACACCGGGAAGCTGGCCCTGCAGGGCTTCAGCCACGTTGGAAACAGGGTTTGCAGCAAGCTTGTCACCTGAAACTGAGGCCACGGCACCTGTCAGGTCCTTACGCTTCATGGTGCCATAACCGATCACTACCACGTCTTCCAATGTGGTGTTGTCTTCTTCGAGGGTAATGTCCAGCTGCGATTTGCCAGCCACATTGACAGACTGGGGCTTGTAGCCGACATAAGAGATTTTCAGAGTAGTATTGTCCGGAACACTGACGGAGAAGTTTCCGTCGAAATCGGTCACTGTACCCTGACCATTGCCATAGACCACACTAACTCCAATCAGTGGTTCGCCTGCAGCATCCTTTACCGTACCCTTAACGGTTTTCTGGGCAAAGGCCGTAAAGCAGAACACTGACAAAAGCAAAGCCATTGCGGCTCTTCTGATTTGTAAATTCATACACGTTAGTTTTAATGATACAAATATAAAATTGATTAGTAAACGTTTGCGGTTATTGCATGCGCTGCAGGCCTTCCCATCTGACATTCCAGGTGCCATCCTTGGGGAATCCGGGATTGAGGGGCTCCTGGCATCCATCCCAGCCGGCACACATCATGGCGATGGCAATGAGCAAAGCCCCATTGCCAGGGAGATAGATACGTAGGCGATCGGCGGTCTGGAAGTTGTGGCCGTTCTTGAGAAAGGTGTTCTTCTGCATGTCGATAAGCAGGGCCTTCAGGGCGGTCTCCGGGTCTCCCAGACGGGCTGCACACATGGCAATCATACCATAGTCCCAGCCCCACGTGGTAGCCCAGTTCCAATGATTCATCACCCAATCAAGGGTCTGCTTCATCTTGTCCTTATTATAGAGTAAGGTATAGGACGTGCGCGCGCTGGGCAGCATGCCGCAGGCACCAAGCACAGCAGGGTGGTCGTTGCGGATCTTATCGGCGAAGGATTCTTTTTTAGTAGAAAGCGTGCCACCGCTATTCAAGTCGACGGTGTCGAAAGGATCGAAACTGTCTAAGTTGTCAGTCTTTCCCAAAGGCAGGCCAGCGGTATAGATTCTCTGTACCTCAGGTAGGGCAGCGAGTTTGGCAATGATTTCATCCCATTGGGCATGCCGACCTTTTCCTAAACGTTCGCGCCATTGGTTAGCAACAGAGAGACCGTATTGCCAATAGGCGAGTTCGAAAGGTTGATTGAAGGAGATCTCCTTGGTCATGCACTCCTGCATGGCAGTGCTTCCCTTCAGATAAAACTGTTGTTTTTTTGCATCATAACTGACGAAATCAGCCATAAATTCAGCGGTGGCTTCGACCTGCTCTGCATATTTCTGCAATGTTTCTTCTGAGGGGTTGAAGCGGTACATCTCTTCTGCCAAATAGATGTAGTGGGGTTGTTGCCAGATAAGGAAAGAACCGGTGTTCGAGGGGGCTTCACCAGCCCAGGGGTCGGTCATTTTCATCCATCGCACGCCCTTAAATCCT
>Ga0310786_10009322_pt1 | contig 12477 bp, 7 predicted proteins | sample AusTroGonzalo_MG_FD_203881 | JGI IMG/M metagenome (GOLD analysis project Ga0310786, IMG submission 203881) | Bovine rumen microbial communities from tropical cattle in Woodstock, Queensland, Australia - Gonzalo_03 (v2) (version 2) | ecosystem: Host-associated > Mammals > Digestive system >...
CCTATCATATAAAAGAATCATGATGAAGAAACTATATATAGAAACGTATGGCTGCCAGATGAATGTGGCAGACTCTGAAGTCGTGGCCTCCGTCATGCAGATGGCAGGCTACGAGACCACAGAGGAACTGAATGAGGCAGATGCCGTGTTCCTCAACACCTGTAGTGTCAGGGATAATGCAGAACAAAAGATTTATCACCGTTTGGATGCACTTGACGCAGAGCGTCGCAAAGGCCACCAGATGATTCTGGGCGTACTCGGCTGTATGGCAGAACGTGCCCAGCAGGAACTGTTAGAGCAGCATCATGCCGACCTGGTGGCTGGTCCTGATGCCTACCTCTCCCTACCCGACCTGATTGCACAGGCCGAACTGGGTCATAAAGCCATGAATATCGAATTGTCAACCACAGAGACCTACCGCGACGTGGTACCCCAGCGCATTGGCTTGGGCCATAAGATCGGAGGCTTTGTGAGTATCATGCGTGGCTGCAATAACTTCTGCCACTATTGTATCGTACCCTATACCCGTGGCCGTGAGCGTAGCCGCGACTTAGAGAGCATCCTTCGTGAGGTGAGGGATCTGCGCGACAAAGGATACAAAGAGGTTACTCTGCTGGGACAGAATGTAAATAGCTACAAACTAGACAATCTAGATGGACTAGATAATCTCGATTTCCCCAAACTTTTGCGGAAGGTGGCTGAGGAGGCCCCTTCAATGCGTATCCGTTTCACCACTTCGCACCCCAAGGACATGAGCGACGAGACGCTGCAAGTCATTGCAGAGATGCCTAACGTCTGCAAGCATATCCACCTGCCAGTGCAGAGCGGAAGCGACCGTATTCTGAAACTGATGAACCGTAAATATACCCGTGAGTGGTATATGGATCGCGTGGATGCCATCCGACGTATAATCCCCGACTGCGGTCTTTCTACCGATATTTTCGTGGGCTACCACTCGGAGACGGAAGAGGATCACCAGCTGTCACTCTCGCTAATGCGTGAGGTGGGCTACGATTCCGCCTTTATGTTCAAGTACTCTGAGCGTCCTGGCACCTATGCCTCGAAGCATCTGCCCGACGATGTGCCTGAAGAAGAGAAGATCCGTCGTCTGAACGAGCTCATCCAGTTACAGACTGAGATGAGTGCCATCCAGAACAAGAAGGACGAGGGCAAGGTGTTCGATGTATTGGTGGAAGGTTTCTCTAAGCGCAGTCGCGAGCAGCTCTGCGGACGTACAGAGCAGAATAAAATGGTCGTCTTCGACAAGGGTTCTCACCATATTGGCGAAACCGTTAAAGTCAGGATTACGAACAGTACAAGTGCAACATTAATTGGAGAAGAAGAAGTATGAAAGATTTTATGCAAGTGTTGAGGCGTTTTGTGACGCCTTATAAGAAATATGTGGTATTGTCGATAATATTTAATGTTTTATCGGCACTACTTAACATCTTCTCTTTTGCTGCACTGATACCTATCTTGCAGATTCTGTTTAAGACAGACGACCAAGTGGTGGTTACCTCGTTGATGGCGTGGGGTGAAGGCGACTTTAAGGATGTGCTTATTAACAACATCTACTATTACATCAATTATTTTATCGCAGATGTAGGGTCAACCACGACTTTGTTGTTTATAGGTATTTTTTTGATTCTTGCTACACTACTGAAAACCTTTGCTTATTTCCTTGCCTCTTCCAGTGTTGTGCCTATCCGTACTGGTGTGGTTCGCGATATGCGTAACCAGCTGTATAACAAAATTGTCAGTCTTCCACTCGGATTCTTCACCGAGGAGCGTAAGGGAGATATCATTGCCCGCATGACTGGTGATGTACAGGAGGTGGAGACCAGTATTATGTCATCACTTGACTTGATGTTCAAGAATCCCATTCTCATTATTAGCTATTTCACTACGCTCCTTGTGATCTCCTGGCAGCTGACACTTTTCTCTGTGGTTATTATTCCACTCATTGGCTGGTTTATGGGATGGATTGGTCGCAAGTTAAAGGCTCAGAGCATCCAAGCCCAATCATTGTGGAGTGATACCATGAGCGTGGTGGATGAGACATTGGGAGGACTCCGCATCATTAAGGCATTTTGTGCGGAACATAAGATGCGTGAGAAGTTTAACCATATCAACTCAACCTATCGCCATGACATCATGTGGGTAAACATACGTCAGAATATAGGCCATCCACTCAGTGAGTTCCTCGGTACTTGCATGATTGTCATCGTTTTATGGTTTGGCGGTGTGCTAGTACTCACCAACGAATCGCTCTCAGGCCCTACCTTTATTTATTATATGGTCATCCTCTACTCCATTATAAACCCTCTGAAGGAAGTATCGAAGGTCGGTTATAACATCCCAAAAGGTCTGGCCTCCATGGAGCGCATTGACAAGATACTGTTGGCAGAGAATACCATCAAGGAGACTAGCCAGCCAAAGCATATTGCCTCTTTTGAACATCAGATAGAATTTCGTAACGTATCTTTCCGCTATGGAGAGACATGGATACTGCGCCACATTAATCTGGTTATTCCAAAAGGGAAGACCATTGCTATCGTGGGACAGTCGGGCTCTGGCAAATCAACGATGGTTGATCTCATTCCCCGCTATTATGATGTGCAGGAGGGTGAGGTGCTGATAGACGGCATTAACGTGAAGGACTTAGGTATTAAAGATCTGCGCCAGTTGATAGGCAATGTGAACCAAGAAGCCATCTTGTTTAATGACTCCTTTAAGAACAACATCTCCTTCGGTGTGGATAATGCCACCCAGCAGCAAATTGAGGAGGCGGCAAAGATTGCCAATGCCTACGACTTCATCATAGCTTCGGAACATGGCTTCGACACGAACATCGGCGATCGTGGCGGACGCCTCTCCGGTGGTCAGCGCCAGCGTGTCTCCATCGCCCGTGCCATTCTGAAGAATCCGCCCATTCTCATTCTCGACGAAGCCACCTCAGCCCTCGATACGGAGAGCGAGCGACTGGTGCAGGATGCCCTTGAGCGACTGATGAAGACGCGTACCACCGTGGCTATCGCCCACCGTCTGAGTACGATCAAGAATGCCGATGAGATCTGCGTGCTCCACGACGGGCATATCGTAGAACAAGGCACCCATGAGGGACTGCTTGCCCAAGACGGCTATTACAAGAAACTTCACGAGATGCAGAAATAATGAAACAACGACTGATCTATCTGTTTAAAGTCTATGCGTTGACGATGATGATCTTCATCGTCGCCAAGGTTATTTTCATGCTATGTAATCTGGCAGACCATCCGTTTACCGCTGTTGATATGTGGCAGGTTATTCGGCATGGTCTGTCGCTCGATCTCTCCACCAGCCTCTACATCCTTATCTTGCCTTTCCTTGTCACAATCATTTCCCTCTGGTGGGATAATCGTAAGTTGCAGATATTCTTGCGCATCTATTATGCCTTCATCGTCACCATAATGACCCTCGCTTTTGTAGCAGATACTAGCCTCTACCCATTCTGGGGGTTTAAGCTTGATGCCAGTTGTCTGCAATATCTGGAGACCCCCGCAGAAGCTAGGGCCAGCGTATCAGGATTCTATATGACCATCCGCATCATATTGCTAATCGTTGGAAGCTATGTTCTCTATCGCCTCTACAAGGCAATACCCTTTTGGGCAAAGAAGCCTAGCCAACGCCGCGCTGCCACCTTCAGCAACTTGCTGTTCATCCCACTAATCATTATCGGCATCCGTGGCGGTATTGACGAATCGACTACCAACATTGGACAGGTGTATTTCTCACGAAATCAGTTCCTAAACCACTCAGCAGTCAATCCAATATTCTCATTCTTTGCATCGCTCGAGAAGAGTGGCAGTAACATCGTCACCTATCAATTCATGGACCAGAAAAATTGCGACAAGATAATCAGTCAGCTATATAATACGCAGAGCATAGGCTATGACACACTTCTGACAACGAATACCCCCAATATTATTGTTATCCTCTTGGAGAGCTGTGGTGGGCAATTTACGGAGATCAGCGGACGTACTGATATCACTCCCAACCTTAATCGTATGATCAAGGAGGGCATCTACTTTGCCAATTGTCACGCCAACTCATGGCGCACCGACCGTGGTACGCTATGCACCTGGAGTGGTTACCCCTCGTTCCCCACCATGTCAGTAATGAAGATTCCAGCAAAGTCACGCACTTTGCCTAACATCGCCCGCACTTTACAACAAAAACGTGGCTATTCAACACATTACCTCTATGGTGGCGACATCAACTTTACCAATATGCGCAGCTATCTTGTGTCGGGTGGTTTCCAGGATTTGACGTGGAAGGCCGATTATAAATTTGACGAACAACAGACAGCCAAGTGGGGCGTTCGTGACGACATTACCTTCCAGACACTTACTCAGTTGACAGAAACCATGAAACAGCCCTTCTTGATTGGCTATTCTACGCTGAGTAGTCATGCACCTTGGGATGTGCCCATCCGTCATTTTGACGATGAGGTGCTCAATGCCTTCTACTACCTCGACCAGTGTGTGGGAAACTTCATACAGCAGCTTCGTAAGTCAGACTTGTGGAATAATACACTGGTAGTGATGTTACCCGACCATGGCATCGTGCATGCTGGTCTTGACGAGTCCAATCCCCTATTGAACCATATCCCGATGTTGTGGGTAGGTGGTGTCATCAAAGAACCTCGCCGCATTGAACAAGTATGCAACCAAACAGACCTGCCCGCAACCCTATTGGGACAGTTGGGCATCGCTCATGATGAATATACTTTCAGCCGCGACGTGCTGAGCGTTACATATAATCACCCTTTCGCCATCCACACCTATGATGATGGCTATACGATTATTGACAGTACAAGCTATGTCAACTACGACTTTATCAGCAATCGTGTGGTATCAACTTATGGTAAGAATAGTGACAAGCTCATACTACGAGCCAAGGCTATTTTGCAGGCTGCTTCAAAAGACTTGAAAGAACGATGATGCGACAGTTACTCAACAAGTCATATTCCCCTTTGCTGGCAGTTCTCTGGAACCTGCTATTGGTCTATGTGGTTTACCAAATTGCACGTCTGACCTATTATTTTGAGAATACCGACTTCCTAAATTATACTTTAGATGTTTGGCGCGGCGGTCTGTTATTCGACACATCGGCCATTCTCTATACCAATGTGCTCTATATTGTTCTGATGCTTTTCCCCTTGCATTGGAAAGAGCGTACCGTCTATCATCAATGTTGCAAGTTGCTCTTTGTCTTGGTCAATAGCCTTACCTTTGCTATTAATCTTATGGACTCAGTCTATTTCCGCTACACCATGCGACGTACCACCACGACCGTATTTGACGAGTTCTCCAACGAGAGCAATCTGAGTAGTGTTATAGGTATCGAGTTCTTGCGGCACTGGTATCTCGTGCTGCTCTTTGTCGCCATCGTTATATTTCTTTGGCACTGCTATGCTAAGCCATCGCTTGACCATCGCAAACTGCACCATTGGTGGCGTTATGACTGCTGCTGTCTGTTGTCGTTGCTACTGCTTGTCCCTTTCTGTGTGGCAGGCATGCGTGGAGGGTTCACCACAGCAGTACGTCCAATCACCATCAGTAATGCCAACCAGTATGCCCAGCGTCCCACGGACGCAGCCCTGGTGCTCAATACCCCCTTCTCACTCATACGTACCATTGGAAAGGATGTCTTCAAAGTACCCAATTATTTCTCCTCCCCCAAGGAAATGGAAGCAGTCTTTTCTCCTCTCCATAACATATCTTCCAACCATCAATCACCAGGCATCAGCTTTAAGAAGAACGTTGTGATTCTAATCGTAGAGAGTTTCGGGCGTGAATATATCGGAGCCCTCAACACCGATCTCGAGGGTGGCAATTACCGCGGCTACACCCCATGTGTGGATTCCCTCATCGCCCAAAGCACCACCTTCCGTTATAGCTACTGCAATGGTCGTAAGAGCATCGATGGCATGCCCAGCATCCTCTCTTCTATCCCAATGTTTGTCGAGCCCTTTATTCTCACCCCAGCCTCCATGAACGAGTTCACAGGTTTGGCAGGCATTCTCGGAAACGAGGGTTATACTACCGCATTCTTCCATGGTGCGCAGAATGGCAGCATGGGTTTCCAGGCATTCGCTCAGAAGACGGGCTTTCAGCGCTATTATGGCCGTACGGAATATGAGGCTGCTAAAGGCACTGCTGATTTCGATGGAACCTGGGCGATCTGGGACGAGCCTTTTCTACAGTACTATGCCGAGGAGATGAGCCGCTTGCCACAACCCTTCATGACAGCCGTTTTCACAGCCTCTAGTCACCATCCCTTCGTGGTGCCTGAGCAATATCAGCAACAGTTTCCCGAGGAAGACCTCGTTATCCATAAGTGTATTCGCTATACTGACATGGCTCTGGGCAAGTTCTTTGCGCGCTGTCGTCAGGAACCCTGGTACGACAACACTATTTTCGTGCTCACCAGCGATCATACGAACATGAGCAATCATGTAGAATACCAGAGTGACCTCGGTGGCTTCTGCTCACCTATCATCATCTTTGATCCCAGCAACCACACCGATGGCACCATTGAGGATAAGGTGGCCCAGCAAATTGATATCATGCCCACCATCCTAGGTATGCTCGGCTATGATAAGCCTTATCTCGCCTTTGGTATCGATGTGCTCAACACCCTCAAGGATGATACCTGGGCCGTGAATTATCTTAATGGCATCTACCAATACGTGCGCTATGGTTACGTACTACAGTTTGATGGTTCAACGACAACAGCCGTTTATCACCTTGATGACCGTCTGATGAAAACAAATCTGATAGGAAAAGTTGAGCAACAAACTCAGATGGAACGTGAACTGAAGGCCATCATCCAGCAGTATATGGAGCGGATGAAACAGAACCGCTTGCAGCCTTAGGCACTACCTTTCCATTCTGCACCTCAAACTTTCTGTCGAATTCTTCACGCGTACGCTTCCAACGGTTATGGCTCCAAAGCCAGTATTCTGGAGCCTCACGGATCGTCTCCTCCAACATACGCCAATAGATATCTGTCAATTCAAATTCTTTCGATTCCTGCGGGTTACGCGTAATCAACTTCACCGTCACCTCATAATAGCCACGGCGCAGTCTGCGTACATCCATATAAAAGACGGCATGATTCATCTTCCTGGCAATACGTTCAGCACCCGTCAACACAGGAGTATCATGATTCAGCACATCCACCCAGTGATGGATATTCGTCCAAAGAGGCACTTGGTCTGAGATGTAGCCTATCACCACAGGCTGCTGGTGCGCACGATAATCCATCAGCTTTCTCAGAGTCTCATTCATGGGGATGCTGACAGCTCCCATGCGCTGGCGCAGTTTTAGAAAGAATCTGTCAAAATCCTTATTCTCCAATGGATGATATATCTGACCACACAAACCATTACTCTTCACCCAGAACGGCAAAGACGATACCCATTCCCAGTTTCCATAATGACCCAGATAGACGGCACACGACCGTCCTTGTTCCATCATCTCGTCTATTTGTTCCACGCCTTTGAATACCATCCTACGCATTAACTCCTCACGGCTGAACGACAGCAACTTGAGGGTCTCCACAAAATAATCGCAAAGGAAATGGTAGAATCGACGTTCTATCCTGCGTAATTCTGCCTCGTCTTTCTCTGGAAAAGAAGACGTCAAATTCTGCCAGACCACGCGACGACGATAACGTATGACATGATATATCAGTACATACGCTATATCGGCTATCAGATAATGCAATCTCAATGGTAATGGTGAGAGCAGATAGCAGAACACAACAAAGATATAATATACAATTTTCATCCGTCAGGCAATAATTCTGCCGACAAAGATAGGTATTTTAAAGTATATAGGCAAATTATTTGTTTCTTTTTCGTCGAATTGGCAAAAAAAACGTATTTTTGCACCATGAAACGAGAAATCTACTATATGTTCAATAGTGGCAAGAACAGCCATGTGGCGTACTACCTCAAAGCGTACATCCGTCAGGCTATACCCTCTCTTTTCTATCGAATGCGCCTCCACAGAGAACTAAAGAAGATCAACCGTTATCCAGACAAGGAGGCAATCCTACAGCGCGTCGATTACTACTGCAAACTGACTACCGAAACACCCATCGACCATACACTCTGGCAACAGACGGCCATCAGCATCCAGGATCAGCCAAAGATGCACAAGAAGAAGATGTACTACATCGATATCATGGAATACGCCCGTTATTTCAATCCCGTCCTACGATGGGTATATCGTTGGGGTGACATCACCGACCTCCAGCCACTGCCCAGCCTGGTCAAAAGCCGTCCTTTGGGTGATGACAATCAGAATTCCACCCTGCTGAAGCTCATCAAGGTGCGCCATTTCCTCTTCGTCAACGACAAGAAGCCCTGGCGCGAGAAACGTAACATAGCCATCTTCCGAGGAGACCTTGGAGACCAAAAGTACAACCGTGAAGTGTTCATGAAACGCTGGTTCGGTCATCCCATGATCGATGCCGCTGCAACGAACATATTCCCCAGCCGTCCCGAGTGGACGAAACCCAAGCTGACCATCGGCGAGCATCTCGACTATAAATTCGTGATGTCACTCGAAGGCAACGACGTGGCCTCCAACCTGAAGTGGGTGATGTCATCCAACTCTATTGCTGTCATGCCCAAACCCACATGCGAGACATGGTTCATGGAGGGTACACTCATCCCTAATTATCATTACATAGAGGTGAAACCCGATTTTTCAGATCTCACAGAGCGCTTAACTTATTATATTGAGCACCCTGAAGAGGCTGAGACCATCATCCAACATGCCCATGAACACGTGGCTCAGTTCAAGGACCGGAAACGTGAAAAACTGATCTCACTGATGGTACTTAAGAAATATCTGCAAATCACCAATCAAATCAAGGAGGAATCCCAATTATGATTTTTGCACGCGATAAAAGTCAGATGTGCAACAACCTGTTGCAGTACGCCCATGTCTATGCATGGGGCAGGGAGCATGGGCGCAAGGTCATCTCCATGCGTTTCAGCTACAAGTATCAGTTCTTCCATATCTGCCATACCAATCTTACAGGTTTTGGATGGTATCTCTTCGCCAAATACATGGCAGCGCTTCATCTCCTACCCACAGCCAGCTTCAAGCACCGCGACTGCAATCGTGAGGCCCTCGAGCGTAAGATGCTGCGCTATCGCCATATTGTCGTCAGCGGATGGTTTGCCAGATGGTACGACCTCTTCCTGAAATACCGCTCTGAAATCTGTGAACTCTTTACCATCGACTCTGAGATTACAGACCCTGTAAAAGCAAAGATGCAGGAAGCAGAGGCAACGATGACCGAGTCTGCCAAAACCGAAGTAATCCGTCTCGGCGTCCATATCCGTCGTGGTGATTATGCGGAGTGGCGTGACGGACAATTCTTCTACGATGATGAAGTATATGCTGCACATATCAACAAATTTGCAGCCATGCATCCCGACAAAACGCTTCATGTGTATCTTTCCACCAACGACCCTTCGGTCACGCAGGAGAGATATCAGGCTTTGTGCCCGCAAGCCACCGTTCACCATCTGAAGGGTAATGCCCCCGAAGACCTTTTCATGCTCTCTGAGTGCGATTATCTGATAGGTCCTCCAAGCACCTTTTCCTTAGTGGCCGCGATGTACAAGGATATTCCCCTCTATCGCATGGACAGTAGTGATGTTAGTCTAATGACTTCTGATGCCTTCCGCCTTTTTAGTTATCTATTCAGTCATATGGTATAAACTATGTCACAATTCCGAAAAATTAGATATCGACTTTTTGCATGGCGGAAATTCCCTCAATTGCTCCCTTCCACAGAGCCCATTGATGTGGTTATTCCCATCATTGCCAAAGATCTACATATACTACCGCTCTGTCTGGAAGGTGTCCGCCACTGTGTGTCTCATCCTATCAAGGAGGTCTATATTGTGGCACCTGCACAACAAGAGATCATCCTGTTTTGCGAATCAAACCAGTTAGTATTTGTTGATGAGGCAAGTGTTTGGGGATTCAGTCCTAAATCCTTGAACTTAATCATCCAAAACCCTGATGGTTCTACTCGTAATCGTAGTGGTTGGCTCTTCCAACAATTGATAAAGCTTTCTGGGAAAATAGGCACTTGTCGCTATTACCTCTGTATCGATGCAGACCACGTCCTCATTCGTCCACATATCTTCCTTACTAATGACTTGAAGACGGTATTCTATATGAGTTATGAGGAACACCAGCCCTACTATGACAATATCCGTTACCTGCTACCAGGTATCACTTTGGACCCCTTATCTTATGTTGACCATAAGATGCTCTTCGACAAAGAACAACTTACCCTCCTTCATCAGATACTCTGTGAACGTTCCGGGAAATCATGGATCGACACGATTATAGACAGCTATGACCGTACCAACTTCGCCGCCTTCTCTGAATTCGAATTATATGGGAACTTCGTACAGGAGAAGGTACGCCGTCCATGGCTCCAAAAACGCCTCAGCTACAAGAAGCTAGCAGACTACGAGACATTAAGAAAGAAATGGGAAAAGTCGCGCTGGTCGCTAACCTTCCCAGAATATATGAACAAGTAAATAGCTTCTATTTCACTGATATAGCCAGTCGAAATCCAACCTCCATACGACGACGGCGCTGATCATACATAAAACGATTGGTAAGACGACTGTAACGTGCATCACAGTCGTAGGCACCACCGCGAATGACGTGGAAATAGCGGGAAGGCTTGCCGTCAGGCATCTTACGATACCAGTCATCGCAGAATTCCCACACATTTCCTGACATATCATAGAGTCCCAGTTCATTGGGCTTTAATTGCCCGACAGGCTTATGATGGTCGTCAAAGTCTTTCCCCAACGTGTAGGCCACCTCTGCGGGATCGTTACTGCCTGCATAGAGGTAGCCCTTCGACTTCTTACCCCCTTTTGCAGCATATTCCCATTCTGCCTCTGTCGGCAAACGGAAAACAAATCCTGTCAGCTGATTAAGTTTGGCAATGAATTCCTGACATTGATCGTAGGTAACATATTCTACAGGCATTTTCGCACCTTTTTGCTTTGAGCGGTTTTTAGGCATCACAGCCTCCCACAATTCCTGTGTCACCTCTGTTTCCCCAATATAGAAATCTTTCAGCGTGACCTGATGGCGCACCTCGTCCTCGTCGGCAAGTGTGTCATTGGGTAAAGCTCCCATCATAAAACTACCACCTTCTACATACCTCATCTTATAGGTTACCCCTTTGACCTTCAAGGTCCGCATAAAAGGCTTTGTCTGCGCCTGCATACCTAAGGGCAACAACAGCAGAAGGAAACAAACGGAGACTGGTCCTACTGTGCAGAGCACAGAGAGACTGTCAGAGTTATCCTCATGTGTTTCTGGTCCTACGGCCCACCACAGAATTCGCAGCCAGCAGAAGAAATAGGTATAGACATCCAACCAGAAGGTACGATGAATAAAGTCATGCAGCCATGCAGGACAGAGCACATCCGTTGGCAGGATACAGAAGTTCACCACTAATGACCAAAAGAGCGTCCAATCAACCCATGTGCGTTTGGGCTGTAACCAGAAGGCCATAGCATAGATCGGCAGGCAGATGACATAAGTATGTGTCTCCGGACAGTCGCTGAAGAGTATCATAAAGCCTGTCAGCACAGCCAAAGCCTGTACACGGAAACGGAACTCTTTCCAACGCTTGTAACGCCAAAAGAAGAGAATACCTAATATCGCCATTACTACCACCTGTACTACTCGATAGTTGGGCAACAAGAAAGGCTTTAATCCTACGGCAAATAGAATACCGATATAATCAGAGTCGCTATGATGACTGGCAATCATGTCGAACATATCCTTATACAACACAAACACATTGTCGAAAGCCGTATTCAAAGCAGGCAATAAAATCAGTACGGCACCGCAGACGATAGCATAGCCCACGTTGCGCCAGAACTTCGGATAGCAGAGTAGGATGGCGAGCTCCGCAGCACCATAGACCTTCGTGGTAGCGGAAATCATAATCAGCAGCACCGCCCAGAAGCCCTTGCCTCGCTCCAAAAGGATAAAGGCAAAGATATAGATATAGCTCACGATGATGTTATGCTGATAACAGAAGATCGTCTGCAGTATTACGCTTAGCAGGAACACGAAGATCATCTGCCTGTAGGGTGCCAACTGCTTGGGCAGCCATTTGATGGCCAGACTGAAAAGCGTATAGTTACCCACGTTCCATACATAAGGTCCCAGCCACCATGGCAAGAAAAAGATAGGTGCAAAGAGCACGCTGAACACCGGCGAATACAAGAAATAAATGGCATGCGCCTGAGCATACTCTAGATTATATGGGCTTAGGCCTTCCCAGAACATACGGGTGGAATCCTGATAATCGAAATAATTGGTGTTCCTACCACGCACCACCTCCACTGTAGTAGCGATG
>Ga0310786_10009323_pt1 | contig 12475 bp, 6 predicted proteins | sample AusTroGonzalo_MG_FD_203881 | JGI IMG/M metagenome (GOLD analysis project Ga0310786, IMG submission 203881) | Bovine rumen microbial communities from tropical cattle in Woodstock, Queensland, Australia - Gonzalo_03 (v2) (version 2) | ecosystem: Host-associated > Mammals > Digestive system >...
CTTCGCTTTCTTGGCGGGAGTCCATACGTTCAGGTACAGGCAGTCTTCGCTGCAGTTTTCACCATTGCCCTGCATCGGGTTGGGGCCGAATTCCTTGCATTCGCGGACGCCGTCCCAGGCCACGACGGGCTGGGGTGCCTTCCAGCGGAAATCGCCCACCGGCGGCGCGGCGAACGGAATGCCCTTGTACACGGTCATGTCTTCCAGGACCTCGCCCTGGATGGTGCCACCGGTCACTTTCACCTGACCGGGTTCGGTCGCGCAGGCCCAGACGGCGAGCGCAGCCGTCGCAATCAATAGAAGCTTTTTCATCGTTTTGTCATTTCGAGCGAAGTCGAGAAATCTTATTTGAACAACATTTGAACGAATTCGTGCAGGGATTTGCGCCAGGGCTGCCACTCGTGGCCGCCGGGCCAGGCCGAGAACTTGACATCGGCCCCCGCGGCCTTCAGCGCCTCGGCCGCCTTGCGGGTATGCTCGATACGGGGATCGCCCAGGCCGCAGGACATGTAGAAAACGTCGTGCGCGGCATTGAACGCAGCCGGATCGGCGAGCAGTTCAGGCAGTTGGCTCTCCACGGAGAACGGCGCATAGGCGCCCGGGCCCACGCCGCCGAACATGCCGGAGGAGAAAACGCCGATGGAGGAGAATACCTCCGGATGCTTCAGGCCGATGGACCAGGACTGTCCGCCGCCGAACGACAGGCCCGCCATGGCGCGGTGCTTAGCGTCGGGAATGGTCCGGAAGCGGCTGTCAATCATGGGAATCGTCTCTTCCAGAAGGATTTTGGCGAAGTCGCCCGCCTGACCGTAGTCCATCACGATGAGCATGGGCTCGGCCTTTCCCTCGGCAAGGAGGTTGTCGAGGATCGCTCCCGTGCGGCCCTGTTTGGTCCAGCCAGTCTCGTCCTCGCCGCCGCCGTGCTGCAGGTACAACACCGGGTAGCGCTTCTCCGGATGGCTGTCATACTCCGCCGGAACATACACCCAGGCCGTCCGCCAGGTCTTCAGGGACGGCGACCAGTAAGGTACCAGGCGCACGTCGCCCCGCGGGACATCCTTGTCCAGGTAGAAATCGACACCCGCCTCGGGTATGTCGATGGCACTGGCGTCCGTCCCCGTTCCGTAAAAATGCGGACTGGCCGGATCCGCCCCGCGGAAACCGTCCACGACGAGGAAATAATAGTGGAAGCCGGGCTCCAGCGGGTCTGTCGTGACCATCCAAGGGCCGTCGCCCTCCCGGGTCATCGGATAGACTTTGCCGCAGATGTCCACGGCTACCTCGGCGGCCTGCGGCGCTCGGGCCGAGAATGTGACGCTGAGGTCGTCGTTAATCTTGGGGAACCGCGGCCGGGCTCCCGGCTGAGCGGACGCCACCACACATAGCAGCAGCGCGATAGAAAGGAAGAATTGTCTCATATTCAGTGTTTTAATTATCGTGTCATCTTCCACCAATCCCAGCGGAAGCCGCCTTCCGTGAAGACGAAATAGAGGTCGTGGATGCCCGTGGCGCCCTTGAGGCGGCAGGAGGCCTCGCGGAAGCCGGGCTTTCCAGGCTTTGCGACCAGCGCGCCGACGAGCGGGCCGTCGACGGCGTCCAGCCGGACCTCGATGGTCGCGACGCCCTCGACCGAAGCCGTGAGCTTGCCGGCGCCCTTGCCGAAATCGACACCCTTGATCAGCAGATGCTCGCCCGCGTCGATGTCCCGCAGGACGATGCCGCGGCCTTCCACCACATCGGTCTTCAGGCCGTAGCCCCAGGCCATGGTTTCGGCTTCCACGCGGCGGAAAGGGTTGAAGGGTTCGATCTGCTCCAGGACGTTGTCCAGCCAGTACGGGACCTTGCGGATGGAGCCGTCGGGCTCGTAGAACATCTCGGCGGCGGAGACGCTCCGCTGCTCGGCGTGCTTGAAGGTTTCGAGATGATGGAGGTCATAATTGAGACCGAACACGTAGGACTTGCCCTTGTAGTCGATGATGCCGGGATGGTTGCCCCGGGTGCGCCAGGTGCGATCCATGATGGCGCCCATCGACTTCCACGGCCCGACCGGGGAGTCGCTCATCGCATACCCGATGCCCTCCGGGCAGCAGGTGGACGCGAAGGCGAGGTAGTACTTGTCGCCGTGCTTGTAGAACCAGGGACCTTCCTGGTAAGTCTCGATGGGATAGTCGATCCGGTGGATGTCACCATCGACGGAAATCATATCTTCCTTCAGGCGCACCCAGTACACGTGCGGGTTGCCCCAGTACATGTAGGCCTGACCGTCGTCGTCGATGAAGACGGACGGGTCGATGTCCTCCCAATGCTCCTTCTGCCACACGAGCGGCTGCCCGAGCGGGTCCTTGAAGGGGCCGAAGGGAGAGTCCGCCACCAGCACGCCGATGCCGTGCCCGTGGATGGGGCAGTACATATAGAACTTGCCGTTCCTTTCCACCACGCACTCGGCCCAGGCGCCGTTCTTGCCCTCGTACCAGGCGAAATCGTCCAGCGAGGCCACGGCCCCGTGGTCCGTCCAGTTCACCATGTCGGTGGAGGTATAGAGGAGCCAGTCGAACATCTCGAATCCCTGAGCCCCGTCCTCGTCATGGGTGGTATACAGGTACACCGTGCCGTCATACACCATCGGCGCCGGGTCCGCGGTGAACTTGGTCTGGATAATGGGGAGATTCAGGTGGTTGTTGAACACCCACCAGTCCAGGTCGAAGAGTTCCTCGTCACCGCCGCGGAAAAGGAGGTAGAGGTCGTGGACGCCCACGGCCCGGGCGGAGACGGGGGCCTTGACCAGCATGTTTTCACCATTGACGGGAACGGAGGCTATCGGCTGACCGCCCATCTCGTCCAGGAAGAAATCGACAGTGCCCGGATTCTTGAAATTCAGCATCTCCAGGGACACCAGAACGGCGGGCTTGTCGCCGAAATCGACATTCCGGACCTTCAGCCAGTCGCCGTTGTGGACCGAGGTGATCCAGTGGCGGTCGCCGGGGAGGCGGTCCGTCTTGAGCCCGTAGGAGGCGGCCATCGTTTCGGCCTGCGTCATCACGTACGGATTCAGGGTCTGAAGGGGCTCCACACCCTCTTTCGTGAAGGGAATGAAGGGGATGGAACCATCGGCATTGAAGGTAAATTCCTCCACGCAGGTGGCCCGGCGGAAGCCGCCGCCGTTGGGCAGCATCCCGTTATGGTAAAACATATAGTCGTGCCCGCGGAAGGTGATGTTGCCGCCGTGGATGGTGAAGCTGTTCTCCGCCTCGTCCATGATCCGGCCCTGGTAGGTCCAGGGTCCATGGATGGACGGCGCCGTGGAATAAGCCATGTGCTCCGGCACGCCGCCGGCGGGATAGACCATGTAATACAGCCCGTTACGCTTGCTTACCCAAGGGCCTTCCTCGTAGCCAACCATCATCTTTTCCTTGCCGCCGTCGCTCCAGTCAGGCTTCATTGACTCGGGGCCGAAACACGCCGGATCGTGGAAGCCGGGAACCTCCTTGTATCCATCGGGGAAGGAAATCATATCTTCGCCCAGCCGGCCGTACCAGCATCCCTTGTTACCCCAGAACAGCCACGGAGTACCGTCATCGTCAATGAAAACGGTCGGGTCGATGAAGGAGAAACCCGTCGCCAGCGGGCCGCCGATGGCATCCTCGTAGGGGCCCTGCGGGGTGTCGGCCACAGCGACCGCCAGGGCGTCCGCCCGCGTCGCGGCCTCGGTCAGGCACACGTACCAGTACCATTTTCCGTTCCGCTCCACAGCCTGCGAGGCCCAAGCGCGGTCGCCCTGGAAAGCCCACGGGAACGTCGCCGTGGACACGGGCGTCCCGAGATAGGTCCAGTTCGCCATGTCCTCCGTGCTGTACAGCAGCCAGTCCTTCATCTTGAAATACACCGCGTCGTCCTCGTCGTGGTCCACGAACAGATACACCTTGTCCCCGTGCACGTAAGGCGCCGGATCCGGTGTAAAGGATGTGCCGATAACGGGATTCTGCGCCCAGAGGGGCAGAAGAACAGCCAGGAGCGGCAGTAAGGTTAGAATCCGTTTCATAGGTTAATGTCCATTAATACACCCGCTGGTGGAACCAGTCGAAATCAGCGATGCCGCCGTCCGCGATGGTGGAGAAGTTGTATAAGGCGCTCCGGTAGCCGGTGAAATAGTCCAACGAGAAGCGCATGTGGAGCTTGAAATCCGCCACGGTCCACTGCGTGCCGTCCGTGGACCAGCTGAAGACGGCGGTATCGGCCTCGTCACCTTCTTCCTGCGGGGTGAAGACGTACTGGATGCGCATCCAGAGGCGGTCGCCCTCCAGCGGAATGACGGCCAGGTCCTCATCGACAATCTGGAAAACAGGACGTCCGTCCTCGCCGCGGGAGAAGGAGCGGCCGTTCTGGTGCAGGACGATGAAACGTTCTCCGGTGGGAGAAATGCGTACACCGACGCGGGCATTCGCGCTCTGGAAAGCGCAGAGGCCGGCCTCGTCACCGGGCATCATGCGGGATGCATCCAGGAGCGTTTCGCTGATGCAGCGAGGGCCGACGGTGCGCTGCGTGAGAGTGCCGCGGGCATCGGCAATGCCGGTGGCCTTCGTGGCCCGCAGCCGCAGCCAGCCGGGCCTTTCGGTGAGGGACCAGCCTTCGGGGGCCTTGTGGTTCCACTGCCAGACGAGCGCCAATTTATCACCGTCGAACTCGTCATTGTCCCAGACGTAATCACGGCCCTCCGCGGGCAGGTTCACGGTCACTTCCTCCAGCGGAACGCCGTTCTCGCCCATCATCGGCCAGCCGTCCACCCAGGTGACGGGCTGGATGCAAGGGATGCGGCCCACGGCGCCGTGGTCTTGGAACTGGACGGCGTACCAGTCGCCCTTGGGCGTGTCGATGATCGGGCCCTGGGCGATGCCGTCGTTACGGCCGCCGAGGGTTCCCTGGAGCACCACCTTGGACTCGTACGGGCCCTCGATGTTCTTGCTCCGCCAGACGGTGGCCGTGCGGGGCTTCTCCCGCGGCCAGTCAATCTCCAGCACGTAATAGTAATCGCCGATGTGGTAGAAATGGGAGCCTTCCGCCCGGAGATTCCAGCCCTCCCGCGGGGAAGGGATGATCACCTGTGCCTCGGCGCCGGCCTTGACACCGCTGCCGTCCGGTTCCAGTTCGACCAGGTATAGGTCGCCGTTGCCCCAGACCACCCAGAGGCGGCCATCGTCGAACAGGAGCGAGGCGTCGTGCATGAAGTATCCGTCGATGACCGTCCGCTCCCACGGGCCGTTCACGATGTCACGAGTCTTGTAAAGATAGGTCTTCTGCTGGTCGTTCGCCACAAACAGGGCGTAGAAGACGCCGTCGTTATAGCGGAGCGTCGTCGCCCATTGGCCCTTGCCGTAGGCGTTCTTCCCGTCGCGCAGGTTGTAGATGTCATCATCCTCGATGACATCGTAGATGTAACTGACGATCTCCCAATGCACTAAATCCCTGGAACGCATCACGGGAGCGCCCGGGCAGAAGTACATCGTGGTGGACACCATGTAGTAGTCCTCCCCCACCCGGATGATGTCGGGATCGGGGATGTCAGTGTAGGTAAGGGGATTCACGGCGACCTGGGAGGCCGGGGTCTTCGCACAGGCGGAAATGAGCGCCACGAGGGCGACGAAAAAGATTTTCTTCAGCATGTGTAAATATACGGTTTTAACGGGCAATAAGCAAATAAAAAGGGCCGCCTTCCCTTCCAGAAAGCGGCCCTTTCACTATTGTTGAACAAACAAGCTGTTATTTGAACTTGTAAGGAAGATCGCCCTTCGTCCAGTTGGTGCCGTCGCCCCAGCCCGGGTTCTGCTCCAGAACGCCTTCAGTCTGCGAAATCTGGGATTCAGGAATCTTGAAGAAACCGCCCTGGGTCTCATTGTAGCGCTGCATGAAGTCCACGGTGAACTTGTACACGCCCGTAGCCGCTTCGTTCTTGATGACGTTGCCCTCCTGATTCTTCACGATTTCAGAGACATCGCCCCAACGGCGCAGGTCGTTCCAGCGGATTGCTTCGAAGCACAGCTCGTAACGGCGCTCCTTCTTCAGAGCGGCGAGGCTGTAGCTGATGTCCGGCAGATTCGCACGCTGGCGAACGGCATTCAGACCGCTCTTGCCATTGTAGATGACCTTACCGTCGGTGAGCTCGGAGTGCATCAGGAGGACATCCGCGAAACGGAGCCAGACGAGGGACTGGGTCAGACCCTTCTGACGGTTGTTCTCACTGCCGTAGTAGTAACCATAGCTGAGGTAACGGGAAGAATGGTCTTCGTTCCAGGCCTCGACACCGGCGTACTTCTTCGCAAACAGGTCGGTGTTCTCCACCTCTTTCTTCGTATCACCGATATAATCAGGGATTTCCACGAGACGGTCGCAGATGGAGCCCACACGACGATAGTCTCCTTCATAGTCCGGATCGGCGGCCCAGTCGGTCCACAGCTTTTCACAGACCGGACCATTGGAATAGCCCTGCACGGAGAACGGGAAGGCCGCTTCCGTGGTCTTGCGGAGGTTGTAGAACTCGACGATACGGTTGTGGTGGATCTGGCCGCCGTAACCGCCGGCATAGTCGCCCTTGTTGCCCATCTTGACAGCGAACATGTTCTCGATGTTCTCGTCGGTAACCCACTCCAGTTTGTTATCCTTTGCATAAGGATAATCCGGGGCGGTGTACGGGTTCGTGTACGGCCAGAGGTTGCGCTGGTCGGAGACGAGGCCATAGCCGCTGTTATTGATGCAGTCCTCAAGCCAAGTCACGACCTGAGCCTTGGAGATGGATCCACCCTCAGCGAGCGGGAGCTCGCTCTTGCCATAGAATCCGGTGTAGAACAGCCACACGCGGGCCATCATGCCTTCGGCGGTCCACTTGGAAACATGGCCGTCGCCGAATTTAGGATACCGCAGGGACGGTCCGAACTCGATGGACTTCTTGAGGTCGGACGCAATCTGGGCGTACACCTCATCCGCAGAACTGCGCGGTAGATTCTCCGGTTCAGTCTTCAGCGGCATAGGCACGCCATTGAAGATCTGGGCGAGGTTGAAGTAGTACCAGGCACGGAAGAAATAGATCTCGCATAGGAGCTGATTCTTGTTGGTGTCATTGCTCCACTTCTCGATTCTGTCGATGTTCTCCAGCGCGTAATTGGCGCGGTAGATGCCGGCGTAGCGGCATTGCCACAGCGGTTCCATCCAGCTGAGATAGGCGTTCATCAGGCGGTCGACGCCCTGGGCGCCGATGTTGGACTGGCTGCCGCCGCCGAGGCGGTCGTCGGAAGCGATGTCGAAGACGAAGAACGGATCCTCCTCCGGGTCGGCGAGGTTCATGTTCATCATAGCATAGATGCCGGTCACCATCTGGTAGGCATCCGTCTCGTTGACCGGGAAGTTACCGTCGTTCTTCTTGGTGTAACTCTGCGTATCGAGGAATTTATCACAACCCGAGAGGAACAGCAGGCAAAGCGAAGCCGCAATCAGATATAAGATATTCTTTTTCATGGTGCTCAAGGATTAAAAGGTGATGTTCACACCCACCTGCCAAGAGTTGGAGGAAGGATAGTAACCGTTATCGATACCGGACGCCCAGGTGGTGTTGTTGCCGAAACCGACTTCGGGATCCATACCGGAGTACTTCGTGAAGGTGAACATGTTCTGGGCGGAAACATACACGCGGCACTTGGCCAGCGGCAGGAAGCTCATGGCGCGCTTCAGGTCATAGCCCAGGGAGATCCGGGAAATCTTGAAGAAGTCGGCATCCTCGATCCAGACGCGGGAAAGCTCGGACTGGTTCACGTGCTTACCGTGGGTGAAGCGCGGATAGCGGTTGTTCGGATGCTCGGGAGTCCAGTACTTCGTGTAGACGTCCGTGCAGTAGTTGTCGTCCGGATGGTCGGAGAACTGGCGGTAGCTCTTCGCAACCTGCTGGCCGAAGGAGCCGTAGCCGTTCATGGAGAAGTCGAAGCCCTTGTATTCCATGTGGAAGGTCAGGCCCACGGTGTAGTCCGGATTCGGATCGCCGATCATCGTCTTGTCGCTCGTATCCTTGTCCACCTTGCCGTTGCCGTTCACATCGACAAACTTCACGTCACCGGGCTGGATGCTGGCGCCTTGGAGGGAATTGGCGGGATCGCCGCTGCAGTTGCGGGCCAGGTAGTCCTGGAGGTCGGCCTCGTCCTGGATGATGCCTTCCATCTCGTAGCCCCAGAAGTAGCCGATCGGATAGCCGACCTCCACACGGTAGAGTTCGGCCGTGTTCTGCGCGATTGCATTCTCCGGACCGTGGAGGATACCCTCGCCATTGGCGATACGGGTGACCACGTTCTTGTTGTGAGAGAAGGTGGCGGAGATGCCGTAGGAGAAGTCGCGGTTCACCATATCGTCCCAGGTCAGGAGGATTTCATAACCCCTGTTCCGGATATCACCGCCATTGATATACGGGGCTCCGGTACCGTAGGAGAGCGGAATCGGGGCAACCACCAGCCAGTCCTTCGTCATCTTGTTATACCAGTCGAAGGATAGGCCGAGACGGCTGCGGAAGAAGCGGGCGTCGAAACCGAAGTCCGTCTGCTCGGAGGTCTCCCAAGTGATCTCCGGATTCGGCAGGATATCGGGATAGGCGCCGATGGACGGAGTATTCTTGTCATTGAAATAGTAAGGAGCCTCAAGGGAGACGGTGGCCAGATACTGGAAAGTGCCGATCTCGCAGTTACCGTTCTGACCCCAGCTGGCGCGCAGCTTCAGGAAGCTCAGGAAATCCTTGTTGACACTCGCCATGAACGGCTCGTTCGTAATCACCCAACCGGCGGAAATCGACGGGAAATAACCCACCCGGAATCCAGTCCCGAAGTTGGAAGAACCATCACGACGCAACACCAGGGAGAGCAGATAGGTTTCGTTCCAGTTATAGTTGAGACGGCCGAAGATGGAGGACAGTCCGCCTTCTTCGCTCGGGCTGCCGCTGACGCTGGTAAAGGAAGGATTGATTTCCTTCGTGTTGGAGATGTAAGCGTGATCGAAGGAGTCAGGGAAGAGGGATTTGGAATTGGTGACGCGCAGGCTGTTGCCGTAACCCCACTTCTCCAGGGACATACCGATGAGGAGGTCAATGTTGTGGTTTCCGAAAGACTTCACCCAGTTGACGGTGTTTTCCCAAGACCAGCGGGTGCTGTAGCTCTGGCTCTGGGTCACGTCATCGAGCGGATTGGAAGTCTTGGTGCTCAGTTCATAGACCGGGACATAGTTGCGGCTTTCGCCGTGGTAGTACTGCCAGCCCGCGCTGGAACGGAAGGTCAGGCCCTTGATGGGAACAAACTCCAGGAAGAAATTGGACTGGAGACGATAGCCCTTGTTGTAGCGGTTCTTGCGGGTGTAGTAGATCTGCGCCAGCGGGTTGGCCATTTCGGCGCTGAAGTCCCACTTGTCGGCCTGAATGTCCTTATACTCGTACCAGCCGCCTTCGTCGTTGTAAGCCGGGAGGAGCGGGCTCATGGCCAAGAGCGTACGGATGTTGTTGTCGTAGATGCCGCCGATGGAGAGGCCGTGCCGGTTGTTCATGGTAAACGTGATATTCTCACCGAACTTCAGGATGTCGCGGCCGTTCTTCCTGATGAGGGAGTAGTCCGAGTTCATCCGGAAGGTCTTGCGGTCGAACTGCGGGGTGGCCGGATAACCGAGGGTACCGGTCTGACCGAAGTTGGAGAAACCGATGGCGAAGCGGGATACGTCGCTGCCGCCCAGGATGTTGATGGACTCGTTGTGGATCGGAGCGTTGTGGACCGTGGTCTCCTCCAGCCAGTTGGTGCCGTTCCAGGTACCGGCCTGGATCTGCGCGTACTGCTTGGGGATGAGGGCGGCCCAGTCATACTTGGAAGCGCCCTGGGTCTCATAGGCCAGGTCGTTGATTTCCATGTACTGCTTGGCGTTCAGCGGAGTGACACCGTTGGTGTTCGGATTCTGCCAGCCATAGTAACCGTCGAAGGTCACGCGGATCTTGCCGGCCTTACCCTTCTTGGTGGTCACGAGGACGACGCCGTTCGCGGCGCGGGCACCGTAGATGGCACTGGAGGCCGCATCCTTCAGGACGTCGATGGATTCGATATCGTTCGGGGAGAGGGCAGCGATGTCACCGCCCGGGACGCCGTCGACGACATACAGAGGCGTCGTGGAACCGGCAGTACCCATACCGCGGATGGTCATCTTGTAGCTTTCGCCCGGCTGACCGGAGTTCTGGACGATGGTCACGCCGGCCGCCTGGCTCTGCAGGGCGCCGAAGGCATCGACCGCATTGACAGCCGCCAGCTTCTCGCCGGTGACATTGACGGTGGAACCGGTGACCAGCTTCTTGCGCTGGGTACCGTAACCCATCACGACTACTTCGTCGAGGACTTCGGTGTCTTCATTCAGGTAGACGGTCAGGCGCTCTCCCTCCACCGGCTTCACGGTGATTGTCTCATAACCGATGCAGGAGATTTCCAGGCTGGAGCCCTTTTTGACGGTCAATGAGAAAGAACCGTCATTTCCCGTCAGCGTTCCGTTGCTGCTCGTTCCGACCTCGACGACACCGGCGCCGATGACCGGCTGTCCGGAGTTGTCAAGGACGACGCCACGCACCTGAACGACCGTCCCCGCCTGGGGAGCCGGCGATTCCGTTGCGGCCGCGGAGGCGGCAATCGGACAGGCCGCCGCAAGCATGAAGATGCACGCGGCAGTCAGAATCAAAGGATGCTTTTGCATAAATAAATTGGTTTAATTAAATAGGGACTAATTGTCCAATAGGGTTAGTAATACAAATTTACGGAATCCATTTCAAAAAAAAGTCAATATTGATACAAAAAGTTAAAAAAATAAAACCACCCGTTTCCGGGTGGTTTTATAAATACTATACAATGTGGAAGATGCTGAATCAGTGCATCTTAAGATCCCACTTGCAGTTGTCGTTGTTGAAGTCGAACTTAGCGAGGGTCGGGGTGCTGTCCGCGACAGAATAGAGGCAGAGGCGCTCGCTGCAGCCGGGGATGGCCTTCGGCATCAGGCGGTAGGTACCGTCGGTGAGCTGGTCGATCTGCCAGAGCTGCTCGTCGGCGCCGGTGAATTCCGGAACGGTCACGAGCTCGGCGCCCTCAGCGGCGGCCAAGGCCCGGTTGGTGCCCTCGATGACGATCTTCACATAGGGACCGCCCAGGAAACCGCCGGCCTCGGGAACGGCCTCGATCGTCCACTTCTGGTGAGGACGGGCCATGTAGTCATTGGCACGGACGGGGATGTTGCCCTCGGGCCAGTCGGCGGAGACTTCCTCCAGCTTCTGGCCTTCGAGCACGACATTCGGCTGCTCCTGCTGGCCACGGCCGAAGCCGAACATACGCATGCCGCCCTGAGCGCGGACGAAGTCCACGGAGAGTTCCAGCGCGTAACCGCGACGGCGGGACAGGATCTTGTAGTTGCCGTCCTTCAGAGGCTCGCCGCACTCCGGCCAGCCGTTCTTCCAAAGGATCGGACGGATGGCGAGGACGCTGCGGCCGCTGCGGTCGAGGTCAGCCTCGAAGTGCAGGGAAGCCTTCTCCACGCCCGGCTCCACGATGAAACGGCCGAAGTGACCGGCGCCGAAGAGGCGCTCCTCGGCGGCGATGACCATCTTGCCGCCGCCGGCCAGCATGTCGCGGCCCACGTTGTCGAGGAACGGGCCGTAAGGATTGCGGGAACGGCCGCAGACGATGTTGTAGGTGGAGTTGACACCGTCGCAGCAAGTGCCGTGGGTGCCCAGCAGGTAATACCAGCCGTCATTGTAGATCATGATGGAAGCCTCGCAGTCGATGGCGACGTCCACGGGCTGGTTGCCGGCCAGACGCTCGCCCGTCTTGGGATCGAGCTCGACCATGCGGATATTGCCGAAATAGGTGCCGTAGGTGCAGAAGAGACGGCCCTTGTCGTCCATCAGAAGACCGATGTCGATGGCGTCGCAGTCTTCGTCGACCACGGAATTGGCAACCTCAACGGGCTCGGTATAAGCGAAGTCCGGGGAGTTCGGGTCCAGGGTCTTGTTCCACATCGTGACGATGCGGCCGGCGTGACCGCCGCCGAGACCACCGCCCGTGGTGCTGTAGCCCACGAGGTAACGGTCACCGATCTTGATGGCATCCGGGGCAGCGCCGCCGCCGGGACGGACCGCGCCGCTTTCCCAGACCCAGCCGTCGGCGGAGATGAGGCCGCCGCCACCGGTTCCGAACGTATAGTACTTGCCGTCGCATTCCGCGATGGTGGACGGGTCGTGGATGTAAGGAGAGCCCACCTGGGCCGCTGCAGAGACACATGCCAGGGCAAGAATGCCCGTCAGAAGGATATTCTTTTTCATGGCTTATTTCGTTGTGAGGGTGATGTTCTTGACAGGATTTCCGGCCTCGTCGATGAAACGGGCGCAGAAGTCGCTCATGCCGGGACCGTTGATGACAGCGCCCCAGATGACATTGCGGCCTTT
>Ga0310786_10009324_pt1 | contig 12475 bp, 10 predicted proteins | sample AusTroGonzalo_MG_FD_203881 | JGI IMG/M metagenome (GOLD analysis project Ga0310786, IMG submission 203881) | Bovine rumen microbial communities from tropical cattle in Woodstock, Queensland, Australia - Gonzalo_03 (v2) (version 2) | ecosystem: Host-associated > Mammals > Digestive system >...
GAAACACATGGCGAGCTTTATGTGTTTAAAAAGGGAAGAAATAAGGCTGAACCCGGGGACAGCAGCAGTGTGCTCTTACATCTGGATATGGACAGTCTGGGCTCAACGGATATACATCTGGAGCTTAAGGCGGGTTTTCTTAAACTGCGCTTTTACTGCGCCGATGAAGCGGCTAAGGATGTTCTTTCGGACCATTTTTCGGAGCTTGAGACGGCACTTAACAATAAAAGCTTTCAGGTTACATCTGAGTTTAATGTCAGGACTGTGGAAACACAGCATATTGTAGAGGCATTATCGGGTGAATCGGGCAATATGCCTGAGTTTAAATACAATTTTGATATAAGGGCTTAAGCCCGGACGCAGGTGCCTGCTGCGTTCTTACACGGTAAAAGTTATGAATAATACTGAGAATACTACAGAAACCAATAATGCGGCTGTGATGAGCTATGACAACTCAGACTCTTTCAGAGCCAGAGATATATTGCTAGGAGTGTTTTTCTTTTTTACTCTTATAGGCCTTGGACTTGGCATAGCGATCAACTTTAAGCCGATATATTATACCTGCATTGATAAGTACGGACTTGAAGAAGCCAGCGGCTTAAGCCGCGAGGAGATCATAGAAAATTATGATGCTCTGATAGATTACTGCAGCCCGTTCCATTTCGGAGAGCTGGCATTTCCTACTTTAAAAGCATCTGTTTCTGGGCTTTCACATTTTGCTGAAGCAAAAAGACTGATGGTGGCTTTTTACATAATAGGATTTATATCAGCCATCTTTACGGTACTGGGATTCATTACCAGAATACGGAATAAGGAGATACGGTTTTACAGAGTCTGTGCCGTAACGAGCATAGCTATCCCTGTGCTACTGGGCATAATATGTATGATCGATTTTGACTGGCTGTTCGTTATATTCCATAAGATAGCGTTTAACAATGACGACTGGCTGTTCAATCCGGTTACGGACCCGGTGATAACCATTCTTCCGGAAGAATTCTTTATGAGATGCCTTATCACTATACTACTGACCATTATTATCGGTGCAGTTACACTGTTCGTGATATATATGTGCAAAAAAAGAAAAAAGAGAAAAGAGGGTTCTCCGCTGCCTAAACAGATGAATTTCTACTATTAAGGGAACAGGAGAAGTATAGAGTTATGAATAATAATGACTACCTGATCGTATCCGATGCTACGGTCGATCTTGACAAAAGCATTCTGGACAGCTTAAATGTAAGAATAATACCTATGATCTATATCATGGACGGAAAGGAAAATGTTTTTAATCCCACCGAACAGGAGATAGACCATGATGAGTTTTATAAGATGGTAAATGCCGGAGTACCGGTTTCTACTTCTCAAAACCCGCCGACTATCTTTACCGATTACTACAGGGAATTTATAAAAGAAGCTAAAAAGATCCTTTACATCTGTTTTTCTTCGGGACTCAGCGGAAATTATAATTCTGCACTAATGGGTGCAAGAGAAATAATGGAAGAGTATCCGGATGTGCGGATATGCGTAGTTGATTCTCTGTGTGCTTCTGTGGGAGAAGGTTTCTTACTGCGTGAAGTATGCAGAAAGCGTGATGAGGGTGCAGAGTTTAGTGAGCTTGTAAAATATACCGAGGAAATAAAAAGACAGGTATGCCACTGGTTTGTGGTAGGAAATCTTGATCAGCTGGCACGTGGCGGCAGGATCAATCCCGCTGTGGCAAAGCTGGGGTCCATATTAAACATTCATCCGATACTTACAACAGATGAAGAGGGTAAGCTTAAGGTGTCCGAGAAAGTCCGTGGTATGAAAAAGGCCATAAATAGACTGGCGGAAAAATTTGACAAATATGCGTTTAACAGAGCTGTGCACAGGATAATCGTGGCACATGCCGGGTGTCCGGAGCTTGCGGAGGAGCTTAGAAAGCTAATGCTTGCAAAGGAGAAGATCAAGGAGTGTATCATACAAAAGATCGGTCCGGTTATAGGCTCGCACACGGGCTCACCCATGTGTGCCCTGGTTTTTATGGGTGAACAGGAATAAAGGTAATAAGGCAGGTTAAAAAATGGTCAGCAATTCTATAGTTATATCATGGTATACAATTCTCATCTCCATCGTTACGTTTCCGATAATGTTAGCGGTACTCATGAAGATAAAATCAAAAGCCAGGATCTCACCGTTCCTTCTCGGTCTTTTGGTGTATTTTACATTCGGCGTGTTTGCCACATCGGTTGTAAATACGATCTTTTTAAATTCCAACCGTCCCACATACAATCTGTTAAATGACAATGTAGTGGCTTATACACTGTATTTTGCGGTAGTAGTCGGATTTTTGGAAGTGCTCGGAATCTTCGTAGCATTTAAGAAGATACTGGTAAATCATGACGATAAGCAGACTGCTCTCATGTTTGCACTCGGACATGCAGGTATGGAAGCGTTTATGGCATGTTTCCTTGCGCTTGCAACTTACATATCCTGGGCAAACGTTTTAAATGATAAAGGACCGGAAGGTTTTGCGGAATTCTTCAGTGATATAGAGAATTTTGATCCTCAGGAAGCTATAGATACCATTACGGCTATATCTGTATCCGATGTAGTGCTTCTGGCTTTGCAGAGAATAGCTTATTTCGGAATGAATATTTTCCTGTCGATCATGATTTTTTATGCAGCAAAGAAAGATATCAAACCCTTCTTCTGGATGGCTGTATTATTCAGAGGCCTCTGTACCGTACCGGGGTCTGTGGAAAGGTTTATTTCAAGTAACGGCACAACGGGTAAATTCCTCGTACTTCTTTTTTACCTAATGATAGTCCTTGCGGCACTTGGTTACTGTTCTATGAAACTGTATAAAAAATATGACGACAGACAAGTACTTTATCCCTTAGACCTGTTTAAAAAGCATCCCGACCCGCATTTTTAAAATGAATATCGGATGTATAAAAATACAAAAAAATACATAAAAATGTAAAAATATACACTTGACAAATGAAAGACACGGGTGTATATTCATTGTCATGAAGTGTCAGCACAGCTGACGGAGTCACTGATGACAGCCGGCTCGCTCGGCATATGACGCAATAAAATGAATATTTATAAATGCAAAGGAGTATTAGAGATGAAAGAGAAAGTTATTTTAGCTTATTCAGGCGGACTTGATACCACAGCTATCATTCCCTGGCTTAAGGAAAATTTTGACTACGATGTAGTATGCTGCTGTATCGATGTAGGACAGGAGAGCGAGCTTGACGGATTAGAGGAGAGAGCAAAGCTTTCAGGCGCTGAGAAGCTTTACATCGAGCATCTTACAGAAGAGTTTGTAGATGACTATATCATGCCCTGTGTTAAGGCAGGTGCAGTTTATGAGCATAAGTACTTACTCGGTACTTCCATGGCAAGACCTCTTATCGCTAAGAAGCTTGTAGAGATCGCCCGCAAAGAGGGTGCTACAGCAATCTGCCACGGTGCTACCGGTAAGGGTAACGATCAGGTACGTTTTGAGCTTGGTATCAAGGCACTTGCTCCCGATATCAAGATCATCGCTCCCTGGAGAATGACAGAAAAGTGGGGCATGAGCTCACGTGAAGAAGAGATCGAGTACTGCAAGCAGCATGGTATCGACCTTCCTTTCTCAGCTGACAACAGCTACAGCCGTGACCGTAACCTTTGGCATATCAGCCATGAGGGCTTAGAGCTTGAGGATCCCGCTAATGCACCTAATTACGATCATCTTCTTGTACTCGGTGTATCACCTGAGAAGGCACCCGAAGAGGGCGAGACAATCAGCATGACATTTGAAAAAGGTATCCCTACATCACTTAACGGTGAGAAGTTAAGCGCTACCGAGATCATCAAGAAGCTTAACAAGCTTGGCGGAAAGCATGGTATCGGTATCGTTGATATCGTAGAGAACCGTGTAGTTGGTATGAAGTCACGTGGCGTTTATGAAACACCCGGCGGAACCATCCTTATGGCAGCACATGAGCAGCTTGAAGAGCTCATCCTTGACAGAGCTACCATGACAGTTAAGAAAGAGATCGGCAACAAGTTTGCTGATGTAGTATACGAGGGCAAGTGGTTCACACCTCTCCGTGAGGCTCTTCAGGCATTTGTTGAGAGCACACAGCAGTATGTTACCGGCGAAGTTAAGATGAAGCTTTACAAGGGCAACATCATCAAGCAGGGTACCACATCACCTTACTCACTTTACAGTGAGTCTCTTGCTTCGTTTACAACAGGTGAGCTTTACGATCATCACGATGCAGAGGGCTTCATCAACCTGTTCGGCCTTTCACTTAAGGTAAGGGCTATGAAGATGGCTGAAGCTGAGAAGAATAAAAAATAATTAAAAATGTTTTAATTGATTGTTTTCTTTACAAAACTTAAAGCCTGGGATATAATAGTCCCAGGTTTTATTTTTTTGTCGGAGGGAAGGAAAAGTGACCAAAAAATCAAAGAAAATGGTTAAAAGAATTATGAAGGGCTTAAAGATAGCGGTATGTGCCGTTATCGTATTTGTAATTCTGTTTTTTATCTTTATGATCATTACCGAATACAGGCCGGTAGACAAACAGGATGTGGCTTACGACAGTTCACTTACTGTAATGGAGAAAAGAAGCTTTGATATCATGACTCTGAACATCGGGTATGGCGGTCTCGGAGAAGAGATGGATTTCTTTATGGACGGCGGTACGGGAGTAAATCCCGAATCCGAAGCAAGGGTGAAGGAGAACCTTAACGGTATAGAAAGCATTCTAAATCTTGTAGATCCCGACTTTTATTTTATACAGGAAATAGATAAGGATTCATCCAGATCCTACCATATCGATGAAACCGCATACCTTCAGAAAGAATATACATCAAGAGCCTATGCACAGAATTATGTATGTAAGTGGGTGCCTTATCCTATAGCTCACATGATAGGAAGTGTGGACAGCGGTATCATGACCCTTTCAAAGTACAAGATGGATTCTGCACAGAGGATCAGCCTGCCGAATTTCCAGAGCTGGCCGAAGTCGATGTTCATGCTTAAGCGCTGTATGCTTGTAAACAGGATACCGTTAGCAGGTACCGATAAGCAGCTCGTTATGGTCAATTTCCATCTTGAGGCTTATGATGATGATAAGACCAAGACAGAGCAGACCAAGGTAGTGGTTGACTTCATAAAAGAAGAGTATGCTAAGGGCAATTATGTGGTAGCAGGTGGCGATTTCAACCAGAGCTTCCCCGGTGCTGAAGAAGTATTCCCTAAGTTGGAGGGAGATATGTGGCGTCCCGGAACCATAGACAGCAATATGCTGCCCGAGGGCTGGAAGCTGTGCTACAATCTGGATGCTCCTTCATGCAGATCGATAGATAAGCCCTTTGCCGGCCTTAAAGACCATCAGGTATTCTGCCTGGACGGTTTTATCCTCTCACCCAATCTTGATTGTGAATTTGTTGCAACTGTAAACTGCAACTTCAAGAATACCGATCACAATCCGGTATATATGAGAGTATCTTTTGCTGACGACACTGAAGTACAATGATGTAAGAAAGTAAAAAGGAACACCAAAGTATGGGAAAATCTTTGTTTATAGCGGAAAAACCGAGTGTGGCACAGCAGTTTGCGGATGCCATATCGCATAATTCCAAACAGAGCTTTAAAAAATCCGACGGATATATAGAGTCAGAAGAATGCGTTGTCACATGGTGTGTAGGGCATCTTGTTACCATGAGTTATCCCGAAAGCTATGACGCAGCTCTTAAAAAGTGGAGTCTGGAAACTATCCCTTTTATTCCCGAGACATTTAAGTATGAGGTCATAGACAACGTTAAAAAGCAGTTTAACATTGTAAAGGGACTTCTTAACAGGGCGGATGTATCGAAGATATATGTCTGTACGGACTCGGGACGTGAAGGAGAGTATATATACAGGCTTGTCGACAGTATGGCAAATGTACCCAAGGATAAAGAGAGAAGACGTGTCTGGATAGATTCGCAGACTGAAGAGGAAGTAATGAGAGGCATACGTGAGGCAAAACCACTCTCGGCGTATGACAATCTTTCCGATGCCGCTTATCTTAGAGCAAAAGAAGATTACCTTATGGGTATTAATTTCTCACGCGTGCTGACACTTAAGTACGGCTATGATGTAAGAAAGTTTTTGCATGAAGAACAGGGCAGTGCCATATCGGTAGGCAGGGTCATGACCTGTGTACTAGGTATGGTGGTTAGACGAGAAAGAGAAATAAGGGATTTTAAGAAAACATCATTTTACAGGGTTACTGCCGATTGTAAGCTGCCGGGAGCAGGAGCAGATCCTCTTGCCTGTGAGTTTAGGGCAGTGGAAGGCTCCAAGTATTATAATACACCTGCGATGTATAAGGAAAACGGGTTTAAAGAGCTTGATACCGCCAAAGAGCTTATAGGTAACATGAAGAAGGAAAATCCGGATGACGTTATATATTCCACCGTTTTCGGAAAAGGCAGCCAGAGTGTGGTGATAGCTCATGATGATGCCAAAGGTGAGGCAGAACAGACTGCACAGAATGTACCGGTGACAGGTTATATTACCGATTGTGCGGAAGGGTTGCAGGCAAGCGTGTTCTCGGTTGAAAAGAAAAAAGAATCAAAGAATCCACCACTTCTTTTTAACCTGGCAGAGCTTCAGAATGAGTGCTCAAAGCTGTTTAAGATCAGCCCCAACGAGACACTTAATATAGCTCAGGAACTGTATGAAAAGAAGCTAGTAACATACCCTAGAACTGATGCGAGAGTACTTTCTACAGCTGTAGCAAAAGAAATCGATAAGAATATCTCCGGCTTAAGGAGCTTTGCTCCGGTAAAGGAATTCGCAGAATATATCTTAAACGAAAAGAAGTTCGTGGGACTTGCCAAAACAAAATATGTTAACGATAAACAGATAACGGATCACTATGCCATCATACCTACCGGACAGGGCTTTTCGGCACTTTCGTCTCTTAAGCCGTTAAGTGCAAAGGTATACGAGCTTATCTGCCGCAGGTTTTTAAGTATCTTTTACCCTGCTGCGGTATTCAGAAAGATCAGCCTTACGGTGGAGAAGAACGGCGAAAAGTTTGTCGCAAACTTTAAGGCTTTGGAGTCTGAGGGCTGGTACAAAGTAGCTAAGCCTGCAGGCGGAAAAGAAGAAAAACAGACCGACGAAAGTAACAAGGAAAAAGCCGAAGGTGAAGCAGATACCGATGCAGAGGCTGAGAGCGAAGAGTACGGAACAGATATCCTGGAGGCTGTCGGAAAGCTTAAAAAGGGTACAATGCTTGATATAAAGACCTTCAGTATTAAGATGGGTGAGACAGCACCGCCTAAGAGATATAACTCCGGTTCCATCATACTGGCTATGGAAAACGCCGGACAGCTGATAGAGGATGAGGATCTGCGTGCCCAGATAAAAGGAAGCGGTATAGGTACCAGTGCCACACGTGCGGAGATACTTAATAAACTGGTACGTATCTCATATCTGTCGCTTAATAAGAAAACTCAGATAATCACACCTAATCTTAAGGGAGAGGTAGTGTACGAGGTGGTTAATGCCACTATAAAGAGCCTGCTCAATCCGGAGCTTACCGCAAGCTGGGAAAAGGGTCTGACAGGCGTAGCAGAAGGTGAGATTAAGGAAGAAGAGTATATGCATAAGCTTTCATCCTATATCACCAGGATGACGGACGGCGTTAAAAAGTCAGCACACGGACGTGCTTTGGAAAATAATTTCAGATACGCCGCATCTTTTTACGGTAAGTCCAAAAAATAGGACAGCTGATGGTATACCTTTACAGTAAAGGAGTTAAGAAAAACTTTGCTGACGGAGGTACACTATGAAAAAAGCATTATCGTTAAAGAAGGTTTTAAAGGGGTTAAGAAGGTTTCTTATATCCGCATTTCTGGTATTCTGGAGCATAGGTATGCTGGTAGGAGGCTTTTACGGGATCGCAGCTGTTGCCGTAGGCATTCCTGCAGCGCTCTGTTTTAATGTTTTTGAGTTCTGATATATAGACATTTGCAAAGAAATGTGGTATTCTATAAGGTGTATGATGTTTATTGTGTCTTTTTGTGATACGGAGGAGTTTTTATGGAACCTACTTTCGTAAATAAGCCGATAGAACGTATACCTATAAGCCGGGCGGTTCCGGGTATGGAGCTGGCCAGGGATATATACTCGCGCAATGATCAGATGGTCCTTGGACGTGGGTCTATTTTGGATGCACAGAAGATCTCGAAGATAATGTTTTATTCCGTTGAGACGATCACTGTATATAAGCAGGAGCAGCAGGGAGAAAAAACACTCACCGAGCAGCTGAAAGCCAGTGTGGAGTTTAGAGAATTCTCGTTAAAGTACGATAAGACTGTTTCCAGCTTTAAGAACTCTGTAAACGGTGTTATAGCGGAGAACAGGGAGATAGACGGCGAGGAGCTCCTCGGAGAGATAGAAGATATCATAGATCATGCGGGAAACAACTCACGTATATTCAATATGCTGCATTGCATCAGGGATTATGATGAGATGACATATGTGCACAGCGTTAACGTTTCGCTTATATGCAACTGTTTTGCAAAGTGGCTTGAGATGAATGCTGAGGACACGCAGATATTAACACTGGGTGGTTTACTGCACGATATCGGAAAGATCAGTATCCCTAGGGAGATACTTTTAAAGCCCGACGCACTTACGGCTGAAGAGTATGATGTGGTTAAAACCCACACGGTTAAGGGTTATGACATATTGAAGGATAAGAGGGTGGATGACAGGATAAAGATGATCGCCCTCCAGCATCATGAGCGTGCGGACAGGACCGGGTATCCTTACGGAAAGTCCGGAGAAGAGATAGAACCGTTTGCCATGATAGTGGCCATAGCCGATGTATATGATGCCATGACATCCGACAGGGTATACAGACCGAGGATTTGTCCGTTTGATGTAGTAAAGATACTTGAAGACGGAAATGACAAGTACAGTGCCAATTTCCTGATACCTCTTCTTGAGCAGATCACAGAGGTATATATCAATCATACCGTAAGGCTTTCAAACGATGCCATAGGCAGGATAGTCATGATCAATCGTAACGAGCTTTCAAAGCCCGTTATCCAGGTTAAAAATGATTTTGTGGACCTTACAAGGCTTAGAAAGATAAAGATAGAAGAGATATTGTAATACGGAGGAAGATATGGAGGACGGGGATAAGCTTATCCGGGAAAGAAGAACCAACGGACAGACGAAGAAGTATGCCCATATCGGCGTTATTGCGTTTTTCGTTATAGCCGCTGCTGTTCTTTTGGTCTTCATTTTTCTCCGTTTTGACGAGTTTTCAGACTTCCTTTCAGGTATTTTCAGTGCCATGTCTCCGGTTATAGTGGGTATCGTTATGGCTTACCTGCTTAACCCGTTCATGTGCTTTTTTGAAAACGGTCTTTCACGTGTCATATGCAAGCACGCCAGAAAGATCACAAGAGCAAAAAAGGTCTGCAGAGTGCTGGCACTTATTATTACGATGATGATCTTAGTTGCAGGTTTTTCATTTGTGCTTTACCTGTTGGTACCTGAGCTTACCGATACGGTCATGGGTACGGACACCGAGGAAGGTCTTATAGACATTCTCCCCGCACAGAGCGAAAACTTAAAAGAATGGTTTAACGGTGTGCTTAACGGGGACTCAAAGTTCTCATACTGGGCAAAGGATGCATTTGAAAAGGGCACCACATATATTGAAGACTTTATAAATGATAAGGTGTTTAATTATACCTCCGATATCGTGGGTTATGTTGCGAGCGGTGTATGGAGCGTGTTTGGTATAGTATATGATATCATAATCGGTATAGTCTTTTCGATTTATATACTTCTTGCAAAGGACACCTTTGGTGCTCATGCAAAGAAGATTGTTTATTCGCTGTTTAAGAGAAGAAGAGCAAATGTTATCGTAAGAGTCGCAAGACAGTGCCATTACAAATTTACCGGTGCCATAACAGGTAAGATAGTGGATTCTATCATAATCGGTGTACTGTGCTTTATCGGAATGTTTGTTCTGGACCTTCCGTACAGAGTGCTGATAAGTGTTATCGTGGCGGTCACAAACGTTATACCTTTCTTTGGACCGTATATCGGAGGTATACCGAGCGCATTCCTGATACTTTGCTTCGATCCTTTAAAGGCATTGTATTTCGTTATATTTATCATTATACTGCAGCAGTTTGACTGTAATCTGCTCACACCTCATATCGTGGGCGATTCAATCGGACTCTCACCCTTCTGGGTACTGTTCGCTTGCGTGGTATTCGGTGCGATGTTCGGACTTCCGGGTATGTTACTCGGTGTACCCGGCATGGCTTGTATATACATGATCATCAAGGAGATAGTGGAGTATCGGCTTAAACGGAAGGGACTACATCCGGAGACGGGGTATTATTACAACCTGGACAGTGTGGATGAGCACGAGATGGTAGTCATTGATCCAAATGAAGAGCCCGTAAAAGTCTTAAAGGATGATTACGAGGAGAGGATACGCAGGGAAAACGAATCCTTATACAATGAAGAGGATGAGGATATCCCCGGGGCAGCCCACCGAAAAGAGGAAGAAACAGATAAGGAAACAGAGAAATGAGTAAGATTTTCAGTGTAGACAACAAGTTTTTCAGTACGATCAATAAGATAGTGGATCTGATGTGGCTTAGCATTCTTTGGTCACTGTGTTCACTTCCGTTATTATTTTTAGTGTTCACATTTATTATAGAACAGCAGATACAGTTGGTGCTGCTGCTCATAGTACTTCTTCCGATAGCGTTCATTACTATCGGCCCGGCTTCGGCGGCACTGTATTATGCGGTGGTTAAGTCGGTAAGACGTGAAAGAAGCTATGCTACAAAGTGTTTCTTCCATGCATTTAAGGTTAATTTCAAGATCGGAGCTTTAAGCTCGATGCTGGTAGGTCTTGTTACTGCCATACTTTTACTTGACCTTATCTGGGCACCCGTTACCATGCCTTTTGATGAGAGCATGTATCCCTTTATAAGAGGTGTCTTTTTGGGAATGGGTATCGTGTTGATATTTATCCTGGTTTGGATGTATCCGTTACTTTCCAGATTCGAACTTAAGTTTAAAGAGCTTATAAAGAACAGTATGGTCCTTGCAGTCAAAAACATTTTCAGAACGATCATTATGGCTGCTTTGTGGATCGGCATGGGATATTGTTTTTATCACTTTTTTGAGTATATCGCATATTATCTGATCATGATACCGATAATTGTTCCTGCTGTTTCGGCACTCATCCGTTCATTTATCATCGAGCCTGTATTTAAGCGTATCACAGGCGATCCGAACGAGGATTCCGATACAGAGGTTGATGCTTGGTATGCAGAGTAAGGAGGCGGGGTATGGAAAAGGAATTATATGATGTATTAAACTGGGGTATGATGGAAGCACTCGAGTATTCGGAATGTGACGATCCTCACAGCTGGCTCGGACCGCATAAAACCAAAAACGGCATTCTGTACAATGCCTTTTTCCCGACCGCAAAGTCTGTATCGGTAAAGTTTAAGACAGGCACGTTACCGATGGAAGCGACTGATGAGAGCGGAAATTACTCACTGCTTGTACATGATAAAAAGATAAAAGATTATAAACTGGTTGTAACCTATGATAATGACATTGTTTCGGAAATATACGATCCGTACGTTTTCGCTCCTCAGTTCAATTCCGAGGATGAAGACAGATTTATCAGAGGCATACATTACGAAGTATATGAAAAGCTCGGCGCCCACGTCATGGAGATCAACGGAATAAAGGGCGTCTACTTTGCTGTCTGGGCACCGGATGCCGAGAGAGTAAGCGTAGTTGGTGATTTCAATATGTGGGACGGCAGAAGACATCCCATGAGAAAGCTTCGTGCTTCAGGCGTATTTGAGCTCTTTATACCCGGCCTTAAAAAGGGAGAGGTATATAAGTTTGAGATCAAGGCTAAGAACGGTCTGGCATTCTTAAAGAGCGACCCTTACGGAAACGCTTTTGAGATGAGACCCAATACCGCAGCCATTATCACCGACCTTGCATTTGACTGGAGCGACTCGACATGGATAGAGAAGAGAAAGAATCAGAATATCGATAAGATACCGATGTCCATATATGAGGTACATCTTGGATCATGGCTTAAAAAGGGCGACGGAGACAGTGATTTCTACAATTACAGGGAGATCGCAGTCAAGCTGGCAAGATATGTAAAGAAGATGGGTTATACTCATATCGAGCTGCTTCCGGTTATGGAGCATCCTTTTGACGGCTCATGGGGATATCAGGTTACAGGCTACTATGCAGCTACATCAAGATACGGTACTCCTCAGGATTTCATGTACTTCATGAACCATATGCATAATGAGAACATAGGCGTTATCCTTGACTGGGTACCTGCTCATTTTCCTAAGGATGCATTCGGACTTGCTAAGTTTGACGGAAGCTGCCTGTATGAGCATAAGGATCCCA
>Ga0310786_10009325_pt1 | contig 12473 bp, 10 predicted proteins | sample AusTroGonzalo_MG_FD_203881 | JGI IMG/M metagenome (GOLD analysis project Ga0310786, IMG submission 203881) | Bovine rumen microbial communities from tropical cattle in Woodstock, Queensland, Australia - Gonzalo_03 (v2) (version 2) | ecosystem: Host-associated > Mammals > Digestive system >...
GATGGCACCGGCGTTGCTGGCGTTCGGCGCAGCCTCGAGGTACTGCTCGAAGTACTTGATGGCGTCGTTGTTCTTGCCGGCGGCCTGGGAAGCCTGGCCGGCGAGCTGGAGCGCCTGGGCGTTCGGAGCGTACTCGTTGGCCTTCACGGCAGCGGCGACGGCGTCGGCATACTTCTTGGCCTTCAGGTCGGCGGAAGCCTCCTTGAGGTAGATGTTGCCGAGCTGCTTCTTGGCATTGGCCTCCTGGCCGTTGGCGGCAGCGAGCTCGAAGGCAGCCTTGGCCTCATCGTTCTTGCCGGCGCCCACGAGGGCGGCACCCTTATAGAAAGCGGCGGTGCCGTTGGCCGGATCCGCATCCAGGATCTCCTGGAACGCGGCGGCGGCAGCGTCGAACTCCTTGGCCTTATAGAGACCGTTGGCCTTGGAAAGTTTCACCTGCGGGATCAGCTTGTTAGCCTCATCCACGACGCCGAAAGCTTCGCAAACCTCGGCCACCTTCACAACTTCCTCCAGCGCAGCGACAGCTTCGTCGAACTTGGAGTCCTTCACGAGGTCCTTCGCAAGGGAAAGCTTCAGGTTGGGGATAATATTCTTGCAGTTTGTCACCACCTCCTGGCCTTCTTCGCCAAGGGCTTCGGCAAGCTTGAGGGCTTCCTCGAAAGATTTCAGTGCATTTTCCTTCTCACCGGCGGAAACGGCTTCCGCACCGGCATTGTAGATTTCGGTCACGGCTGCCAGATCCTGGGCGAAGGCGGAACCGAAGGCAACGGCGAGCGCTGCGAGGGTGACGATTAATTTTTTCATTTTTTTGTTATCGGTTTGTTAGTTTTGAATCGAGATTCCCGCAAATTTAATGATTTTCTTTTTTACTTTTGCAAAAGTTATGCGGAAGTTATTCAAGCATATTTCATGCCTGTTGCTCCTATTGTCCTCTTTTATGATGCACGGACAGGGGCTCCCGTCCCTTGGCACCGCCCCGGAAATCAAAAGGGGCAGCCTGCCCGACGGCATCCAGTTCTATCTGGTCACCAACCCGGACCGGAAAGGTTATGCCGATTTCGCGCTGGTGCAGCGCGGCCGGCGGGACCTTTCGCAGGCGCGCGAACTGCTGCGCGAGCTGCCGCATTTCGGCCAACGCGTCCCCTATCAGTTCCTGGCGGAGAACGGCATCGGCTACGGCCCGGAGGGTTTCATCTCCCTGCCGGCAGACGCGGCCCTGTTCTCCTTCCACGACGTACCCACGCACAATGAGAGCGTCGCGGACTCCACCCTGCTGATGCTCTTCGACATCGCCGCGGCCTACCGCAAGCCGCAGGCGGTCATCATCTGCGGCGACATCGACGCCGCCAAGATCCGCGAGCGGATGGGCCTGCTGTCGATGATGGTGCCCGCGCTGGAATACAATTATCCGGGCATCGGATACCAATGGGCGCCGAACGACTCGCTCTCGCTGCTCGTCTCGCGGCAGGCAGGGCGCGAAGTGGCCGCCATCAACGTCATCTACCGCACCCAGCGGCTGCCCCGGGCCGCCATGGACACGCCCCAACCCCTGATCATGCAGGCCTACGCCGAGCAGCTCGGGCGCATCGCCGGGCGGCGCATCGAGCAGCGTTTCCGCGCCGCCGGCCTCCCCCTGGCCGACGTCCGCTTCCGCTACCAGGACAGCGCGCAGGGCCCGGAAGACGAACGGCACACGCTGACCGTCTACACCGCCGCGCGGCAGCTGGACAGCGCCGTGCGTTGCGTCGCTTCCGTGCTCGCCGGGCTGGACCGCGACGGCGCCAGCCTGGACGAATTCGTCGAAGCGCGCGACTGGCAGGTCGCCGAGGCCCGCCGGGAGGGTGCGCGCAAGCTGCGCAACGAAGAATACCTCGACCGCTGCGTCGCTTCCTATCTGTATGGCGCCCATCTCGCCTCGGGCGATATGCTGAGCGTTTTCCTCGGCGCGCGCCGGCTCGACGACGAACGCGAACTGGCGCTGTTCAACGGTTTCGCCCGCGCCCTGCTGGACCCCGCGCGCAACATGACCCTGCGCCTCGACTTGCCCCGCACGAAGATCGACCGCGACGCGCTGCGCCAGGCTTTTTTGGAAGCCTGGGCGGCGACGGCCGAAGGCCGGTCGGCGGATCTCGCCCCCCTGCCGGAACGGCCGGTGACGGGCAAACGGGTTCGCCTGAGCGGAGACGCCCCGGAGCCGCTCTCCGGCGGGCGCCTGTGGACCTTCTCCAACGGGATGAAGGTCATCTATAAGAAAATGAACACGCCGCGCGAGTTCTACTACACGCTGATGCTGCGCGGCGGCGTAGCCGAGGTCCCCAATCTGCGGGCCGGCGAGAGCGCCTTCGTCGGCGACATGCTCACCCTGAGCCGCGTGGCCGGCATGAGCGGCGCGGAATTCCGCGAACGGCTCGGCGCGAGCGGGATCACCCTGCAGCCGGCCGCCTCGCTCTCCGACCTGCGCGTCAGCGGACGCGCCCCGGCGGCGGAGTTCTCCCGCCTCATGCAGGCGCTGCTCCTGCTCGCCGACCGGCGGGAGACCGACGCGGAGGCGTTCGCCGCCTACCGGCAGGAAGACGCCCTGCGGCGGGACCGCGAGGTCAACTCCCCGCGCGACGTCAATTCCATCATGGACGATATCCTGCGCCCGGACTTCTTCTACCCGGAGCGCAAACAGCTCGACTGCCTCTCCGAGGACCTGCCCGCCCGGGCGGAGCAATACTTCGCGAGCCTCTTCGACAAGGTCGGGGACGGCGTCCTCCTGCTGATGGGCGACCTCGAGGAAGAAGCGCTCAAGAAGGAGCTCGCCCGCACGCTGGGCGCCTTCCGGACGGAGAAACGCTTCTCCAGCCGCCCGCGCGTGGAGAGCCGCTTCGTCACCGGCACCGTGTCGCGCACGGAAGAATCCGCCGCGGGCGTGGTCGGCGGCAGCGAAATCGGCGTGAACGTGGTGCGCTCGGCCGCGTTACCCTACAACCTCGACAGCTACCTGTCCTTTCAGGTGGCCTGCATGCTGATCCGACAACGGCTCGCCGGCGCCCTGGCCGACCAGGGATCCTGGGCGGAAGTCAGCAACCGGCTGGAACTCTTCCCGTCGGAGCGCGTATCCGTCTACATCAACTGCCACCCCTGCCCGGAGACCGGCCTGCCGGCCGGCGTCCAGCCGGGCGACACCGGCGCATTGCTGGACGCCGTGCGCAGCGTGACCCACCGGCTGGACGAGCTCGAGATCTCCGAGGCCGAGGTCCGCGCCGCCAAGGCGACCCTCCTCAAGGAGCTGGAGCTCCGCTACAACCAGCCGGAGACCCTGATGGAAGACGTCCTGATCCGCTACAGCGAGGGCCGGGACCTGATCACGGACTACAAGGGCGCCGTCCAGCGGATTTCCGCGGCAAGCGTCCGAGAGATTTTGGACATCCTCTCCGCGGGCGGAGAGGTCGAATACACGATTATCTGATGGGAAAGGGAAGATTCGGAACGATTATCCAAATTGGCGACATCCTCGTGTCGGAGGACGTCGTGGAGGAATATTTTGCCTGCGATTATGCCGTCTGCCGCGGCGCCTGCTGCATTGTCGGCGACAGCGGCGCGCCGCTCGACGAAGCCGAGCTGGAGGGTCTGGAGCGCGATTATCCGGCCTACCGGGAGCTGATGACCGAGGAGGGCCGCGCGGCCGTGGACGCCAAGGGTTTCTTCGAAGTGGACCGGGACGACGACATCGTCACGCCGCTGATGCCGCCCCTGCCGGGCACGCAGGACTGCCCCTGCGCCTTCTGCCACTTCGGCCCGGCCGGCGAGTGCCTCTGCGCCATCGAGATGGCCGGACGCGTCAAGCCCGCCTCCTGCTCGCTCTACCCCATCCGCGTCACGAAGCTGACCGGCGGCGGGCTCGCCCTCAACGTCCATCACTGGGACATCTGCAAGCCCGCTTACGAGAAGGGCGCCCGGGAGGGAATCCGGGTCTACCAGTTTCTAAAAAATCCTCTCACGAAGGTCTTCGGAGAGGATTTCTATGAAGCGTTGTGCGCGGCCGCTACACATCTTGTTGCTGAATAGTATCCAGTCCTGATACCACCCGCACGAGGTCGCGTGTCAGGCCTTCGGCTTCCAGCCCCGCGGCCGAGGGCGTGAGCGTGATGCGGTCTTCCCACATCTTCAGGGCCCGGGACAGGGGGGAGCGGCGCAGGAAGCGCCAGGAGCCGTCTTGCTCGCCCTCCAGACGGTAGCCCAGCGTCTCCATCACCCGGACGACGTCGGGGCGGATTACCTCCGGCGCGCCGTACACGTGCGCGGTGCGCTTCGAGAAGCCGAAACGCGGATAGATGGCCGCGAAGGCCAGCATGATCAGGGCAATCTGCCAGAGAGAATCGTAGCCGTTGATGAACATTTTGGACAGATCGGCCTCCACAAAACCGGTCAGCACGAGCGCCAGAATGATCAGCGTCAACAGCAGAATCAAGTAGCAATAATACTTCAGTGAGCGAATTATATATTTCATAATTACAAAATTAGCACAAAATTTGCTATTTTTGCATGCTGAAATCAAATAAGTCAAAAAATGGAAAGAGAAGATCCTATCGAGAAGCTGGAAAGACAGCAAGCTGAAAAGAAAGCCAACGGTGGCCTGAAGACCGTGATGATTATCATGATCGCCGTCGCAGTCGCCCTCGCCGCCGCCCTCATTTATGTGTGGAGTTCCAAGAGCAACCTCGTGGACGAACTGAACCAGGAGAAAGTCGACCTGACCGAACAGATCCAGGCCCTGCAGAGCGACTACGAGAACCTCTCCTCCGAGTATGATTCCATCAACGCCCAGCTGGATTCCTCCCGCGAGGAGATCGCCCAGCTGCTCGAGCGCGTGAAGAAGTCCGAGGCGACGGACCGCGCCAAGATCCGCCAGTATGAGAAGGAGCTCGGCACCCTGCGCTCCATCATGCGCGGCTACATCAACCAGATCGATTCCCTCAACACCCTGAACCGCCAGCTCGCCCAGGAGGCTGCTACGGCGCGCAAGGAGGCTGAGCAGACCAAGCAGATCAACACCCAGCTTACCCAGCAGGTGGAGGTCCTGAACGACCGCGTGGCCGCCGGCTCCGTGCTGAAGGCCCACAACTTCGTGATGTACGCCTACAACAACAACGACAAGATCACTGACAAGGCCAACCGCGTCGCCCGTTTCCTGGTGAACCTCAGCCTCGTTGAGAATGAGCTCGCCGATCGCGGCCCGGTGCGCGTCTACGTGCGCGTCACCGATCCGGAAGGCAACCTGCTCTCCGACGGACGCGGCACCACCTTCACCTTCAATGGCGAGACGCTGGACGCCACCGCTTCCCGCGAGGTCGACTACCAGGGCAAGGAAGTGGATCTGGGTATCTACATCAACAACATCGGGTCCTTCATGAAGGGCGTCTACACCGTCAACGCCTACACCACGCAGGCGCAGCTTGGCCACGGCGAGCTTCTGCTCCGCTAAATGGTCTATCTGCACGTCCCTTTCTGCAGGAGTTTCTGCACTTACTGCGATTTCTATTCGGAAATCGCCTGCCGGGGACGGGACGCGCAGTTGTTTGAAGATTTCACGGCGGCGGTCTGCGCCGAGGCGTCCCTTCGCCGGGATGAGATCGAGGCCACCCGCGACCTGAATACCCTCTATATCGGAGGCGGCACCCCATCGGTGCTGTCTCCGATTTGTCTGCGACAAATCGTGCTTTCGCTTACGGGGGGCGTTCCCCCCGAACCCCCTGCGTCGCTACGCTCCGGAGCCTCGGGGCACCGATTGGCCGGCGGCTTCGAAGAATTTACCATCGAGGTGAATCCTGAGGACATCGTCGAGAAGGGGCCGGCGTACGTCCGCGAACTGCTCGACCTGGGCGTCACGCGCGTCAGCATGGGCGTGCAGTCGCTCGACGACGGAATCCTCCGCTGGATGAACCGCCGCCACGACGCTGCGCGCGCCCGCGAGGCCTTCCGCATCCTGCGGGACGCCGGGGTCAAAAACATCAGCGTGGATCTTATTTTCGGCCTCTCGCATCTGTCGGAGGCCATCCTGACGGAGACGCTCCGCGAGATTGTGGCCTGGCGCCCCGAGCATGTCAGCGCCTACCAGCTCAGCATCGAGGAAGGCAGCGCGCTCGGTAAACTGGTGCGCGAGGGGCGCTACGAGGAGGCCCCGCAGGAGCAGTGCGCCGCGCAGTACCGCCTCCTCTGCGACGGTCTCCGGGCCGCCGGCTACGGCCATTACGAGATCTCCAACTGGGCCCTGCCCGGTTTCGAAGCCGTCCACAACAGCGCCTACTGGTCCCGCCATCCTTACGTGGGTTTAGGTCCGGGAGCACATTCTTTCGACGGGAAACGTCGGTATTGGAACGGTGAGAGTCTTTCGTCATTCGCCGGCTCGACCGGCGAATCTCTCTCTGAAGAAGAAAAGCACGAAGAAAAAGTGATGCTGGGGTTGCGGACGGCAAAGGGCGTGGCGGAAGGGCTGCTGGAGGCCGACAAGGCCGCCGCGATGCTGGCCGACAGCCGCCTGGAGCGTCTTCCCGGCGGACACATCCGAATTCCGGAAAACTACTGGTTCGTCAGCGACGACATCATCGCTGACCTGCTCTAGTCGCCGACGGCGGCGAGGGTGGCGACGGAGATGCGGACCTGCGGGCCATAGGCGCGCCGCAGGGCCCGGTGGCAGGCCGCCAGCGTGGCGCCCGTCGTAAACACATCATCCACCAGCAGAATATGCCGCGCGGCGGGGACCTTCTTCGTCCGCAGCGCGAAGGCGCCCGCGACGTTGGCCGCCTTGGCCTCGCCGTGCAGGCGCGTCTGGCTGCGGGTGCGGCGGCAGCGGCGCAGCAGGCGCTCCGCGCACGCCGCGCCCAGCACCCGCGCCACCTCCCGCGCAATCACCGCCGCCTGGTTGTAGCCGCGCTCCCAGCGCCGGGCCCAGTGCAGCGGCACGGGGACCACCAGGTCCACGTCCGCATAGAGCGGCGAAGCGGCGAGCCGCTCGCCCAACAGGCCCGCGGCCCAGCGCCCCGCCCCGAAATTGCGGTGGTACTTGAGCGCCTGGGAGATCTTCCGGTAACCGGACTCCGTTCGATAATGAAAAAGAGCCGCAGCATACGCATACGGCTCATATTCATCGACCTGAATCTTCGCGTTGAAACGATCGGCCATCGGATTGTGGCCGAGCGGGGCATAGCGGGTCTCCGGCAGGTCGGAGAGGCACTCCAGGCAGAGATGCCGCTCCTGCGGAATGAGGGGACGGCCGCACACCACGCACACCCTCGGCAGGACAAGGTCCAACAGGGCCGAGAGGGAAGTTTTCAAGCTTAGCGAGTTCAGGCGGGGGTCCATCCGGCTAGCAGTTCATCGCGCCGCAGCAGTGGATGACCTGTCCGCTGACATACGAGGAGAGGTCGCTCGCGAGGAAGAGCGCCACCTTGGCGACGTCCTCCGGGGTGCCGCCGCGACGCAGCGGAATCTGCTTGACCCAGGCCTCGCGCACCTCCTCGGGGAGGGCGGCGGTCATGTCGGAAATGATGAAGCCCGGGGCGATGCAGTTGGCGCGGATGCCGCGGGGGCCCATCTCCTTGGCGATCGACTTGGCGAGGCCGATCAGGCCCGCCTTCGACGCGGAATAGTTGCACTGGCCGGCGTTGCCGCTGACACCCACCACGGAGGACATGTTGATGATGCTGCCCCCGCGCTGGCGCGCCATGATGGGCGTGACCGCGTGGATGTAGTTGTAGGCCGACTTGAGGTTCACGTTGATGACGGCGTCCCACTGGGCCTCGTCCATGCGGAGCATGAGGCCGTCACGGGTGATGCCGGCGTTGTTGACCAGGATGTCGATGTGGCCGAAGTCGGCCAGGATCTGCTCCACGGTCTCGTGGGTCTGGGCGAAGTCGGCGGCGTTGGACGCATAGGCGCGAACCTTCACGCCGAGCGCTTCCAGTTCCTTCACGGTATCTTCGTTGACCTTAATATCGGTGAATGCGATGTCCGCCCCTTCGGCGGCGAATTGGAGGGCAATGGCCTTGCCAATGCCCCGGGATGCGCCCGTGATGAGGGCGACTTTTCCTTCCAGTAAGCTCATATCTCTAAATTTGTTCGTTTTGCATTATCGTTTCGATCTCGTCCGGCGCGATGGGCAGGCGCTTGGCGCCCAGCCGGCGCGCGCCGCCCTCGGTCACGAGCACGTCGTCCTCGAGGCGGATGCCGCCGAAATCGAAGTAGTCTTTCAGTTTCGCATAATTGACGCGGCCGCCGTCCACACCCTCCTTCTTCCACTGCTCGATCAGGGCGGGGATGAAGTAGATGCCCGGCTCGTCGGTGATCACGTGGCCCGGCTGCAGCTCGCGCGCCATGCGCAGGCTGCCCAGACCGAGCTGCGGGGAGCGGGTCTGGCCCTCGCCGTAGCCCACCAGGTTCTCGCCCAGATCCTCCATGTCGTGCACGTCCAGGCCCATGTTGTGGCCCAGGCCATGCGGCATGAAGAGCCCGGCGATGCCGTCTTCAACCATGCCGGCCAGGTCGCCGCGCACCAGGTCCAGCTGACGCAGGTTGTCGAGCATGTGCTCCGCCACCGCCAGGTGGACGTCGCGGTAGGCGATGCCCGGACGGATCATGCTGAACGCCAGCTCGTTGCACTCATAGACGGTCTGGTAGATATCGCGCTGCTTCTGGGTGAAGCGGCCGGAAGTCGGATAGGTGCGGGTGAAGTCGGAGGCGTAGTGGTCGTTCGCCTCCACGCCGGCGTCAATGACCATCAGCTTGCCCGGCTCGACGGGCATCTCGTGGCTGTGGCAGTGGAAAATCTCGCCGTGCTGAGTGAGGATGGTGGCGAAGCTGACGCCCCAGCCCTTCGCGAGGGCCAGGCCTTCCATATCGCCCACGATCTCCTGCTCGATGCGGCCCGGGCGGATGCCGCGGCGGGCGATGGTGTGCATCTCGAAACCGAGGTTGCAGGCGGCGTCGATGCTCGCGATCTCGCGCTCATCCTTGATGAGGCGCATCTCGATGACGGCGCGCACCAGCGGCTCGGAAGCCTTGGCGCAGCCGGCCTTGCCCGCGCTCACGGTCTCCTCGGGCCGGAGCCCGAGCAGCTTGGAAAGGAGCAGCTGGTTGTAGTGGCGGGATGCGGGCAGGAAATGCACCTGGCGGCCCTTCAGCGCCGCCGCGAGGGCGTCGTACGGGGCCGTGTCCGCCACACCCACGCTGTCCGCCAGCGAGCGGACGGAGGGCATGGGGCCCATCCAGATGATGTCGTCGAGGCTGAAGTCGTCAGCGTAGACCGTTTCCTTGCCCGTCTCCAGGTCGATCGTGGCCGCGAAACGCGGCTCGTCGATGCCGAAGAAATAAAGCCAGTTGCTGTCCTGGCGCCATTTGTAGCAGTTGTCTCCGTACTGGGCGGGGGATTCCACATTGCCGAGGAAGAGGGCGATGCCCTGCTGTCCTGCCATGCGCTTCAGGAGCTCCTGACGACGCGCGATATAGACTTGTTTTTCAAACATAGCAGACGCAAAGATAGCAAATTTCCATGGATCAGCGCACCCGGAGACGGTCTCCGAGGTGGAGGATGGATTTCTTCGTCAGGCCGTTCATCTCCAGCAAGGACTCGACGGAGATGCCGAATTTGCGGGCGATTTTGCCGAGCGTGTCGCCGGCGCGGACGGTGTAGAATTCGGCCGAGGTCGCCTCTTCGGTGCGCCAGGTGCCGTCGGCGTTCAGGAGGAAGTCACGGTCTCCGGCCGCTTCCTTGTATTGGCCGTTCTCATCCAGGAAAGCCCAGGTGCCGTCCGGGAAGAGGACCAGCGTCCGCTCGGTGACGGCGTTGATCACAGAGTCGCGCGCCGCGCCCGTCTTGCCGCGGAGCAGCTCCAGCAGGTTCACGTGCTCCGCCGGCTCCTTGACCTTCTCCCTTTCCTTTCTCTTCACTTCCGGCGGGAAGTCGGGCAGGATGCGGCGCACGCCCAGGAAGCGCTGAGCATAGTACGGCTCGTCGATATGGGAAATGGTCACGCCCGAACTCGAGGCGTGGATGAAGGTGAAGCTCTTGTTCAGGCTGTCCGCCGCAATGAAGATGCCCACGTGGCCGGGGGTATTCTTGGTTTTGCGCCCGCCGAAGATGATCAGGTCGCCTTTCTGGTAGTTCTCGATGCCGCCCTTGACCTCCCGGCCGTTTTTCGCCTGGTCGGAGGAGGTGCGGGAGAGCTTGTAGCCGGATTTGTTGAAGACGTAGCAGGTGAAACCCGTGCAGTCGAAGCTCGCCGGGCCGTTGCCGCCGTATTGGTAGGGCTTGCCCAGGTGCTTTCCGGCTTCCTTGATGATGTCGTCGGCCACCTGGCGGGGATTCTCCTTCGCGGCGTCGGGATGCTCCTGCGCGACCGCCCCGAAGGCGGCCGTAAGGCAAAGCGCGCTGGCAAGCAGCAGTCGGATCAGTTTCTGCATACCTCGCAAAGATAGCAAAAATTGTGCGCTAAATTCGCTATCTTTGTCCGGAACAGTACACTAAAACGCAATATGGAACGAAGCCTGTTTTCCCGTCTGGCCGCCCTGCTGGGCTGCGCCTGCCTGATTTGCGCCACCGCCGGCGCCACCAACCCCTACCTCCCCCTGTGGGAATACATCCCGGACGGCGAGCCCTACATCTTCGAGGACCCCGACAACCCCGGTCAGTACCGCGTCTACATCTACGGCTCCCACGACATCGAGCAGACCGCCTACTGCGGCCGCAACCAGGTCGTGTGGTCCGCTTCCGTGGACGACCTGCTGCACTGGCGCTTCGACGGCGTGATCTTCGAGTCCCGCCTGGACGCCAACGGGGAGCCCCTCAACCCGGACGGCAAGGGCGACATCCTCTACGCCCCGGACGTGGTGGAGAAAGTCGGCCCGGACGGCAAGAAAACCTATTATCTGTATCCCAACACCCAGGCCCCCGGGCGCAACTCGATGATCGCCCGCGCCGACCGGCCGGACGGCCCGTTCTCCGTCTGCAACTGGGATCCCAAGAATCCCAAGCGCACCGTCGGCGTGCTGGGCTTCGACCCGGCCGCCTTCATCGATGACGACGGCCGCGTCTACGGCTACTGGGGCTTCCAACAGTCCTTCGGCGCCGAGCTCGATCCCGAGACGATGTGCACCGTCAAGAAAGGCACCCAGATCGTCACGGACATGGTCTCCCACCTCAACCAGCCGGGCGAGTACCGCTTCTTCGAAGCCTCTTCGATCCGCAAGATCAAGGACAAATACGTCTTCGTATACAGCCGCTGGACGGCGGACGGCGACTTCGGCCTGCCCGAGGCCAATAACACCCTCGCCTGGGCCTGGAGCAATTCCCCGCTGGGTCCCTGGACCTACGGCGGCACGGTGATCGACGCCCGCGGGCGCGACGTGGACGAGGACGGGAATCCGATCTGCACCGCCGCGCCGGGCGGCAACACGCACGGCAGCATCTGCGAGATCAAGGGCCAGTGGTACATCTTCTACCACCGCCAGGCGGGCCTCGGCGGCTTCGACCGGCAGGCCATGGTGGCCCCGATCGAGGTCAAGGTCACGGAGGGCCCCGACGGCAAGGTGGAGATCTCCGAAGCGGAATACACCTCCGAGGGCTTCGAGCTCGGCGGCCTCAACCCCCAGGAGCGCCACTCCGCAGGCATCGCCTGCTGGTTCACCGGTCCCAAACCGGCCGAGAAGGACTACCTCGGCAACAAGTACTACGGCTCCTACGTCGAGCCGCTGCGCCGCACCTGGGACGGTGCGGGCGACCCGTACGACCTCAGCGTCAACCACAACCCCGTGGTGAACAACACCGCCGGCTCCGTCGTCGGCTACAAATACTTCAACTTCGACGGCCTGAAGGCCGCCAGGGCGAAGAAACTGCTGCTCCGCCTGCTGCCGCAGGGCGTCAAGGGCCGCATCGTCATCATGGCCGACCACCCGCGCCACGGCACCCGCCTGGGTGTCATCAAGCTCAGCGGCCGCGAGCCGCAGGAGGTCGTCCAGAAATGCGCCCGCGTCCCGAAGGCCGCGAAACTGAAAGGCAAGCACGCCCTCTTCTTCGTCTTCGAATCCGACACCCCCGACCAGTCCCTCTGCGAGCTCGAGGACTTTGTCTTCGCACGCCGGAAATAAACCACGAAAAACCCCGCCGAAATGGCGGGGATTTTTGTTTATTAAAAAAGTTTATTATCTTTAACGGCTGTTAGTTAATTAGTGTCTGCGTATGAAACCTCTTGTTCTGCAAGGATGCGGCACGGCGCTGGTGACCCCCTTCACCGCGGACGGTGCCGTCGATTATGAAGCTTACGCCCGGATGGTCGACCGCCAGGTGGCCTCCGGCGTGGATTTCCTCGTTCCCCTCGCCACGACCGGCGAGACCCCTACGCTCTCCGCCGGCGAGAAGACGGCGATCTACCAGGTGGTCAAGGAGCATGCCCAGGGCCTGCCCCTGATGCCCGGCGTGGGCGTGAACAGCCTCC
>Ga0310786_10009327_pt1 | contig 12473 bp, 6 predicted proteins | sample AusTroGonzalo_MG_FD_203881 | JGI IMG/M metagenome (GOLD analysis project Ga0310786, IMG submission 203881) | Bovine rumen microbial communities from tropical cattle in Woodstock, Queensland, Australia - Gonzalo_03 (v2) (version 2) | ecosystem: Host-associated > Mammals > Digestive system >...
CAGTGCCGGACGTTTGTCGAATCGCGGACCGCCATCGTCGCGAGGGTTGCTCTCGCGAACGCATTGATCTCTTTCGTCCGCCCGTTCGCCGCATCGCGGACGCCCTTCATCCATTCCGCATTGAGCAGCGTCGCGTTCTTCAATGCCTGGTACTGCGCTTTCAGTTTTTCGCGGATCCGTTCCTTCTCCGCTTTGTGCTTCTCTTTCAGCGCGTCCCGCTCTTCCTTGGATTTCTCGCGCAGCGCTTCTTTTTCTTCCTTGGCCTTTTCTTTCAGCGCTGCTTTTTCTTCCTTGGCTTTGTTGGTCAGCTTCTCGCGAAGCTCTTTCTTTTCGGCTTTCGCCTTCTCTTTCAGGGCGGTCTTTTCCGCCTTGGCCTTTTCTTTCAGCTCCGCCTTTGTTTCCTTGGTCTTGGCTTCGGCTGCCTCTTTCGCGGCTTCCGCAGCGTCGCGCTCTTCGGCGATCCGCTGCCGGTATTTGCGCAGCTCCTCTTCGGTCTCGGTCAGCGAATCAATTTCCGCCTGCATCTCCTCGATCCGCTTCTGCTGCTGCTCGTCCCAGCGGTAAGCATATTTCAGTTTCCGCAGCGCTGCCCGGAAAGGATCATAAAGCTCCGTCTCGTCCAGCGCGTTCTCGACGTCCTGCATCGCGCGCGCCAGCCTTGCCGGAGCTTCGTTGTATTTCTTTTCCCGGCGTGCCAGGATCTCCGCTTCGAGGTTTTCAAGTTTCTCCGCGTACTCGGAGGAGAGCATCGCCTCTTCGGCCATTTCAAGCAGCTGCTCGTCGTTTGGCATTTCCCGCTTGAATCGGTCGCGCTCCAGGTCGCAGGATTCTTTCAAGGCGTTCTCGAAACTCCCGCCCATGCTTTCGAGGTCCTGCTTCCAAGCCTCGACGGAAGGATAGCCGCACTCGGCAGCCGCTTCCTCTTCCGTGATCGCGCCGTCGGTTTCCTTGACCAAAAGCTCCGCCTGGAACACGGGAAGCTCCTGCAGCTGTTCGCGCTCGGCTTTCTCGTATTCCTTCATGTGCGTCTCGATGTCGCGCTCGCGAAGTTCTTTCAGCAGCTTCTTCCGCAGCTTCTCTTTTGCTTCCTCTTTCGCCTCGGCGCTCCAGCGCTCGTGCATGGATGCCGTGTCGCCGTCAAGAAGATCCGGCGAAATTTTGGCGATACTCTCTGCAGCGCGGATCGTCGCCATCATTTCGATCTCTTCGTCGGACGCCACCATGCGCGCCATGACCGCCTCGACCTCTGCCGAAGGCTTGACGCCGATGCCGACCACGCCTTGGTAGATGTCTTTCAGCCAGTTCACGAACGAGCGGAAAACTTTCTGCAGCAGGGAGGAAGGCGCGTTTCCGCTTTCCAGATAATCCTCGAAGCCGCGGGCGAATTTTTCCTGCAGCCATTCGTACTGCAAATCGGCGAGCGTCTTTTTCTTGCCGTCGATTTCGACGAAGCCTTTTTCCTTCGCCTCCATGATCAGCGCTTCACGCTCGGCAAATTCTTTCGCCGTCGCCGTTCCCTCGAATGCAGCAGCGTCGCCTTCGTGCCATTCCGCCCACGCCTTGACGGTCGCATAATCCTTCGCGGCTTGTGAATCGGGCGGGGAGATAGCTGCGATCTGCTCCAGCTGTCCGAGGTAGAAGTGGCTCATTTCGTGCATGAAGGTCGACTGGTCCGCCGTCTCGAAGAGCCGGACGAGGTTTTTCAGATTGTTATAGTCGCCCCGCGTGACACGATTTCGGGCATTAGAAAAGCCGCCCTGATTATCAGAGCGGCTTTCTTGTGCCAACGTGTTCAGTTCGCCGGAATCATTCCGTGCGCTTTCCGATGTGCTATTACGTCCTTCATCATTTCCATCCAAAGAGGGTGCATGCTGTCCTCGTCCAGGTCGATTTCTTCCGGCTTCCGATGCTTCTTCCTGGCGGGCAGCAAATTCGAGTAGTCGTGGTTTTTGGCCTTCTGCCACATCATTGCTCCATTCGCCATAAGAATCGACCTCCTTTCGCACTTTTATCTTATCATAATTTTCTTTGGGCTTCAAGCCCACTTTTGAAATATAATCGAGAGCTACGAGACGACCGTCTTTTTTGAATCGTTTCTTGCCTCGTTCGATTGCTTCTTCCACCGGCAAGCTGACATGATATAGATTCACTTCATAGCCAGCTGCTTTCAGCATATCAATTTTTGAGAGCAGATTCGATTCCGTTTTCCCGACAACCGGCAGCACAATATTATCGCCATTGATTAAAGCCTTATGCAAGACATTAACGGCGATCGCGGAGCTTTCTTCGTGCACGGCCGTCGCTAATATGCCGTTGTTATATTCCGGCAACATGGCTTTCGCATCATCGCTGTCGATGATAAGAGCACCATATTGATTTGCAATCGGATCCGCTACAGAAGATTTTCCCGACGCAGGAAGACCGACGATAATAAAAGCCCGTCCCTCTTTGCGCGAGGCTCCGTTTCCATATAGCCTTTCTTCTACTGCGCGACGAAGTTCCTGGCGTTCCGGAGTTTCTATTGCAACAGTTTCCCCGTATTTTTTCATGTACGCCAGCGCCAGCTCGTTCGCTCGTTCAATATTTTCTTCGATGCTCTTGGATTCGTCATACTGGAAAGGATGCGCTTTGATCCAGCCCAAGTGCCCGTCGGTGTCCGACATTTCCGGCAGCTCGGTCTCGATCGCGGTCTGCGCCTGGGCGGCTGCGTCTGTTCCTTTGAACATTTGCTCCAACACCTGCGGCATGACGTCTCTCGCCGTTTTATTCTGTCCGGCTTCGCGCCACATCTGCGCAGTCCTCTCCGCCATGCGCGCAGCGATCAGCGCGTTCACGGTGGCATTCTTGCTGATGTTCTTGTTCTTGCTGGAGCCGAGGATCGCCGTCAATTCATTGAACGCCTCGCGTCCTTCCACTGACAGGGAAGCCGTCGGGAGGAATTCACCGGCACGGACGCCGCCGAGGACCGCATTGATTTTCCGCAAGGATTCCCGCTCGGCCAGGAGCGCGTCAAGCTCCTGCTTCACTTCCTCGAAGTTCGCCAGCGCTTCCGGCGGGAGATTGTCGAAGCTCGTCAGCGCGTACCGCGTAGCCGTTCCCGTGGCGTTCTCATAAGCGATGCGCTCGTAGTCCGTATTCGTCGGCTCCCGTCCCGTGTCCTCGTAGAAGTTCCGGTACCACTCCGGGTTATTCGAGACGCGGGCCGTGGAGACGTCGCCGTTCTTGTCCAGCGTTTCGACGACGGCCGTACCCTGCTTCCCTTCGGATTTCAGGGCGGAAAGCGTACCGCCGAGGATATTATTGATCGCGTCTTTGTTTTCTTTTATCCGTTGACGCAGCACGCGCGCCGGGTTCTCCGGATCCGTGGAAACAATATCGCGGGCGAGGTTCTGCGTCGCTTCGTCATCCTTGAAACTGCCGCGGGCGAAGTTCTCGATCGCGGCTTTCTTCTCCGCGTCGGTCTGTTCCTGGACGGCCTTCATGGATTCGCGAACGATGCGGGCGACTTCCAATTCCTGGTGGATCGTATTCCGTCCATTGTGCGCGGTGTGCATATTCAAAACTTTCTGCTGTTCCGGCGTGATGCCCTGCGCCATTTCCAGCGCGGACGTCTTCACGTTCAGCATTCCCGTCGAATCAGGACCAGGAGCGAGACACGCCTGCACGTCAGCTTCCGACGCGCCCGATGCCTTGATAACCTTTTCCACGAGGTCCTTGTTCTTCTCGTCCTGCGACAGGGTGCGAATGTCGACCTGCGTGAAAACGAAGCCTGCCTCCTCGTTCTTCCGGTCGAGGATCTCCGCCAACACGTCCGGGGCGGATTCGTTCAGCTGCTTCGGCAGCGCTTCGCGCACCGCTTCCGTGACATTGTTCCTGTGCTCGTTCTCATAAATCCCTCGCGCGATCTGGCTCGCCTGTGCATTCGCGAGACGCTCCTGCGCAGAGAGGATACGCGCGCCGAGTTCCTTCGCGTTCGCCTTGGCACCTATCGCACCGCCGACCATACCGAAGCCGACGACGGCAGGAACCGCATCGACCGCAGCACCGAAAGCGTCGGAAAGAATTTCTTCCACGCTGGAGACGTCGGCCTTGTCCCCACGGAAGGCGATCTGCGCCATGTTCTCCAGGACCATGTCGGAGATCTGCTGCTCGAATTCTTCCTCCAACTCCGCAGCGCCAGAAAGAAAACCGGCTTTCACGCCGTGCCGGATCCGCTCGCCGATGATCGCCCGCGTCAGGTTCTCGGCGGTCTGTCCAGCTACGAGCGCGGCGTCCTCTTTCGCATAGATCGCCGCAATACGTTTCGCCGTGGCAGCGTCGAAAATCGCCTTGCCCGCCGTAGCGAGAGAGCGCTTTTCGAGGTAGCCTTCCGCCAAGCCCTGGCCCGCGGAAAGCAAAGCCGCCTGCCTCGGCGTGTAGATAGGATTGCCCTCTTCGTCAGCCTTCGTGATGTTTTCGATATACTGCGCGCCCGCGATCTGTGCGCTCATTGCCGCGTAGGAGAGCGCGTTCCCGAGCGTACCGGCAGCGGCAGCTCCGACCGGGCCGCCATACAAAGCAAGCGCGCCGCGAATAAGTTCCGGCGCGTAGATCGGCAGATTCTCCGCAGCGCTTCCCAACGCGCCGCCAAACGCCCCGCCGATAGACGAATAGGAATTCTTCGGCAGCGACTTCATTTCATTGGATACCCACAGAATATCGTTGATGTCTTCCGGGGTAAGCCCTTCATTTGAAACCGCACCGCGGACCATGCCCTTGATGCCTTTCCACTGGTTCACCATCTGCAGGCCGCCGCGATAAATACCATATTTGAGGGACGCCGCAAAACGGCCGCCCTCGGTGTCGTATATGTCGTTTATGGTTTTGAGATCCTGCGCGGATTGCATGACCATGACCGCCGCCGCCGTGCCGTGCGCTTCGTGGATGTCGCGAAGATACGGCATAGCATCGTAGACCTTGTCCATGTTCACGTGACCATTCGCATCCGTCGCAAGCGCTTTCTGTCTCTTCGCTTCTTTGGCGACACTCCAGGCTTTCTCGAAGATCTCTTTGTTTTCGCGAGGGTTCAGGTCCATTCCGGTCTCGTCGAAGATCTCTTTGCTTTTCGCAGCCCAGTCTTCGGCAGAATACATATACTGCGCATAAAGCGCGGTATCCTTCGCCTTTTCGTGAAGGCCCGCAATCTCCCGGCCGAGGTCAACGCGCCCCCCGTTGATCAGCTCCGAAAGGTTCGTTTCCCCTCCCTCTTCATCGGCGAGGATCCTTTCCGACACTTCCCCAGCATTAAAGCCTGTATATCCGCGCGTGCTTTTGGGCTTCACGGAATTCGCGATCGCATCGGTCATCGTATTACCGAGGATCGGATTCCCTGCGTCATCCGTGCCGAGGTCATACGTCTGCTGATTCGCGGTCGGCGCGTAGTTCGTCACATCATTGAATTCGTCGCGATTATTGGCGAAGGGAGATTTTGCCCGATACATCATCATGGGATCTTCTCCCATCGCTCTGAACATCTGATCAAATCGGGTGAATTCTTCGTCCGTCATATCTTTCACTCCTCAATGTTTACCCTGTTACGATCCAGGCCGAGCACTTCTTTCGCGGGCAGATTGCTCCGCGCGATCTCGACCATGTCGCCGGCGCTGATCCGGAACGTTCCGACCGGATTCCCCTGCGAATCAAGCAGCGCGATATTGTATGTTCCGTCTCCATTGTCCGACCGGATCTCGACGCCCTTGTCACGAAGCGCAGCTGCGGAAGTGAGTTCGACGTCGTCGCTCTCAAACCAGCCTTTGTTTTGCTTCTTGACTTCGACCGCCATGCCGTTCTTCACGCAGGTATCAATAACCCACTGCTGCGTAGGAGCTTCGCCGTCGTGCTCGTGCATATACCCGCGGATGTCTGCAAGAGTGGCTTTCTTGATAAGTCCCCACAAAGAGCCGAGTTCGCTCTTCTTCGCGCCCAGAAGACTGGCGACGTCGGATTCGATGTTCTTCCAATCGTAGGAGAATTCCTTTTCGCCGTGTACGTACCGATCCAGCATCTTGATCAGCTTTTCCTTTTTGCTGTTGGAAATTTCCTCGTTCTTGAAAATATATTCCCGCGCCTGGTCCACCGTCATGTGCCCGTGATCCAAAGCATACACGATCTTCTCGTCGAAAAAGCCCGTGACCTCCGCGTCGGTCGGCTCCGATTCGCCGCGCGCTCGACGCGAAGCGGATCTCGCGTTCGCCCTTTCCACGCCAAGCGCAGCCTGTTGGAGTTTAATCCGTACCCGGTCGCTCTGCCCTTGCGCGTATTGAGCCGCGATCAAATTCGGATCCTCGCCGCCGTTCATCATCGAATCAAGGATCGCAAGCGTCCCGTTCTCGATGGTCACGTTTTCCGCTGCCCGGATCTCCGTCCGGCGTTTATCCCTGAAAGCTATGAGCGCGTCCGCCTTTTCTTCCGCGTCCAGCTCGGACACTGTCGTATCAGATTTCGGACCGTGCCCGAAGCCGACAATGTCGTATGTGTCGAGGTCGATTTCCCCGACGCCACGCGAGCCGGATTGCATAACCTTTCCGGTGTCCGCATCATAGATGCCGACGTGTGCGATCCCCCAGTCGCCCTCCTCGCCTCCGGTGTGCGTCCAGAAAACGAGGTCGCCGTCTTGGAGCTGGCTGCGGTCGGTAAAGGCCCGCCCTTCTTCTTTCATCTGCGTGTACTGCTCGTCCGCGCATCGGCTCTCCAAGGTAAGCCCCGCCGAAGCATAGCAGCGCTGCGTCCATAATCCGCAGTCATAATGGCGGTCGCTGTTGTCCGTTTCACCGGGGGCCGCGCCCAAAAGATACGGGGCGCCCTTTGTCATATCGTAAAACTTATGATGAAACGTTTTCGCTGTCTCTTCCGATACCGGCAGATTATTCCGGATGTATTCGATGGCTTGTTCCCTGGTAAAATCGAAGCCGAGCGCATCTATCGCCTTTTGGTTGAAAGATAGATCATCGGCCTTTTTGCTGCGCTTGCGGATCATCGTCAAAAGCGCGGCTCGATCTTTCGGATTCATCGCGCTGCCGTATTTATCGCAAAGGCTATCCATGCGCGCATAATCTCCGGTATTGATTGCAACGGATACCGCTTCGGAGATCATCTGCGCTTTCACCGCGCGTAGCTGCCGCTGGATCTCTTCTTCGCCATAATTAGCGTACCGGCTGCGAACGAAAGGCTCCGCCCGATTCATTCCGGCCGAAAGCCCCGCGTCAGTATATCCGCTGTTGCCCGCAAACTGGAAGCAAGAGGCGAGCTGGTTCTGATATTGTGTTTCCTCGTATTTCTCGGTCTCGCCCATTTGGTACTTCATCATACCTTCGCGGCGGGTTATATTGTCGCGTTCGGTGAAATTATTGAACGCCTCCGCGCCCGGCCCCGAGCCGATAAAGTTCCCATATTTCTGCTTCACCTGGCCGAGGACCTGCTGCTGCAGCTTGTCGTAGTCCTCTGTAATGTTCAGCGCGTTCTGTTCTTTCCGCTGCATCAGCTCCATAGTCCCCTCGGACATGAGGCGATTGTATTCGTTGTTCGCTTCCATGACCTTGCCGTCGGTGACTTTCTTGTGCATCTCCAGCCCGATCGTCGCGAGCTGGCCGAGAGCTTTCCATTGCTCGCCGCCGCCCTTGCCGCCGTACACGTTAATATCACGGTTGACGTGGACAGGAACATTCTGCAGCGTGTTCGGATTGACCGCCGGTTCGTAAGTCGAGAATTTCATGTTCCTTTCCTCCTATCAGCGGATAGCGCGTACCGTCGGGGTTAAAGTCAAGCCGAGCGAAGGTTTGAATGTAGCGCCGCTCGTTCCTTTATAAGTGTAACGATCCATCCCGCTGGCCCAGCCCGTGGCGCTGCTGCTGCTCGTCGTCGTACTGCTCGACGAGCTGCCGCCTATTCCGCTCAAATATGGCAGCATACTCGAAGCCGTCCCGAGGATCGTGCTCGTCCGCAGCGCGCTGATCTGTCGGCTGGCGTCGTTCAGCACGTTCGTCGCCGCCGCGCGGTTGCTTCCGGCCTCGTTCAAATAGTTCGACTGCTGCACGCGGGAATTATAATTCTCGTTCCGCTGGTTCCCGAGGAGCGTCATCTGATCCGACACATAGGCTTCCTGCCCGCTGGACAGAATATCCATGATCGAGCCGGAAGCGTCGAGACCGGCAGCGCCAGCACCGGCACGGACGCGCCCTTCCGAAAGACGCTGCCGCGCCCGGAGACGCTTCGCCTCTTCGCCGTACTGGTCGGCGATCTGTTCCTGCTTCTTCGCCTCGATCTTCGCGTTATGCTCTGCCGCTGCCGCCTGCGCCCGGTACATGGACGCCTGGCTGTCAGCCTGTGCCTGGATCTGTTCCTTTTGTGACTGGTACGACGTATAACCCGAGAAGAGGGAAAGCGCCGCGCCGATGCCCGCCATTACACTACACATTGTCCTTCCTCCTTATGAAGAATCGTATGAACTTCTCGCCGCCCATTTCGAGCGGTTCGCCGAACTCGGCGCCGCACCACCGGAGCCAGCGTTTCGCCGGTTCGTTGAATTCCGCGACGGCGTTCCATAACAGGCCGTATTCCTTCACCCAGTCCTGGAGGATCTTCCGAGACACCCGCGCGAATTCTCTTTCGTAGGGCGGCAGGTGCGTCGTCGCCATGCACCAGATCAGGCGGCCGGGCAGCCCGTCCGCTTTGTACTTCCCATACAGGACGAGCGGCTCGCCCACCTCGCCGGTGACGCGGAAGGCGTCCTCTGATTCCTTCACGCTGTCCATGATAGCCCGTGACGCTCCGCCCTCGTGCATCGCCGCCGCTTCCATGCGATCCTCCGGCCGGAGATTCAGCTCGAATTCATACAGCCAGTTCAGCTCCTCCGGCAGCAGCGTCGTCTTCGACAACGGCGTGATCATGTAATCCCTGCACCGTTTACGCGGGCGCTCCGCACCATACTTCGCACAAAGGCCCCGCAGCTTCGCAAGCAGCGCCTCATTATTTCCGCATTCCATCTTTTCCTCCAAACGTGACTGCCCGTATAATCGCGGACATCGTGAACGGGTACGGATCATCGTGCCGGATGAACACCCGGCCGTCTTTGTTGAATCCGCCCGCCGCCATTGTGACGTCAAGGTCGCCGGAGTATAGAACGTTCTCGCCCAGCTCCAGCCGCCCCGTCTCGTAGATCATTTCGTTCAGCGTGTTCTCGTCCGGTCCGGCTTCGCCGCCGTAGCTTTGCGTCAACCGGAATATGGCCGACGTGACTGCCTTCGCCCTGCCCTGCAGCGTGCCGTCCCGCGCCTGTGATTCAAAGTTCGGAAGCTCCAGCTTCATCGTGTACGGCAGGCCGACGACCACATTCTTCGACGCCTGGTCGAGCGTGATCGCCCCGCCCTTCACCTCGCAGGGATCGAATAAATATCCGTCGCCCATCGCGAGAACCGTCTTTCCTTCCAGGTGCGAAAGCCCGGTGATCTCCGTCGCCGCCGTCGTCATCGAATACCGCTTCGCGGCGTCCATCATCGTGTAGTCCTGCTGCGTGCCGACGTCCCGGCTCGCGTCGAATCGCTCGATATATCGGACCGTGCTGCCGTTCACTTCACGCCGGACGGATACATAGACGACGTCGCTGTTCCCTTCACTGACCGCGCAGACAGATTCGATCGCGCCGTCGGTGACTATATGGCTCCAGCCGTAGACCTGCTGCTCGAAAAGGTAAGTCAGCACCAGCAGCACGCCGTCGCTCCTCACGAAATAGATCGTGCTGTCCGGTTCCTGTGCGTATGCGCAGTCGTTGATCTCGAAGCCGCGCACAAGATGACGGACGAGAAGGGAAAGGTCCCGCCCCGCATAGCTGTCCGTGTCGTATGAATAGCCCATGTCGCGCACGATGGATCCGCGGCGCTGGACGTACACGATGCGGTTGCCGGACCGGATCGGGATGACGTCGTTCGCGCCGTAGCTTTGCTGACTGCGAGGCGTGATGCTCGTAGGCGTCACCGTCTCCGCCCCGCTGATCGTCCACTCGTTCCCCTCGGTCAGGAGCATCAGGTCGTTGCCCGCGACCATGTGTGTGATTCGATAGGATTGCAGTGAAAGCAGGTCTGCCGAGATCGCGCTGTCGTCGGTCACGGTGCCCGCCTCTTTATCGACCGCGAAGTTCTCATAATCGCCGGTCTTAGACATCCATACCCGCTGCGGGTAGGAATCGGATCCGGCGAAGCAAAGCCGATCCTGGAAGAAAGCAGCGCATGACGGATAACCGCTGACGCTGTCCCACGCGGAGAACTTCCAGTCCGCCGTCGCCGTCGTCGCGCCGAGGCGCTTATGCACTTTAGCCGTCGCGTGCTTCGCGTCCGTGACGGCCGTGATCTCCACATATCCGGAATGCGTGTACGACTGCGCGGAGAAGTCCGCCGTGCAGGTGCCGCTCCCGGTGTTGACCTTGACGCGCATCATCGTGTATTCGTTCACCGTGCCCGTCTCGGTCGGATTGTAGTCGCTGTTGCTGGTATAGCGTCGCTCTTCCAGCCAGGTGACGCCGCCATCGACGGAACTCTCGATCGTGACCGTGCCCGCCCATGTGCCGTGCGTGATGATCTTCCACACATCGCCGACGCCGATCGCCGACGAGGTGCCGCTGGTAATCGAGACGGACGCGTTGCTGATCCGCTGCGAAAGTTCCATCCAGGAGCCGACCTTCGACGAATCGAAAATATCTTCCGACGCAGTCAGCGTGATGCTGTCGCCCGTGACCGCGCTCGGCGTGATCGTGACGTCCTCGTCCGGGTTGAGGTCGCCCATCGGCGGCTGCGTCCAGTCCATATCGGAGATCTGCCAGCTTGATTCACTGTAGCGCATGATCTTCTTGACCGGATGATTCCCACAGGCCACATAGAGGACGTCAACGCTCTGGACGAAACGCAGCAGCGGAAGGTCCGCCGCTGTGTACGGCGTCGAAAGCTCCACGTTCAGGTAGGATCCTTCGCGCCACACCCGCACGTAGCCGACGCCAAATTCCAGGAGATAATTCAGCGTCACGTTGAACCGGAACGGCCAAAGCCGGACCGCCGTGCTTGACGTCTTCGCCGCCCCACAAAATAAAAGGCCGGGGCGCTTTGTTACGGCGCCATACGGCCTGATGATTGCGTTCTCCGCCTGGAGCAGCGCGAGCTGGTATTTGTCAATATCTACGCGGCTCGCCACATCCGGCGAGATCTCTCCGCCCGTGAAGGCGGGCTGGATTGCATAAAAAGCATTCGGTCCCATATTATCCGAACCTCACTTCCGCGTACTTCGTCGGCCATTGCGGCGTCTGTTCCCGTTCGCGGGCTGCTTCGACCTGCGCTTGCTGCAGCGCGACCTGCATCAGCTGATAGTTCGTGTTCATCATCTCCGCGTTGCCGGTGACGACCATCGCCATCGACGCGGCGAGATAACGCGCCAGCGCCTCCACGAATTCCTCGGTCATCTTCGCCACTTCCGCCACGTCCTCGGTGTACTCGCACCAGGCATCCGGGACGTCGGTGCCGATCACCTTCACGCCGTCCACGACTGCGACGTCGAACTGGTCTTTCGTGACTTCCTTCCGGGCGGCCTCTTCCTTCTCGAAGACGAACCGGATAGAAAGGCAATTCGACGGATAACCGTAGACGAATTCCCAGCCGGGGATCGTCGAGGCCGTCAGCGCGAGCTTCTCGATCCGACGCGCAAAGCCCCAACGATAGGAACGCAGCATCATCTTCCGACAGTGATCATAGTGCATGGAACACTGACGCGCCTCTTCCGTGTTCTGCGTCAGGGAAATGATTCTCCCCTTTGCGAGATACGAAAGGGCCAGGTTACAAATATCGGTACTGGTCATTGACATTGTATCGCCTCCTCTTTTCTATGCGCCCCAGGGAAAACCTCGGGCGTATAGAAAAGAGGCGGGAAATCCCGCCTCAAAGTTACTGCGCGATGTCGTCGTCGAAAACGAGACCGGCCGTCAGCTTGCCATCGGTGAACGTAGAAACCGCAACCAGGCGCAAGTAGTTCTTGCCGCCGCGCGGCAGCTTCGTCGCGATAACGTGCGCAAGCGTGTCCGCCGCGATCGTGAACGAAGTCGTGTAGGTCTTGGATTCGTACTCGCCGAGCACGGAGTACGTCGAGAACGTGCTGTCGTCGCTCGTCTGGAGCGTAGCCGTGACCTTACCGGCACCAGCGTCCGGCGTGACGTCAACGACCATGTGCAGCGGATCGCTCGCCTCGCCCGGGCCGACGTCGATAATATCGGAGGTCAGCGTCGTGGCGCTCAAAGCCTGATCCTTGAAAAACATATTCTGACGATCATAAATCATGATAGTGTCCTCCCTTCCATTAGGCCGTAGCCGGGCAAGCGGATTCCGTCTCGGAGATCGCGTCGCACTTCTCGACCGGGATGCCCTTGAAGTAGAGCTGCGGCATCTGATTCATCAAAGTCTGCT
>Ga0310786_10009329_pt1 | contig 12471 bp, 5 predicted proteins | sample AusTroGonzalo_MG_FD_203881 | JGI IMG/M metagenome (GOLD analysis project Ga0310786, IMG submission 203881) | Bovine rumen microbial communities from tropical cattle in Woodstock, Queensland, Australia - Gonzalo_03 (v2) (version 2) | ecosystem: Host-associated > Mammals > Digestive system >...
TCGACCCTAACAGAAATCTTTGCGCTCGGCACTCGCGTTCGCTCGGCTTGGCTCGCTCCATTCGCGAGCCCCGCTTGCGCGGCGGTTACCTTTGCGTTCTTTGCGGCTAAATCAAACTCCTCCGTTCTAAAAACAATATCCTCCACATAATCGTTTGGCACCGTGAAAAGCTCGACACTCCTGAAGATTCCCGCGAGCGCCCAGCAATCGTTCGTGTCGAAAAGCCAGCCATGCGAGCGCGTAATGACCTTCACGGCAATCGTGTTGCGCCCTTTCACGAGTTTGTCGGTGACATCCCACTGTGCGAGATTGTAAGCGCTCCCCCAGCGACCAACATACTTGCCGTTGAGCCACACCTCATAGCCGAAAAGAACGCCGTCAAAGCGCAGAATGACGCGCTGCCCATCCCACGACGGATTCCACCTGAAGTGCCGCACGTAGAATCCGCTCATCTCGTCGATCTGGTTTCCGTACTGTGGTGACTTTAGCCCCTGCGTCTCCCAGTTGCCGGGAACGGCGATGTCGTCCCATTCGCGCGTATCATAACCGGGCTCGTTCCACCCCATCATTTCGTCAGGCGTGTCGAGTCCCTTGACGAGCTTGAACGCCCAAGTTCCGTCGAGCGAAGTCGTAAAAAGCCGATCGCGCTTCGGATATATCTTCCGCGCACCTTCGTAGTCCGCAGCCGGGAGGTCGCTGCGGCTCGTCGCCGCCGCCTTCCCAGCGTCGTCGTCCATGCCCGCCGTCCACTGTCCGCCGGCGGCTGCCACGGCGTCAAACGCAACGCAAAAGACAGCGGCCAAACAAATAATGTGCCTAAAGTTCATGTTCACCTCGGCAAATATTGTAACACTTCCCAAGGCGCGACACTCTACCCCATGGGGTAATATCGGCGAATCGCGGGCCGCGACAGCGTCACTTGAACGGGTTGACGACGGCCATGCCTCGATAGGTCTGATTAGGATTGAGGTCTTCTGTGACGATCTCGTGGCAACCAAGTTTCTCTGCGGCCGAGACGATCAAAGCGTCATAAAACTGGATTCCGTATTCCTCCTTAACCGCAAGCGCATGGCGAACGAGGTCAATGGTTACGTCAATCTCAAGAAGCTCCCGGAAGTAGTCTAGCATTCCATCAATCTCTTCTTTAGTCCTCAACGATTTTCGCAACATCGTATTGCAGAATTCCGCAAGAACCTGCGTCGAGATGCAACCGTCGTGATTCACCTCTATTGCGTGGCCGATGAGCTCGCGGGCTATGTCGCGCTTACGTGGATCTTGGTCCGTCGCCGCATACACTAGAATATTTGTGTCGAAGAATCTCATGATCCCACCCTTATCTTTATCTCGCGATGACCGTCGCGTTCACGATTGAACTTCCAGCCCTTGGGAGCACGGACTACAGGCAAGGACTCCATGAATGACTTGAATTCCTTTGCCCTACGCTTCTGCGCGTCATGAATTTCCGCGCACTTCGCCTCGAGGCAGTCGCGCACATACTGGTTTAAGCTTGTACCGTTCGCCTCGGCCCACTCGCGCACTTCCTGCACGATTGCGGGCGGTATAGACAATGTAATGCTCATCTTCACCTCCTTAACGGAATACCCGTTCTACGTCCGCACGTATTATATCAAACCCGTGCACCGTGCGTCAATGGCACCAACTAACAATGTGTCGGCGGTCAAGGATTCTTGACCGCCGACGCATTGTAACTTTGTCAAAACCGCTATTATAAGCCAACGGCCTAGAACACCATAATTACCATCGGTGGCTTCTTGTCGAGCGTGTAGACGGTGTACTCCACTTCACCTATCGTCTCGGTCGCGCTGACAACCTTCTTGCCGCCGACCTCGGTCGTAACCGGTGCGGTGTCTGTTGCAAGGACCTTAAGCGTGCCGCCGTTCAGTATGTAGCCGTATGCACTTTCAGCAGTAGTCGTCAGCGTCCCGGTTCCGACTTTGCGGATGTATGGATTGCGGCTGGCATGCGGCATCCAATTGCCGGTCACTGTGTCATCTTTGCCAAGCGCGCCAATCTCGATTGTGGGATGATTGTTGCCGACATTAGACGCATTTGGCGACACGTAGCCACTGAACGAGCCAAACTTATATACTGCATCGTTGCTCTGCCCGTCTATTATGCGCCCGTGTCCACCACTATAATTGCCAACTATGACCGTTGCACCGGAAAGATCGCATGTCGGCCAGAATGTGATAAGATTGCGCCCCACGCCGTCATCAGGACGTACCATCTCGATTGTGCCGGAAAATCCAGTCGTATCTGAGCAATTGAATGTGCAGCCAGAATAGAAGCTAGCGTTCTTAGCTCGCGTGCATTTAAGATAGCCTGAGCCTGAAAGCGCTCCGGTGAGCGTTATTTCGCGTCCGCTGGCTGCAACATACAAATATGCCGGATTGGAACTGCTGGCATTTACCTCAAGTTCGCAAGAAATGGTCGCCGCACCTGAATAAGAAGCGACTCTTGCCGCATTTTCCAATGTAAGTCTTCCTGTGCCGGAAATGTTATCCGAATAGAGATAATGAGACCCGCCGCCGTTAAGCGTTACGTTTGCGTTTACCACCACAGCGGCAAACTGATAGCTTGCCGCTGCCACATCAATCGTTGCGGCAGTATCGAACTGGATTGTATCAGTCGCCTCCGGGGCAACCGAAGCAGTCTTCCCCCCGACAGTAAAGTTAGCCGGTGCGACCGCAAACGATTCAGGGCCAATGTAGACGAACGTGGAAACATTGCGGACACAAGAGATTGTTCCTTCCTCGTAGGACGAGGTGAACGGCACCGTGTCGGCGAAGGTCAGCTCCGCTTCATTTTCAAGAACAACACCGGTAATGGTAAGCGCATTGGTCAGCGAGAGCTCGGCCGACTCGTAAATGGTAAGCGTTCCCGATTCATAGGCATCAACCGCACCCTGAACAGTGTCATAAACAACGCCATCAATGTCAGCAGCGAGATGCTTGAGCGTTACAGTGCCCGCAGAGGCATCCACCGTCGCGCCAGTGCCGGAAGCAAGTGTATAGGTAGAACCATACGGAATGACGAGCGTCTGTCCGACAGCAACGGAAACAGGCGCCGTGATTGTCAGCGCACCACCAGTGACAGTCGCCGTGCCCGTGCCAGTAATTGTCACAGAATCGACGGTGCGATCAAGCCCCATGAGACCAAACGTCGTCCCACCAGCAAGCGTCAGCGGAACGCTGCTCGGTAGCGAAACCATCCCCGAAATTGACCACTTGTTGCCAAGGTATGCTTCCGTGCGCTTACGGACTGGGCATCCTGTGTCTGTAGTGTTGAATCCGACAAATTCCGCAATGGCGATGTCGCCGCTGCTGCCGCCAAGATATTCTATTGTGGCATTATTGTTGTAGTACGCAGCAACTGAAAGAATTGTCTCGGAAGTCTTGAATTTGACATCCGATGTTCCGCCGTTCTGCCAAAGATCGCAAGCCGTACTAGACGTCCTTAGGCAGCTCCAGAAGCCATCTTTGCTGTTGCGCTTGCCAATATAGTTGTTGCTGACATTCTTCTTGTACAGTATCGCTCCAGTTGCGGAATTTGAATAATAGCGAATTGCCGCAACTGCGGACTGCACCTTGTCGCCCGTGAATTCCGCCTGAAGCTGGCTATTGTTTGTCCTGACTACCTTCTTTCCGCCAAACACGCCTTCAGCCGCAACGTATGTCATCGCAGACGCTTCATTGGTGTAGGAATGCCCGTTCACGAGAGACGCCCACTCAGTAACCTTGCCGCCGGTTTCGGTTATTGTGGTGGCGTCGGAAGCGTCAACCCAAACGTATGGTGATACGCCGTCCATCGAGTTGTCGATGATCACGCTGCCACCTTCGACGACAAATCCTGCCGTCGGTGCCGCCACACCGGCAAACGTCAAAGTGCCAGAACCCCTCTTCGTCATTGCCGCCGTATTGACCAACTTAAGCGAGACCGTGATGTCGCTGTCGGAAGCGACCTCGCCAATTGTAATCTGTGCGCCATCATACGCATCAAGCACGGAAGATGCCGTAGCGGACAGATTGGAAACGACTATGCTACCCTCGCCTTCCACACGGATTCCCTGCGTCGTGCCAAGAGTAATTTCGCCAATCGTATAGTTTGAGCCGTTAATTTTAAGGCGGAAAGTACGGTTGCCGGAAGTTGCGATGTTTCCGCCGCCAGTTATCGCGCCGATGGTGTTCTGGGCAGCGAAATTGTTGAAAGTAATCGTTTTACCAGTCGCAATTTCGAGCGACGACACATTCAACTGATAGTTGCTGTTGCCTCCGCCATTGATTGTGATATTCTTCGTAACAGCAATGCTCTCGGAAGACATGGCTTTCACCAGCGTAATCGTGTCGCCATCATCCGCCGCCGCGATTGCATCGCCGACGGTGGCGTAGTTGACACCATTGCAAGTCGCGACAGGCTCCACGAGCGAGTCTCCGGAGAAGGTGCGGATGTCGCCGGTGCCGGTGAAGGAGACAGATTGGACCATTATAGCATCATCATCGGCAGAGCGAAACCACTGAGTGCCCGCCGTGTCGGCGAGGACGGTCAGCGAGCCAGCAGGCGGCGTGATCGAATAGCGGACGTAGCGGACATTCGAAACGGTCGCAAAGTCCATGGTGAGCGTGAACCAGACGTTGGTAAGATCTGCCGCGTTCGCATAAACGAGATTCGTCCAGACTCCAGTCGTGCCGTCGGAGACATAGGCCGCAAGAGAATGATCGACGCCGTTAGCCGAATAGATTGCAAATGCACCCTGTGCGCCGCCCTCGGGGTCAGTAAGCGTGTCCACCGGCACAGTATTCACATTGACAGACACTGTCTCCATACCTGTCGCAGACGCAAGCACGGCTGGAGTGAAGGTGAGCTCCTCGTCCGGAGCGTCAATCGTAAGCTTTGTAGCCCCCTCGCCAGCATCAGCATCAGCAACAAACTTTGCCGTGCCTGTCGCGGGCACAACAGTCCATGAACCCGCTCCGCGCGTGATGCCAGTTGTAGAGTCCTGCGCGATGACCGTATCTACCGTCTGCGCCGTAAAGCTCGCGTCGAACCAGTCGTTCGTTACGAGAGTCTTTCCGTCAAACCCTGCGGCATTGACGGTTAAAGCGCAGCACGCGGCAATCGTTGCAGCGAAGATCGATGCTGTCTTGCGGAACATATCTATATCTCCTTTCTATAAAAGCATTACCTGAAAATGACCCTGAACGGCGTAGTCGCAGGCGCGACGCAGAGACTACGAGCGTTGCCAATCGTCATTACCTTTAGCACCCACTTCGACGCGTCAACCCCGTCGGGAAGCGTCAACTCAATAGCGTTCAACTTCGCCTTATTGTAGCCTGTGATTGCCGTCGCCGACGCAACGACATACGGCTGCCCAGACATGAACGTAGCGGCAGAGAGATCTATTGTCGTGACATTCGTGATATCGAGAGTGCCCTCAAACAACTTCCATGTCTCATTGCCTGTAAGCGTGGTATTGGCGGGATATGCGAAGCGAGTCGGCGTTACGCCTGACAGCGTTCCCGCTGAAAACGGGTTGAAGACAATGTCGGAATCCGAAGGCAGTACAAGCGTACCCTCCTCAACCGTCGTTAGACCTGTGTAGAGCGGCACGGCGGTCAGCGTCAGCGTTCCGGCACCCTTCTTAGTGAGGCCACCGACGTTGGTGTCGGCAAGTGCCGTCGACCATGTGTGCACCTCTTCCGTCGCGTTCGAGAAGCAGATGGGTGCGGTGGAATCGACAATCAGCGACGAGGCATCTGCAAATGCCGTAGTCACCGAATTTGTGGTGATCGAGCCGTCACCGTTATCCGTGGTGTCGTATATCGTTGTCTTTCCTGTGATTGCCATCGTGCCACCCTCAAACGTGTAGCGGGTTTCTTGGTGCACGGAGTTCGTGCCGTGCGCAAGCGTAACGACGCCATTGGCAAGGAACACGTTACGAACACGGTTTGCCTTAAGCGTCAGATTGCCCGTGCCGACCTTGCGGATGTCGTTGCCGCTACTACGCACGCGCCAGTTACCCTTGCTGTCCTGGCCCTCCGAGTAGCAGAACGAACCGCCCAGCGACATGTCCTTGTTGAGCGCGCCGATTTCCAGCACATTCTTGGCATAGCTCATGGCATTGAAGTAGAGGTTGCCGCTCAGACTGCCGAACTTGACAGTCTTGCTGTCGAAGTGCAGGAAGCCGTCGCTGCCGCCGCCGGCAGAATAGACAGTCCAGTCTGCAGCCTCGGATGCGGCCGTTTCAGAAGAAAGGAACACATTATTGCGGTCATTGCTGTCCTTCGGGGCAACGATCACGCCATCAAACCCAGAGTTGTCGCCCGCGAGCTCATAAGTCGGCCGCTCACCCTCAAGCGTCAACTTCCCGCTACCGGAGATATCGCCGTAGAAGTGGGTCCTTATGTACGTCGTCGACGGAGTCACGGTAACATCCCCGGCGATTTCAAGGTCATTGGATACCACCGTCGTCGCGTTGACGTAGAAACCGGCTCCGTCGCCAAGAACAATCGTACCTTCGCCGCGGTACATGGGCGAGCATATCTGCGCGCCGGAAAACGCGACATCGGAATCGGCGACAACCTCCGCAACCGTCGTCCGCGCAGACAACACGACATTCGTCTTGTCGACAAGCCCAGCAGGGAACGCCGCCGTGTCGATCGCGAGCGGTGCAGTCATGGCCGTCACACCTCCGACCGTCCAGTTTGCCGCGTTCTCCCACGCTGTGTCCGCCGCGCCAGTCCACGTGAAGGCCTGCGCGGTACGAGTAGCCTTAACGATATAGCCAGAACCGCCATCGGACTCGACGGCAACTGTCGCGCCTGGAATGGCGACTGCGTTCGTCAGTGCGTCGTAATCCGTACCCTCTGCGAGTACAGTGATGTTGAGAACAGTCGTATCGTCCTCCGTGCCGGCGAGAGGAACAGTCAACTTGCCGCCATCGCACGAAAGTTCCGCAATCGTCGTCCCCTGCGGCACTACAAGAATGCCATCTTCAACTGCCGTTTTCGTAGTGTGCGTCGGCGCCGTCGTAAGCGTCAGTGTGCCAGCGCCCTTCTTGGCGAAGCCGTATGGCACACGGGCGTCAATCAGTCCACCGCCCCAAACATTGTCAAGGCCTCTATCGTCGAACACGACGGGAGCCGTCGAGTCAGACGAGAACTTGGACGGAGGATCGACCGTCACGCCATCGGCAACGCTGAACGCGCCTCCAGCGAAAATCATCGTGTCCGGGAGAGCGGTCGTAGAACCGATGATGTATGTACCGTTTTCAATTGTGATGTTGGGTATCTGCGAGCCAGTGAACGTCAAGTCCGCCGTGCCGACCTTCTTCGTGTTGCTCGCATAACCGCTACGGGCAATTGTGCCGCCAAACGAGCAGTCCTCGTTCTTGCCGCCGATTTCGAGCGTATAGCCATAATATTGAGTGCTCTTCGTGTTGTTGTTGCCGTCAAAATGCACTTCACCGTTTATCGCGCCCATCTGGTAGGTCACATCGGATCCGCCACCGCCACACAGAACATAGTTCTGGCCGCCGCTGTTGTAGGTTGCGGCAAGATCGTACGTAGCGAGTCCGCTAACGGCATTGGGTGCCATGAACTGGATGCGGGCAGCGTGTTCGTCACCATCACGATGGTCGGCGATGGAGCCACTAAACTGCGAGGCGTCTCCGTAGAAGTAAGCCTGGTATCTGCCGCTTTCCGTGTTGCTGCGGACGACGAGGCGTCCGCTTCCCGACATGGCGCCGCGAAAATACAAAGAGGCATAGCGGTCGTTTCCGACGCAAAGCGTGAATGTGTTGGTCGTTCCCTCGACGATTTCGACGGCATTCGAAATCTGCGTCTCTGCATTAACGGCTTTAGTCGCATATGGCACGTTGATGTTGATGCCGGCCAAGCGAAGCAAACCCTCGCCGCCGACGATGAGAGGCGCCGAGTTATTCGAACTTGCCGTTCGCACGCCGCCGGAACCGTTTCCAGAAAGGGTCAACGTGCCATCCGTGAATATCTTTCCGACGGTGACATAGCTGTTAAGCGTCAGATTTGCGCCCGAAGGGAACTGCGCAGCATCGCCATACGCGTTCGGATACGCGTTCGCCGCCTCGCCGCCTTCCGTCAGCGACCAGTTGGAGCCGTTCGCCCATTCGGCGGAGTCGTCGCCAATCCAGTAGTAGGTCTCCGCATGTGCGCTGCAAGCACATAGCGCACACATCGCTACGAGGAGAAACGAAAGAATTTTTGTTGTCTTGTGCATCATGGCTTTACCCCTTTTTTCCGTTGCAGCGAAGGCACACACCCCCTGCCGACGCACATATGATAGCAAATTCCGAAAACCCGCGCCCTACCCGATGGTGTAGGTGCGTAAAACACCGAAAACCCGTGCAAAAAAGTCGACGACAGGCGATGCTATTGACGGGCAATTGCGACAGGCCCGACGAGCCCCGATTTCAGCACTGGGCGCTTGGAAGCGTCGAGTTTCTGGTAGTTCATGTCTACCATGTTTATGTCGGTGAAGTATTTCCAGTCGACCTTGTTCAAGTCGTTCCATCTGAGCCGGTTGGAGCCGAGGTTCGTGACCTCGACCTCGAGGACGTTGCCCTTCTCCTTGAGGACTCCCGCCGGAATGGGAAAGTCGTAGGGCGGCATAAACCTGACGCCGAGATCGCGCCCGTTGAGCTTCACGCGCGCGATTTCACGCACTTCGCCAAGGGATAACGAAGTTCCCTCCGACGCATCGAACTCCGTCTTGTAGAGCATCGTCCCCGAGAAAAATTCGTCGAACGTCTCCCAACCTACAAGCGCATCGAGCTTGCGCGGCGCAGGAAGCGCGGGCCCTCCGCAGACCGGGGAAACCTCCCATGGTCCGGCGATTGGCGAGTTGTGGAGTGAGGGAGTGGAGGAGTGGGGGAGTGGGGGAGTTGCGAAGAAGTTGTGGTCAGGCGAATAGGCAACAATGAATAACGAGTGACCGGGTGCGATTTCGACGGGCTCGCACCGATTGGGTTCGATATCGCCCGACATTGGGTTCATAACGCCATACGGCTTTTCGCCCGAAGAAACGACACGCGCGACCGTCCCTGTGTTGACGACGAAATACGCCGTCTCGCCGTCCTTCTTCCATCGCGTCGCCAACAGCCCCGACTTCGCATCAAACGGCATCTTCCTAACACTCTTTAACAACTCGTATCTCGGCGCCTCCGGATCGACCACCACCGCATACTTCTTTGCAAGCCCATCCTTCACCATTCGCGGCGAAACATAGTCAAACGCATAGCCCGCCTCGTACAGCTCCGTCGCTACCTTGCCGATCTTCTCGCCGTAGAACCATTCGCGATTATGGACAGTCATTTGCGCGACTTCACCCTTGTGCTTCTCGCGGAAACTCGTCGGATCCCACAGGATCGCAAGATCGTTGTCGGGCGTCCATGTCTGGAAGAGAGACTGGCACCGCGTGATGTACTTGTTCATCGCCCCCATTTCGCGCCATATCGGATTCCGTGGATTCATCTCTATAGACGCATAGAAGCACCAGCCAGGCCAGACGGCTTCGACAGGCGAGTAGCAACAGCCGTGGAAGAACATATGGTTCACACCGGAGAGAAAGAGCCGGTCGATGAACATCTTGATCTCCTGAGGCCGCTCGCAAAAGTGCTCGTCGATCCATGTGCAGCTTTCAGACGAGACGAGCTTCGTCCCCTTCACATGCGCGGCGGACGAGGCGAATTTCGAGATCAGGATGTCACGGTCGTTCTTGCCGAACATCTCGGTCTCCGGGATGTCGGCAAGCGCATAGAAGTCAAGCCAGTTAGAGGGTGCGCCATGCGCTTCGTTGCGCGTCAAATACCCGTTCTCGCGGCACCAATCCGTCCACACTTTGAAGCACGCAAGCTGCGACTCGTCGACATCGCCTCCATTCTTCGGCTTCGCGCCGTAGTATTCGTAGCTGTCGTGGTAGAAGGCACGCGGAGGCATCGCGACGAGTATGTCCGCGTCCGCAGAAGCGAGGCCGTCGCACGTCACGCTCTGCGCCGCCTTGCCGAACCACTTGTCGAACTGCGCGACATGAAGCTTCATCGCCTCTGGGTCAAACGGATCGAGCATATAGCCTGTGCCGCCAAGCCCGGCGCGCTTTACCTTCATCCCCGAGCTCGCTGCGTGCTCCTTGTCGATCCACGGCCCCCCAAAGCACCAGCCCGAGCCCATCGTGAGGTCGATGCCAAGTCCGTTGTAGCTTGCAAGCCCTGCCGCCAAGTTCCACGCCTCGATCCACTGAGGGGAAAGAAGCGGTTTCCAATTTTTCTCGTAGCCACCCTTCGCGCCATAGATCGGAATCACGTGGAAGCCGCCAAAGCCCTTGTCGGCAAGCTCACGGCACTGATACTCCAGCCCGGACTTGTCTACCGCAGAGCCCATCCACCAGTTGTAGGCCCAGGGTTTCATCTCCCTTGTCGGCTCAGGCCAGAAGAGAAATCCCGTGCTATTCGACGAGGTCTTCGCCTTGCCTACGCCAAGACCGTTGAAGCGGTTTGCCGTTTCGCCATCGGAAACAATCTTGGTGTCGACTTCCTTGACAAACGCTCCATTCCTGTAACACTTCACGGAAAGTCCGTCCGTCGACACCATGCGCAATTCGCCTGGGCCAGCGAGCTGGATGTTGCCCTCCTTGCCTCGCCAGAGAATCATCGACTCACCCTCACTGGCGACAACGGTTTCGTCAAAGGCAATGCCAGTCACGCGGCGGACGAAAACGCCATCGGCCACCACGCAAGTTCCCTTGCTTTCAACGACGTTTCCCGCAATCAACTGTTCGTGCAGAAACACGAGGTCGCCGTCGCGCCACCGAGCGGGGCAGGCAAACGTCTCGCGGCCAAGCAACACCCGGCGATCCTCACCAAGAGGCCGCTTGCCGAGAAACACGGCGTAGTAGTCATCATCGCCGCCGTCTTTCATCTTGACGATGTCGGCGTGGCCGGTCGCCTGCAGGGGGCTTCCCGCACCGCGATCGCGACGCGTGACGAGCGGATTGGTGCGCATGGACTCGTAAGGTCCCCACACGCTCTTTGACTTCTTGGCTGTCTCCGCATGGTAGAAACCCGTGCCGCCTTCGGCATGTAGCAGCACATATTCGCCGTGGATCTTGTAGATGTGAGGGCCCTCCGTATATTCCGCCTTCGGGAAGACACCGCAGGATATGTACTCCCTACGCCCGACAAGCTTGCAAGCCGCAAGGTCGATCTCCTGAACGAATATCTCATTGTGGCCGACCCACTTTCCCTCCCTTGCAGGCACGTTCTGGGTCCAGTATGCCTTGCCGTCGTCGTCGAAGAAGATGCTCGGGTCAATGCCTCCGTCCGCTCCTTCGACGTGGACTGGTTCCGTCCACGGTCCGGCGGGGTCCTTCGCCGTGGTCAGGTAGTTCTTGAAGCCGTTCCCGGAATACGTGAACGCGATATAGTATGTTCCGTGGCAAAACCTGATCGTCGGCGCCCAGACCCCGTCGTCGCCGCTGAGCGGCCCGCAGCCCTCCGCATTGGAGTCAACGCTCGTGTATTGCGGCCCGAGGGCATGGCCTGCGAACGACCAATCGCGGAAGTTCTCACTGCGGTAGATAGGCAGCCCCGGCCGCCACAGGAAAGTCGACGTAACGAGGTAATACGCGCCGTCGTGCCCGAGGCACACGCTGGGATCGGGATGGAAGCCCGGCAAGAGCGGCTTTGGCGCCTCCGTGCAGACGCCCGCAAGCGCCATGATCACGGCGAATGACAACGCACAAAATTTCATATGACTGTTTTTCATAGATGCCTCTATTATATCATTTAATATGCGCACCTGTGCTGCACCCACTAGTTATAAATGGGTCGACTATCAAGATTCCTGACCGCCAACCCATTGTAATTTACCGTATAAATACCGCTATTGGAAAATCAGATGTCGCGGCGACCCGCGATGGCGCGCTTTAGGGTAAGGGGGTCAGAATAGGCGATGCCGGAGTCGGCGGGAAGCCCAAACGCAAGACGCGTGACCTTGACGCCGGCAGGATGCCGGCTTTCCCAGTCAGAGTCGCCGTGACTGGGGGAGCCGCCGTCTCGGCGGCTTGTGACACCTTTAAGAACCTCAGTAATGTATCCAGCCGTGGCGTCGCCATCCATGTCGGTCGAAAGCGCGAGAAGCACCTCGGAAACGCCCTCTCCGCGCACGCGTGCGACGAGCTCGGAAATCCTAAGACGCTCGGGGCCCATGCGGTGCGCGGGGGAGAGCTTGCCGCCAAGCGCGTGGTATCTGCCGCGGAACGCGCCCGACGCCTCGATCGACACGATGTCCGCCGGCTCCTCGACGACGCAAATGACGGAACCGTCGCGCGTCGCGTCGGTGCACATGTCGCAAGGGTCGCGGTCTATCGTCGTGAACGCGCCGCAGCGCGAGCAGCACCGCACGGAATCGTGGGCCGCCCTTA
>Ga0310786_10009332_pt1 | contig 12469 bp, 23 predicted proteins | sample AusTroGonzalo_MG_FD_203881 | JGI IMG/M metagenome (GOLD analysis project Ga0310786, IMG submission 203881) | Bovine rumen microbial communities from tropical cattle in Woodstock, Queensland, Australia - Gonzalo_03 (v2) (version 2) | ecosystem: Host-associated > Mammals > Digestive system >...
TGTCTTCGAGAGCCCTGGCTTAGACGTTCACGTTATGAGCGTTGCCGTTGATGACGGAACAGAAGTCATCACATCATTCCACAATGTGTACTACTGGGGGTAAGAAAATGGAAGAGCGTTATTGTGAAGTAATGGGACGCAGCCGTGAGTATCCTGACGAAGATGTAATTCTTCTCTTTAGCGGCTCCGAGAGCGAATGTGAGGATTATTTCCTCCGTAACGGGGGCGTTTATCAGGAAGGCGCAATGGTCTATGATATGGAAATATGGGAAGTAGAGGAGGACGTCTAATGGAAAGAACAGTGTATATGGTATCAAAAGTCCAGAACGGATATATCGACGGTCACACTTATAAGGTCTTCGTAGACTATAAGCGTGCGGTTACAGAATTTAAGTCCTTACTCGGCGAGGTAATGCTTGAGAGCTTCAGAGCAAATCCTACCGATGGAAACATTTGGGACGTGCTCAGTCAGTGGTACGATATGACAATGATAAGTTCCTTCGGTAATGTCGAGACAGGGGATATAAAAATTCCTCTTGATTCTCAGGAGTTCAAGAACACATACGGGGGCTGTATAGTCGTATGGCTTTCCGATGAGGATTACTTCCAGCTCAGAGCAATCGAGGAGGTATCCTAATGGAAAAAGTCTGGATAGTTGATGACGAATATGGTCACACTATAAAGGTTTTCTACGATGAGGAAAACGTAATCGAATACATCTTATCTCGCATCTATGACGACGCTGATGGTAAGGTTGATGACTTCTTAACAGAGAAGGAAGCCCTTTACTACTCCTATGACGAATATTACAAGGGCGGCACAAACTCCTTTGGTACTGAAATCTATACAGCAACTCTAATGGAGGTGTCAGACAGTGACGCTAATCGAGAAGATGAAGTTAATACTGAAAACAAATACGGAGCCAGAACTACTACTATCAGACGAGGAACTCCAAACTTACCAACGGCTCTCAAACGCTCCCGCCGTCAGACGTTTTTACAACTCGCCACGACAAAGGGAACTTTGTCTATACCTGTTTCTCTTGGAAAGAGCAATAAGCGAGATGCAGATAGCGGAGAAAGCAAACGAAGCGGTAACCGAGTCCCTAAAGTACGAGCTACAAACGCTCAAAACAGAAAACGCCGCCCTTAAACGCCAGTTACAACACTACGAACAAATGGCGGGGCGGCACGAAGAAGACTTCAATTCACAATTTGATTAAAACTTAAGGAGGGCGGCACCAAGACCACGGCGTTTGTCCTCCTTTATTATAATTATATCATTATAATTATACGGGGTCTGAAAATTTTATAAGGACCTATATACTCCCAACACTTAAATAACGATTAAGGGAGAACTATTATATATATAATTATAATATTAATATAATAATATAATTATAATAATATAATTATAATAATAGGGGAGCCTATAATCTTTAAATAACAAAGAAACCAATAGCAGACAGCGAGTCCAGTATAAGGGGAGCATTACATTGAACGATTAGGAAGAACAATATAATTAAATATTATAATAAAATAGCAGACAGACAGCAAAACAATAAGGGGAGCAATACTTAAAGATTAGAAAAGGGGAGCCAAATCTAAAAATTATCAGAGGGCGGCACAACAATTAAGAAAAGAAACGAGACGTCAGTAAAGGGAGAGCAGTAAAAGGGGAGCATTATAATTATATAATAAATAGGGGAGCCTATAAAGGGGAGCCATAAAATGGGGGAGCCTACAATCTTAAATTACAAAAGGGGAGGGGTAATATCCTTAACAAATAGGGGAGCCTTAAAAATCCTCCTACGAAAGGTCGTGGGTCCAATATTAGGGGTAAATTAAAGGGACATTTCCACTAAAATGGAAAGCCCCTATTAAAAATTCCTTTGGTTTCTTTTTGCTTGCCTGCGCACGCTTCGTCTCAAAAGTCAAATATTTAATTGTTAATTAAGGAGGTAATCTAATGGTTAGACATTTATATACTATCGAACGTTAGTCAATATATTAGACTACTCGAGAGATGGTGGCAACTGAAGACTATATTAATATTAATAATATTAATATAGATAATTAGAATAAAGTAGGTACTAAAATTACTAATAATAAGAATACCGTGATTGTAATTACATTTATAGGTACTTTAGTATTGGAGTCCATCAAAGAATTTCAGACCCGCTTACAATAGATAGTCAACGAGAAAGGCTTAAGTTGTAAATATAAATATAATAATAAATTGTATTTGTGTCTGGCTTAGCCGCGAGATAATGAAGGCGTGTTCAAACAGTGCGGCGTTATCTGGCACCAGTATTCAATGCCATAGTTGTATAGAGATACTGAGATTGTGGAGCTGAAGAGCGACCCTGATACTGACTGGAATTTCGCTGATAAGAAGTGGCAGGACCTCTGGTATGAGAAGGTAGAATGGCTGTTAATGAGAAGAAAGCCCATCCATGTTGCGTTCTTCCTTGGTTTCGTTCTTACTTATACTCAGTTCCAGTATGAGAAGGACCCAAGTTGCTATGACTATCGCAGCTCATATGAGTTTATAAGTTGCTGCCGCGGCATCGAATGTTTGGGTACTGTCAATAACTTGACATCTCACGCATTTTATAAATATGTAAAGCCAGCTCTCGAAGGCAAGCCACAGTACGGCGTTCTCGATAATACCTACTCAATGTGGGATGGTTTGCAGCTCACACGCGCATATTACGCATATATTATTCCATTTTGGGATAAATACTTTACAAAGAAAGGGGAAAGCGACGCATAAGCGCCGCTTTTCTCTTTTTTTATCTAAAAAATACTTGACTTTTTTTATAAAATATGGTATAATTAAGTGAGTATATATTTTTTTTTAAAAAAATATAACTATTTCTGCTATGTAATTGTTAAAAATTTTAACAAAACGCCCGGTCCACTCTCCGAGAAAGGCAAGTCGCAGCTCACCAGTAGTTAAAAAATTTAACTAAACGCCGCGGCCCAGCTCACTACAGTGCATAACCCAGCTCGCAGGCGCGTAAAGCGCAGCTCGCCCGGATGCAGCTCACACGAAGTCGCAGCTCACAGACGCAGCTCACACGGACGTTTAACGCAGAGAGCGGCGAGGCGCCTTGTCGGTCCATGCCGCGAAGAGGGGCGATGAGGGGAGAACAGTGTTAATAAAGTATGAATAAGTTAAATGATTTAACTTGGCCCGGGTCGAACTTCGCCACTTCACAGTACTAAAGTCCTCCCGGTCTAAAATGGCCCGGGTCATGTTAGTGGAGACTAACTATATAATAAAAAAGTGGACGTTTAACACGTCCACTCCACAAGCCAGTCTCTTACTGGATAGTCTTTGTAATATGTTTTAATAAACTCGCCTATTGAATCTTCGTCAATTGTTTTACTTATGCCTGTAATTGCTTCAAGGTCGAAATATCTGTTATCGCCGTAGACTTCAATTGTTAAAAGATTAAAGCCGATAAACTGACCGTCAAGATATTCACTGTCAATTAATTTACCTGAATCGCTTAAATATTCTCTTAAATGGTCGCCGTCAACCTCTTCCCTGTCTATGTTGTGATATTCCGCTGCCTCGCCGATTAGGTCTGAATCGTGGTTCGCTGAGAACTCCCATAAGCTGTCATAGAACTTGTTCCAATCGTCGATTTTGATACCCCTTATCATTGATACAAAACTTGAATAACTCATTCTTCCTCGTCCTCCTCGTCCTCGTCCTCGTCTGCGCATAATTCAACATCGCAGTCTGAATAGCCGAAATCTCCCTCATTCAACGCTTCTTCTGCAATAGCAATTGCTTCCATTTCGCTATTGGCTTCGATGTACTCCTCGTATGTCTTTGATATTCTTACATAATACTGTGCCATATTTATGACCACCTTTCCTTTACTGTAATTATATTATAGCATATTTGTGCCGCCTTGTCAATAGTTTTTTGTTAGGTAATGCTAACGGCGGCCCGGGCGCTTTCGCACCCTAAAGTGCGAAAGTCTTTTATTATTTGCGATACTGCACAAAAACCTGCATTAAATCCTCGATTGCTTCGTCAAATTTTGCTCTCCATATAATGTCGATTGCAAAGTCAATATCTGTTAAAACTCTTGCTAATGTCTCATAGGAGTGTCCCTCATAGCAGTCTGCATATTCTGCAAGGACTTCTCTACCCTCTTCGCCGAACCAATCGAAATCGTTATTGCAGAGAATACAGTCTTTTATATCGTCCTCGTAGTTCATCATATCTTCTTCGTATTCGTCTGCGTTTTGAAGTTCGTAGTCGTCCATATCTACGCACTCTTTTAACTGTTCGACGATTAAATCATATAATCTGTCGGTATCGTACATATTAAGCCCCCTTTCTTATTACACAGTAAGATATTTCGAGTTTGCCGTCTGGAGTGGGATAGCCAAGAAAATCATAAAATTCCTTTTTGGCGGCGATTACAGCAGTATCGCTGTTCTTTGCCTTTACTCTGTAAATCTGAGATTTAGGTCTGCCGCCCTCGTCAAATATGAATGTCAGTCTTACCTCATAGAGTTTAGTGAACATATAACTCATCTCCTTTACTATATATATTATACCATAGAATATTATAGTTGTCAACACTTTTTTGTTAGGAGACGCTAACACCCCGGTCAAAAATTTTTTCAGTTAAAAGTTTTATATGGCGGGAGGTATTGAGTTTAAAGGCGGAGAGTTACCATTTCAACCTCTCGTTAATCATCAAACGCATTACATTGAATCGCACTGGATTTTCAATAAACTCAATCAATTCGCCCCGAGCGGAGTTAGTTAAAAAATTTGTGGTCTACTCAAGGTAGACCACAAGGAACTCACCGTCATAGTCAAATGACTGAACGAAAAGTGCAGTACCAAGTATGCCGTAAAAGCGTATAGGTGCTACACGTATTACCTCGCCAGTATGTGCGATAACTGCAACTATGGTGCAAGAATAACCACACATACGGAGGTAAGCAAGAAGCCACATAAGCCGCATTACACGTTCCCCCTTTCTATTATTATTATACCATAGTTGCACCGCCCTGTCAATAATTTTCTGTTAGCATTAACTATCAGATGACCTGTCTCTCATAAATGGACACTTCGAGTTCGCCGAGATAGGTTGACATTTCAGAACAGTCTTTTGATTTAGCTAATTCATTTGCCGCCTCAGAGACTTCTTCCTCAGTGTAATCCCAATCTGTTGCGTGTAAGGCAATAACTTCTAATGCGTCAGCAATAGCCATATCTTTGGAGCCGAACACAGCAGGGGAGCAACTCTGATTATCATAAACTACCCATACTTTCATTTTAACTACCTCCTTTACTATATATATTATATCATACCTTGTGCCGCCTGTCAATAGTTTTTTGTTAGCAAGAACTAACTCGGCCCGGGCGGCGTTAAATGTTTTAACTAATTAGGGTAAAAGAAAAAGCGGATTACTCCGCCTTTTCCTTTTCTGCCTTTTTCTTGGCTCTTGCCGCCTTGTCACGCTCTGCCTTAGCGGCGGCATTTGCCTTATCCTCTGCCTTTTTCTTGGCATTGGCTTCGAGTGTTCTCTGCCATTCTTCGGCAACCTTGTAACCGTCAAAATAAGGCTTATCGTTCTTACCCCATTTGTGTGCCTGTATGGACTTTGCCATTGGATAGGGGAACTCTATCCACATCATAGCACCGTCAAGGGGAGATTTGCCGATAGGAACGAGGAAACCCTTTTCGTCAGGATAGCAAGCACCATACTGCTCATTAAGGAGCTGTTCAAGTACCTTTATACCCTCTGCCTTATTTGCCTTTTCAACGCTTGCTCTTGTAACTTTAGTCTCAGCCATACTTATGACCACCTTTCCTTTACTGTACTTATATTATACCATACCTTATGCCGAAAGTCAATATGGCAAAATGACGAAAGTAATCAACCTCATCGCTATATTTTTGTGCAAATCGCGGGGCGCCCGGGCCAGTTAGCGAAGGCTAACATTATACTAAAAGTAAAGGGCGGCGAGTGCCGCCCCATTAAATTATTTTACACGTTCATAAACTGTTACATAGTCATAGTGCATATCGCCGTAACCGTCTTTCCACGTTCTATTGGGATTTTTCATTGTCTTTTTAATAAGGATACCCTCAGCAACCAAATCGTTAAGAGCAAGATATGTTATTGTAGTTGTGGCTATGTCTGTCTTGCTACGACAGAATTTGTTATCATCTCTCATCTGTCTTACAACATCGGCGAAACCGTCTTTTGTAGCAAAGTCGCCGATTTCGATTTCATCACGAAGAAGTTTCTTTACTATGCTGATAAGATATTCGTTCTTGTCGATTTTCGCATTGATTTTGTTAGCGTTGACGATTTTTCTTGCGATTTTGACTAACTCTGTATCAGAGCCGATATTGCCGTTATTGAGAATAAGAATATCAGTAAGAAGCTGTGAGGGGCTGACCCTATCCTTGTTTCTATTAGTGTTGTAAGGCTTTACATCTACAAGGGTGTTGTAATATCCTGTGTTCACTTTGTAATTTCTCATAATTAAATACTTCCTTTCGTTATTGGCTTTGTGCCTTTCCTTTACTGTAATTATATTATACCACACATATAAGAGAATGTCAACAGTATTTTAAAAAAAATTTTTGAAAGTTGTTAGGGGAGACTAACTCGGCCCGGGCCGCTTTGCCGCATTAAAGCGGCAAATCGAGAAAGCCAAGTGCTATCATTGAAAGTAATACATTTAACTGAAAGTCGGCAAGAGTTGTTAAAAATTCTTCTTTTGTCATTTCTTCGGTTGCCTGCTTTAGTTCTTTAACATCAACACCGATAACAATAACGGTATCCTCACGTTCATTCATTTAACAAAACCCCTTTCGTGGCGGTCGCTTATGCAACCGCCTTTAATACTCCGAGTATATCTGTTACGTCATAAGCACCAACGCCCCATTTTGTGCGGTTTGGCTGTTCATCATCAAACAGAATACCGCTTGATATTTCGTGCTTTGGTGTGCCGTAAGGTACAATATACACATTGTTGAATTTTACTGACTTTAAGTGTTTTGCTAACCAATTTAACTTAGCAACCTTTACACGCTCGTTATATTCAGCAGTACCACTTTTTGAAGTCCAAGAGATTATGTTAATTATATAACCTTTTCTCTGTAAAGCGTTCAAACGTCTTGCAAGTGCTGACATATTTACAAGCGGCTTTGCTATGTCATAGGGGCGAGTATCACCATTGATTAAGTCATTTAACCAACCGTCAACTCCGTAGAGGTCTGCGATAGTTCCGTCCATATCAAAGTTAATTATTTTCTCAGTCATTCTGAGCACTTCCTTTCCTTTACTGTAATTATATTATAACATAGAATTATAAAAATGTCAACACTTTTTTGTTAGTACGCCCTAACGGGCCCGGGCCGCGCTTCACCGAAGTGAAGCGTTGAAGTTATTTCTTTTTTCTTTTCTTTTTGTGGTGAGTATCTAAATCAAGCAAATACTTTCTTGTCTTTGCTTTCCAATTTGGTTTAGACATTTTACGAACTATTCTATAATGTGTAGTGCGGTTCAGATAAGGTAAATAATATAATATTTCATATTTTTTTAATTCGTCAAATACTTGCGTACAAAGGTATTCATATTCAAGTCGTTTTAGTCTATTCATTTAATTAGCCCCCTTTAGGGGCGGCATTTAAGCCGCCTTTGGATTGTAATATGTTTTAATTAACTTCTTATGGAACGCAAATTCGGCAAGTAATATAACTAATTCACAATATACATCTTCAAGTGCTGTATGCTTTTCGTTAAAAAATTCATCACCTGTAATATATCTGTAAAGAATTTCTGCGGTCAGTCTGCATTGATTATTTTTAGTTATATAACCAAAATCTTCACAATACTTTCTGTATTTTTTAGATTTGCCGAAAGTCTGTCTTGCCATTCTCAAAGTACACCACTTTTCAACAGTGTAAGGAACGACAACGCTGTAACCGCCTAATGCCTTGTTTGTGTTGTTTAATGCCCTATTGTCAAAAGGTGCATTGTGGGCGATTGTGGCGACTATACCATATTTCTTGATAAGTTTACGGATAGTATAAAATGCTGTTCTCCACCGCACCATTTTACGCACACCATTTTTTAAATCTTCCTCATACTGTGGGAGTTTATCAGCATAAAATGCAGTTTTCATTAACTCTTTCATACCAACATATACATCATAGATAACAAAGTTATACGTTTCGTATATGTTGCCCTGCCTGTCGATAACCGCCATACCTAAATCATAGATAAAAGGATTATCTAAATCACCGCACGTTTCCGTATCGAGTTGTAAATAAAAATGCTTTGGTCTACTCATTGCTATCAAGTCCTTTCCTTTACTATATATATTATATCACACTTTGCATATCTTGTCAACACTTTTTTGTTAGTATAGACTAACTCGGCCCGGGCCGCCAGTTAAAAGATTTAACTAAATAGGGCAAAAGAAATGACCGCCGAAGCGGTCAAATCTTTTTACTTAGTCGGCGATGTCCTCGCCGTCCTCTGCGGTGTCCTCGCCGTCCTCTGCGGTGTCGCCGTCAGCGACATCGTCAGAAGCAACAAGGGTGTAACCCTTTACCTTGCCCTTTTTAGGCACTTTGACATCACATACAGTGATGAAGCCGTCCTCTACAAGCTGTTTAGCAAGTGCAGAGATTTTCTGAGTGCTTACACCGACAGCGGTTGCAAGGTCAGAAGCGATAGTGGGCTTATCAGCGACAAGCTGAGCAAGGATTGCAGACTTTACGCCGTCATTCTCTGCCTTATGAGCAAGAGCAGACTTGCTAACCTTGCGATTAGCGTTCTTTTTGTCAAGGGCGGCAATCTGAGCCTTAGCGAACTCTGTGATGTCAGTGGATACGTTTGCCTTGATAACTGCGTTGAGGAACTCACGATTTGTCTTGAAAGTAGCCATAGTGCTCTCCATTTCTCCGACAACTAATGTCGGCTGATTAAGTTTTAGTGTGGAGTGAGTGGTTTTCCCTCACCCTCTGTAATTATTATACCACATCTTTTGTGGTTTGTCAAGGGGTTTTCAATTATTTTTATTTTTTAACTGAAAGCCTGTTCGTCAACAGTGGGGAACAAGAGCCGTAGTTCTCGTTGCGTCCTCCCCTTGACTACATTTATATTATACCATATAATATGGTATTTGTCTACTGGCAAAATGCACAAACCTCATTAACATTATCGACCTCTTTTTGTGCAAATCGCCGGCGGCCCGGGCCGCTTCACCGCTTTACTGCGATGAAGCCTCTTCCTCTTCATATTCGTTAGATACGCCGTGATACTGACAGAATTGATATATCTCGCGGCAGAGACTCCACGAATTGAAAATACACCCCTTACAGTATGGCGGTTCATTACCGTTTCTTTCCTGAGTATCCTTGCAACCAAGACCTAATGCAAGATAAAGCAAGCCTACAATTGCCTTTTCTTTATCCTCGATACCCTGAGCGAGTTGGCATATCTGTTCATAGAGCAAAGTGTCTTTAGGGTTCATAATCTCATCTCCTTTACTATATTTATTATATCACATATGTATTGATTTGTCAACACAAAGTTGTTAGCATCATCTAACACCGCCCGGGCGCCAGTTAAAACTTTTAACTTTATATGACGAAAAAGGGCGGCGATTACTCGCCGTCCTTTTCCTTTTCCTTTTCGTAGTGCTCTGTAATATCGTCAAACGATACAGCAACACGCTTTCCGCTTGTATTCCAAGTGCGAACCTTTGCGCCAGTCTCGATAAGAATATCAACAGTAAATCCGTCCTTGTTCTCAATCTCGTCAACCTTAGCAACGACAGTATTCTTTGAGAACTTTGCTCCGTCCTCTGTGTAGAAATCCTCGTCAATGTGAGCCACGTTATCAACGCCGAACTCGTTTACAAGTGCATTGTAGATTATAGCGTTAATGTGGTCACGAATAAGGTTCTGCTTAGAACGCTCGTTTGTACACTCTGAAAAATCAAATCTCATTGACCTCATCTCCTTTACTATAATTATTATACCACATTAGGGGCGATTTGTCAACCCCTATGCGATATAATTTTTTCTTTTAACCTTCAAAGTCAGGAGTGATAACTGCCACAAGGTGTGTTACTTCCTTATGATTGTAAAAAGAATAACAATGAACGTCACATTCTCCGTCAGTGTCCGCTTCTCTCTCCGCCCATATGTTCGCCGCCTCTCTCATTGATACACCTGTGGCAAGCAGTTCGTCGCCCTCGTATTCGTCAAATACATTAACAAGTGTAGTAGTATCTCTCATAAGAGCACCGCCTTTCTTAATTTCTATATATATTATAGCATATATTTTTAGAGTTGTCAACCCTTTTTTGTTAGGGGAGACTAACGCGGCCCGGGCGCCAGTTAAAACTTTTAACTAAATAGGGTATGCGGTCGGCGTGGACTATTGCCCACGCCTCGACTTAGTTATTTGATTTTACGATTTTAGGGGAGGGCGATTACTCGCCCTCGCTCTCGTCCTCTACCTCGTCAGCGGAGGGAGTAGGGAGAGCGTAGCCCTTTACCTTGCCCTTGCCCTGTATCTTCACATCAGATACCACAATTTCGCCGTTGTCAGCAAGCTGCTTAGCGAGTGCGGAAATCTTCTGTGTAGAAACGCCGAGCTTTGTGGCGAGAGTTGCGGCAACCCATACCTTACCGTCAGCAAGTGCGGCGAGAATTGCGTTCTTGAAACCGTCATTCTCAGACTTGTGAGCGAGTGCGGACTTGGAAACCTTGCGCTTTTCGTTCTTCTCGTCAAGCTTAGCAATCTGCTCCTTAGCAAATGCCTTTACTTCGTCATTGATAGTGCCGTTGGAAACGAGTGTGAGGAAGTCACGATTTGTCTTGATAGTAGCCATATTGTACCTCTTTCTCCGACAACTAATGTCGGCTGTTCTTGGTGTTGACCTTTCCTTTACTATATATATTATATCATAGATTAGGAAGTTTGTCAAGACCTTTTTTAATATTTTTTTGATTTAACCAATTGCTTGGTTTGGTGTTGTTAAGGTCACAACGAGCCGCACATTAGTTTTTATTTTTGTCGATAGGACTAATTTGCTCAAAACTATCGTATGGCGGGGAGTGAGAGAGTTGAACTCTCGTTCTCTGATTAACAGTCAGGCGTTCTACCGTTGGACTAACTCCCCTTGACTACATTTATATTATATCATACTTTAGGTGATTTGTCAACCCTTTTCTGATATATTTTTTTGTTTTAACTTTTAAGCGAGTGGACGATTTCAAGTCTAACTACTGAAATAGAATTTCTATTTCGGAGTGAGAACACTCTTGGTCAGTGACTAAATCGTCCATTCCTCTCTCTCACTGTATATATTATACCATATCTAAACCGATTTGTCTACTGGTAAAATGCACAATGTTCATCAACAATACCATTATGTTTTTGTGCAAATCGCCGGCGGCCCGGGCCAATCGCGTTGCTTTAAAGCGTTAAAGTGACACGGCAAGAAAAGGAGCGATTGCTCGCTCCTTAATTCTTTTAATCTGGCATTTCACCTTTTTGATAAATTTTATAACAATAGCAGTACCATAAGCCGTCAATGGTGAAACTGCCGCCCTCTGCATAACTTTCTTCAAGTTCTGCTAAGTTATTGCAGAGTTCTTCGATGTATTCGTTATCATATTTATCTTTTTCTGTTTTATTCTTTATATAGTTGATTGTATTTGTTAAGTCTTTTTTAATATATTCATAAGGTGTTTCCCTGTCTGCAAATATATATGGTTCGTGTCCGCAATCGTCCTTTAATACCCATACCTCTTTCAGTCCGACTTTAACGGCGGGCGGCTCTACATACTCAGAGATTTTTTTTGAATTGTTAAAAATTTTATCCTTTTCCTCTTTTGTGATATTAGATACCTCATTATAGTTTTTCATTTAACTAACCCCTTTCCTTTAGTTTCTAAAAGCGTCGAAATTGTACCAAAAAATGAAGTCATCAGGTGCAATATCAAAAGCCTTGCAAATATTCTCAAATACGTCTTTTGTGCCATATTTAAGGTACTGTTCATATGAACTGCAAATGCTCCAAAATTCGCCCTCGTCCATTTCGCTGATACGATTATTCACTCTGTCGAAACGATTACGCTTGATAATGATTGGTGCTGGGATACCTGCCATACTAATCAACTCCTTTACTATATATATTATACCACGATACAATATAAATGTCAACTACTTTTTGTTAGGGGTGACTAACTTCGCCCGGGCCGCAGTTAAAATATTTAATTAAATACCGAAAAAGAGGGGCGGCAATTAGCCGCCCTTTACCCTTGTTATGCCGCCCTTTTTCGCTGTTTTCTCGGCGGCTCTGTCCTCGTCAAATGCCTTGCGAGCCTGTGCCCTCTCGTGGAGAATTTTACAGAGAGTAATAAACTCCTCACGATTTAACATCATTG
>Ga0310786_10009336_pt1 | contig 12466 bp, 4 predicted proteins | sample AusTroGonzalo_MG_FD_203881 | JGI IMG/M metagenome (GOLD analysis project Ga0310786, IMG submission 203881) | Bovine rumen microbial communities from tropical cattle in Woodstock, Queensland, Australia - Gonzalo_03 (v2) (version 2) | ecosystem: Host-associated > Mammals > Digestive system >...
CGCCAAAGCAGAATCCACTGCCATTGTCTATCTCAATCTGTAGCACGTTGTTTCGATATTACGTTATGTCGATATTTCGTTATTACTACCTGTTCCTCAGTTCCTTGAAATAAAGGTCCAAAAGGTCATTGGCAGCAGTAAAGCTGGTCTTCTGTCCTGCCAACACGATGCGCTCGGCATCTTCCAGTCGCTGCTGTATGAGCGGGTTGTGGTAGAAGTGGTTGCGCAGGTGCTCATTGATGCTCTCGTACATCCAGTACTTCGACTGCTCGTTACGACGGTAGTCAAAGTAGCCGTTAGCCTTCACGAAGTCTATATACTCGTAGATCATGTCCCAGATCTCTTTTACGCCCGTGCCGTAGAAACCGCTATAGCAGAGCACCTTCGGTGTCCAGCCACTCTCAGGCATGGGGAAGAAGTGCAGCGCGTTGCGGAAGTTGGTGGCGGCCATCTGACAACGATCGACATTGTCGCCGTCGCACTTGTTGATGACAATGCCGTCGGAGATTTCCATGATGCCGCGCTTGATGCCCTGCAGCTCGTCGCCCGTGCCTGCCACCTGAATGAGCAGGAAGAAATCGACCATGGAGTGACAGGCCGTCTCGCTCTGCCCCACTCCAACCGTCTCCACGAAAATCTTGTCGAAGCCGGCAGCCTCGCAGAGGATGATGGTCTCACGCGTCTTACGGGCCACACCGCCCAACGAGCCTGCTGTCGGACTGGGACGGATGAACGAGTCGGGATGCAGCGCCAGTTTCTCCATGCGGGTCTTATCGCCCAGGATGGAGCCTTTAGAACGCTCACTACTGGGGTCGATGGCTAGGACGGCCAACTTGCCGCCCTTCTCCTTCAGCACATGCATGCCGAACTCGTCGATGCTGGTTGACTTACCTGCTCCCGGCACACCACTGATACCCACACGGACGGAGCTGCCACTATAGGGCAGACACTTCTCGATGACCTCCTGTGCCCGCTGCTGGTGGTCAGGGTTCACACTCTCCACCAGCGTGACAGCCTGGCTCAGAATGGTGACGTCACCCTTGCGGATGCCCTCCACCATCTCGGCCACCGACAACTCACGGCGCTTGACACGCTTCAGGTAGGGATTGACAATCGACGGCTGTTCCACGCCGCTGTTCACCTGCAAGCCGGCATACTCGGCACTATTCTCTGGATGTTCCATTTGTATTTATTGCCCCCTAAGTTAGGGGGTTGGGGGTCTGAACGTCCCCCGTTATTGTTAATACTATTGTTGACTATTGTAAATCTGAGCCCGTTCAGACCCCCATCCCCCTAACTTAGGGGGCATAGTTTACCGTAATCACGACCTTCGCCTTGTCTGGGTCATTGGTAATCATCAGCACACGGGGTTTCGTACGTGCCCGCTTCAGGTCCTTGGCAACGGCGGTAATCTTCAGCTTGGTGGTCTCACCCGGTTTCAGCTCACGCTTGGGTAGTGTGACCTGCAGACCAGGGGTAAACATTTGGAGCGAGGAGATGTTGAGCGTCGTCTGACCATCATTCATCAGAATGATCTCGCCCTTCTGCTTCGACTTGCCATTGAACTGGAAGTCCAGCTGCTCTGCCGACATGACCAGTTTGGGTGCCTGCTGCCTGTCCACGTCCGTGATATGGGCAAACGAGGGCAGCAGCACAGTCGATACACCGATGTCGTTGCCTTTGTTCACCTTGTCACCAGGCTTCTCAGCCAGATAGACGGAGGTCTGCGTCAGGCCGTAGTCAAAGAGGTTTTCCGAATGAAGCGTCACCGTCATCTTACCCGCACGTCCGGGAGCCAGTCGTTCCGGTGCCATCGTAGCCGTCAGGTACGGCGGCAGGTGCATCAGGTTCGGCTGAAGGACGGAAGAACCGGCATTGTAGATGTGTATCTCCTGCACGGGCTGCTCACCACGGTTCACGTCGTCAAACTCCAGTTCGTTCATGTCGATGCGCATATCGCCTATCGAATAGGTGTAGTTACCCACAAAGTCGTTCATCTCGGCCAGCACCACGCCCTTCATGCGCAGATAGACGGGCTTCTCGGAGCCGTTGCTATAGACGGCAGCCATTTTGTCGAAATGGCCTAACTGACGGGCGTCGTAGGTCATCTTGATTTCGAACGTGCTGTTACCCGCAATGTCCGTACGGGGGTACTCGACGGAGGTACAGCCACAGCTCATCTTCACGTCGCTGATGCGGAGCTTGCGACCGCCCTTGTTCTGGAGTTCGAACGTGGCCGTCACCGGACTCTCGTACCCTACGGGGCCACAGTTCACGTCACCGTTAATCACATTCAGTTTCTGCGCATTTGCCGGCAGCAAGGCCAACAGCAATAGAGGTATAATTACCAGTTTCTTCATCCTATATATGCCCCCTAATTCTAGGGGTTGCGGGTCTGAACAAGCGTTTATCAGACCAGTTATTGATTAGTAATGGGACCTGCGCTTGTTCAGACCCCTAATCCCCTGACTCAGGGGACTTGAACCTTAAGCTTCATCGCCTTTGCCGTAGCACGGTATTCGGGCGAGTAGGCACACTGGATGGTGCAGGTGCCCGTCTCGTAGGTGCCGGCACGGTCGATGTAGTATTCCGTCTCTATGACGCGCTTGCCCTTGGGCAGCATGTCGAAGTAATAGTTCGTGGAATTGTCCTTCGGTGAGCAGTAGGCACCGTTGCGGTAGCCGCTGAGCTGGCGTACGGGCTCCATGCAGGCCGCACGACGGTCGAGCACCTGAACGAAGTCGAGGTCGCGCTCGCTCTCGATGGTAAGGCGTACCTTGACCTTGTCGCCGACCTTCAGGCTGCCGGTCGCCAACGGCTGTCCGTCGGCCGTCAACAGTTCTCGCTTGATGGTGAGTCCGCTACCAGAAGCCTCGATGTCAGTGACGGGCTGCATGAACTGTGCATAGACGGCACCCCACGACGTACCCGTAGAGGTCTTCTTCGCTGTGAACTGCTTGCCCTTGGGCTGCTCAATGGCGGTCTTCACGTAGCCGATGCCTGCCGTAGCCTTCGGCAGCTGGATGGGCTTGCCGTCGATGGCCAGCACCGTCTGCTCCTGAGCGTCGAGCAGCTTTGTGTTGTCGAAGAGGAACGCATAGACGGCATTCACGCTGTTGATGGGCGTGTCCCAAGCCTGCGTGCGCTTCTCCTGCAGCAGCCAGCGCTGCATCTCCTCGACGGTCTGTTCGTCCTCGGGGGTAATGACCTTCAGGGCCTCGATCGCCATGACCTCGGTCGGAATCTTATAGTCGTACCACGAGTAGCCCGCACGCGGCGTGTCGTAGTAGCGGCCCTTCTCCTCCGTGAATACGGTGTATTCCTTCAGGCTCTGGGCATACTCCTCGCTGCGTTTCTTCTCACCAATCTTCTGCAGGATGATGGCCGAGAGCGCCTTCTCGTAGATGGTCTGACTCTTGATATCCTTCTTCATCTTGCCGATGAGGTATTCGTTGGCAGCCTTCACATCCTTGGGCAGCTCACGTCCGTCGAGGGCACAGATATAAAGGTACTGCAGGGCCTTGAACGACGGGAAGCCGTAGTCCTCGCCGTGCTTCTTCTCCCATTTCTTCATCTCCTTCACGTCCTCCACAATCTCCTTGCCCATGAACTTGAAGGCGTTGTTCAGCATCGAGGCCGTCTCCTGTTGCTTGCCAGCCATGACGTTCAGTCGCGTCAGCATCTCCGCGATGCTCACCGTCATGTAGAAGCTGCCCTTCATGCCCGGCCACCAGCTCCACGAGCCGTCGCCCTGCTGCAGGGTACGCAGTTTCTTCGTGGCCTCCTCGATGCGGTTGCTCATCGTGTTCTCGTCGAAGAAGTCCGCCAGACGTTGTTTCTGCTCCGTCTCGCGGTCGGCATCGTTCACCCATGGTGTCTCCTGCAGCAGGATGTCCTTCAGCTCCTCGTTCTTCGCCAGTTGGCTGACCAGCGAACCGTCGTTGGCCGACTCCATCTTCCAGCGGTTGAACACCTGACGGATGTTGTCGCTCTGTCCCACCAGCGTCTTCGCAATGAGGTTCGAGTAGAGCCATGCAGCCTGGTCGATGGCATTGTTCTCGTTGGGGTTACCCACTGACGGCAATGCCTGTACCATGAGCCATGCGGGGTTGTTGGTATATTCCAGCGTCAACTTCTGCTGGCCTGTGCCGGCAGGGAAGAGTTTTGCAATGTTGATGGTCTTCGTACCCGGCTCGTGCTGGGTGAAGGGCACCGTCACGGTAACACGCTCCATATTGGGCAGAACGGGCAGGTAGTGCTGTTCGCCGTCGGAGAAGTTCTTGCCGCTGGCAGACATCTGGCAGATGTAAAGGGTGGAGGGTGAAGGATTGAGGGTGGAGGGATTGACGTCGAACGTCACCACCACCATCTCGCCGGCCTTCACCGTGAACGGCTGGCTCTGCTTCAGGACGACCTTGTTGGTCTCCGGGTCGAGCAGGCGCAGCATGGCCGTACCGCTGACCTGATGGTCGCTGGTGTTGAAGATACGTGCCGACAGCTTGGCCTGGTCGCCTGCCCGCAGGAAGCGCGGCATGTTCGGCTGTATCATCACCTCCTTCTGTGCCACCGACTCACCGCCGATGGAACCGTTGTTCATATTCTGCGTGGTAGCAATACCCATGAAGCGCCATGTGGTCAGGCTCTCGGGCAGGGTGAACTTAATGGCGATGCGCCCCTCGCTGTCGGTGGTCAGCGTGGGATAGAAGAAGGCTGTCTCGTTCAGGTTCTCACGCATGGGAACAGCAGGTTCGTCCTCTGCTGCCGGTTCCTCCGTCGCTTGCACTGTATTGCTGTCAGCATCATCATTGGCTGCTACTCTCTCTACAGCCTCCGGCTCAGCAGCCATGCTGGCCATCATCATGGGCTCACCGTCTTCTACCATCGCGTTACGCGACAGGCGGCGCTTGGCTGTGCCATAGCCCAGAACGACGACTTCATTGAGCTCTGCCTCATCATAATAGTCGAAGCCCAGCAGTCGCCAGCCGGTATAGTCGAAGTGGCTGAACCGCAAGCCCGTCACATCAAGTGTCTGCCATTCGTGTGCTGCACGTCCGTAGATGCGTCCCCAGCTGGAGTGACTCCATGAGGTATAGGGCGTCGGAATCGTCATGTATGGTGCAAACGACCAGTGGTGCGAATACAGCTGGTCGAGCGACTTGTCGTACATCGTCGCCATGAGCTGTGCATCGGCAGGTGTGCCGTCGGGGTTCGTCACCACAAGTTTCCACTCCTCCTTCTGTCCTGGTGTCAGCCGGTCGCGGAAGGTTTCCCAGCGCAGCGTCAGCTTCTTGTCGGGCACAGGGCGCTTGATGACGGTCTGGTGCGCATAGGCCTTGCCCTCCTTCACCCATGCAAAGGTGAGCAACAGGCCGTTGCCGTATTCCTGCTTGTAGGTGAACTTCCTGTTCCAAAGGGCATTGCTCTGATCGACGGCACCACTCTCCAGCAGGTCGTCGCCGGCAAAGATGCTATAGAACATGTGGACATTCTCGTCGCTCGAGCCCACCTGTACGGTGACGGGCGTACCGTCGTTGGGGAACTGCGAGGCGCTGGCGTAGAACCAGTCCTTCGTCTCCGTGCAGGGCGTGGTGTCGTCAAGGCTGAACACCGTGAACTTCTGCTCCAGCTTCTCGCCTTCGCACTCGGCTTCCAGCGTGTGATGGCCGCTATTTAATTGAAAATTGAGAGTTGAGAATTGAGAATTGGTTTTTACCTCCTGCCACTCGCCACCGTCCAGACGGAAGCGGACGGTCTTGCCCTCGATATCGTTACCCGTGGCATTGCGCAGATGGAACGTAAAGCCCTCGAACTGCTCCTTCAGCACCTTCTCTGCCAAGTCACACGTCAGCACCTTCTCGCGGGTTCCCACAGGCACGCTGGTGCTGCCCGTATGGCTCTCGCCGGCCTGGTCGGTGATGTCGGTCTCCACCACGAACTGGTAGAACATGGGATGGTCGTCATAATCCTCAGGCACCACAAGGGGCACGTTGACCGTAAAGCGTCCGTTATTGTCGGTGGTCAGCGTGCCTGACGCCACCTCCGTGTCATTACGCCCGTAGCCGAAGGCACCCTGACTCCAGTAGTAGCTGTAGTTGAGCCACCAGTAGGCCACGCGGCGCTTCACCGTATATTTCACGCTAGCACCCTGTACGCCCACACCGGCATACGAACGGGCCTGACCCGTGACGTCCAGCGTGTCGCCGGCCTTGTAGGTCTCTTTCACCTCGTCGAAAAGCACCTCGTACGTAGGACGCTTGTATTCCTCCACGCGGAAATACTGACGGGCATCGCCCGACTCCACGCTGTAGCGTCCTGTCAGACGGTCCTTGGGAAGGATGAACTCTGCCGATGCCTTGCCGTACTTGTCGGTGATGGCGGTCTTCTCCTCCACCACCTTCCAGTTGGCGTCGCGCAGGCGCAGCGTCACCTCACGGCCCTCGACGGCATGCGTCTCAATATAGTTCTTCGTCTCGTGCACCAGCGCTGCCACAAAGAGCGTCTGTCCTGGGCGGTAGATGCTGCGGTCGGTATATAGGTTCGTGGTGACCTGTTCGCGATGGTACCCGTTATAGTTGTAGGAGCCGTAGCTACCTGTCTCCTTATAGCCCTTGTCCGTATCGGTATAGACGTAAATGCACTTGCTGCCCCTGTAGTTCCGCACCTTCATCTTGGCGCCAGGCACAGGCTGACCAGTATGGCTATCGACAATCTCGTAACGGTCCTCGCCGCTTGGCTGCGGCTGACTCAGCACAAACAGGTTACTGACGTACAGCAGGCTCCTGTCAATCAGCTTGTCAGCCTTAAACTCCAGCACATAGACGCCCAGCGGCAGCGGCTCAATCAGCATGGAGTCATCGAACTCCTCGTACGGCGCATGGCCAGTGTACCTATGCACCTGCGTGCGCTCCGGCATCAGCGTCAGGTGCTTCTTCAGGTCCTTCCAGTCATCTTCCTCGTCAGTCAGATCCACGTCGTCCTCGCCCGTCAGGTTCGTCTTGTAGATATTCATGGTGAACTGCGACACGTTGCGCAGGTCTTCAATCTCCACCAGCTGCGTCATCGAGGTATTCATCAGCTCATGATCCAGCCGCACCTCAAACTGCGGGTTGGTCATCGTCTGCCTCGCGTTGTGCAACAGGTTCATGCCTGGCCACGGGCCCCAGCGCTTCGTTGCCTCTTGGATATAGTCCAAACGCTCCTGCTCGGTGGCGTGACCTCGGTTCGTCATGTAGTCATAGCGTTCCAGCACCAACTCTGCCGAGACGTCCAGGTCACCGTACTCACGAATCAGGGAGTCCAGCTTAGTGATGTATTCCGATGTCTTCCAGTCGCTGACATAGGGGCGGTACTCCTGCATCAGCCACAGGGCCGACAGGCAGGCAGCGGCACGATTGCCCTGCGCCACATACTGCGCATGCATCTCCTCGTAGCGCTTCAGCGTACGTCCGATAAGGCTCAGCAGGTCGTCGTCGAAATAGCGGCTGTCTTTTTCCTTCACCACATAGGGGTCCAGCGTCTTGGCCTTCGTGGCAGCCAACAGCGCAGGATTCTCCAACGCCATCGTCCTGTACTGTTGCCCGAGGATGCTCGACGAGTCACCCAACAGATAGCCGTTCTCGCTATAGAGCCGGCAGAGCACCGTGGCATAGACGGCCCGCAGGGCACCGTCCTGCGTACTGCGCAGTTCCTGCTCCATGCGGCTGACCCAGGGTTTCAGCGAGTCGGGAGCCACCTCGTACTGTGTCTCCATCGCCGTCAGCTGGGCCTTCAGCAGATGGCCATACTGCTTCTCCTTGCGCGCCTTCGCCATAATCTGCTCAGCGTGCTTGATGACTTGTTGTGGCAGGTCCTTGTCCTGGGCCTCTCCCACCTGTTTCCACAACTGCTTGTAACTCTGTCCGAATAGCATCATAGGTGCTGTCATTAAAGTAATGAACGCAATGAATAAAGCCTTTTTCATACCACGTGCGTTTTAAATTATTAGTACAAAGGTAGTAAAAAAATCTGAATTATGAATGAAGATTTAAGAATTATTTCATGACTTTGCAATAAAATAAGAAGCGTTAGGGGGAGATGAGTTATGAGTTAGGAGTTTGGAGTTAGGAATTAGGAGTTAGGAATTAGGAGTTACTTGTCACTTATAAAAATGACGGTCTTCGAACTTCGATATGTGCCATCTATCAGGGCGATATCCGGCACCTTTCGAGGCGATATCCGGCACCTTTCGTATCGTTTCGTACGACAAAATTACGAAAATCTGCCCGAGAATGCAAAAAAACGTCGAAGAACTGCTGAAAAATCGTTTTGAGCGAAACCGCGAAAAGGCGTAAAATGTTAATAATAAGCAATATACAAAGTTGTAAAAATGTGCATTTGCTATGTTGTCAGTTTTGTGGACGCAAAAAGAATGTAACATGTAACATGTAACATTAAGGTTTTAGGCGAAACAAAATAGTTAATATATTATTATAATAATATATTAACTATTAAATACCACTGATAATCACGAAAAATAGCTTAACGTTACATGTTACATGTTACAATGCGTCGACTGCTTTCCCTGAAGATAATTTCCAATAAAATTTGGTATTGTCAAGAATATTTATTATCTTTGTAGCCAAGAACTAAAAATCTTAAAACAAAAACTAATAACGATGAAACAGACAAACAAATGGATAATGACAGTGTTGCTGCTCCTCGCAGCAACAGGCATAATGGCTGAGAACTATACTGGTACCCTGGAACGTCACGGGGTGAAGATGGAATACAGCTTCTCTGGCGGTAAGGCAACAAAGAAAGACAAGCCTGTCGTAGGCGGTGCACCTTATGCAGAGATGCTGGTCACCACCGAAGGCGAGGTAAAAGCGGGCACTACGCTCACAGCCTCGTGCAAGAAAGTACAGGGCCTTGCGACGTTCAAGGAGGTGACCATTGTGACTCTCATCCATACTAATGACGGACAGATAAAGGAGGATCACAAGAAAGGCGACGGCTCGTGTTCCGTTTCCGTCAGCGTACCCAATAACGCTACCGAAGTTAGCATCTCAATGTCGTACCGCTCATGGAGAACCATGCTTACCAGCAAAGTGACCTGGAACGTGGTGAAAGAGAACACGACTACACCTAACAGACCCGACGAAAGCACTTCCGTGAATCCCGCCAAGACATTCAAGGACCAGGCTACCTGCGAAGGACACACCATGAAGTACAGCATTTACGGTGGTAACATCCTGAAGAAGGAGAAGGCAGACATCAGCCGTGACAATTTTGGCCATGATGACTACCGTCAGAAGATCAAGGGTATCGTACAGCCAGGAGCAACAATCAGCGTCGATCTCTCGAAGGTGAAGGGAGAAGGCACACCTCGCCTCGGCATCGTGTTTGATTACCAGAAGAAAGGACAAATGCCTAACATGATGGGCATCATGTACCAGACGGAACAGACAACCACTACCTCGAAATCCTTCAGGGTACCCAGTGATGCCGAATACGTGGAGGTATTCATCCACTATCAAGTGCCTCATAAGGGTACGGACAGCGACATAGACATCAGTGCCACGCTGTATGTTGGCAACAGGATGCCTGACTACGAGTACTCGACATCGTCGGGCACCACCGTGACGCCATCAACTACCACGACAGACAACTTCAACTGGAAGGACATTGCGCCTGACGAGAACTGTCCCGTATGCAAAAAGCCATACAGTGGCTACGATGTGCTGCACGTTAATGGCAGCGTTGGACAACGGTGTAAGGACGGTCACGGCAATTTTGCAAGTATGTCGGCACTGGATCCCTATTATTTCTACGACTACATCATCACCAAGTCTGACGGTGAGGTAACGCTCTTCTACGGCGACCAGGATAACACAGTCACCGTCAAGCCCAACTCAACCGTCATCTGTGCACCGCTGGCCAACGGCAACAGCCGCTGGTACGTGCATAAGGGAAGTATCGTTGGACAGCACCTGAAACACGTAAACAACGTAAGGCCCACCATCGAACTATCCAACTGTTCCGCCTACCCCAAGGGTACCATCTATGTGGCTGAAGACGACGGCAAGACGTCACGCGTCTATCTGCTCAGTGGCTCCATGGAAGTGACGAGCAAGAAGACCAGCAAGAAGGTGACGCTGAAGCCAGGGCAGGCATCGACCGTCAGTGCCAACGGACAACAGAAGATACAGACATTCGACGTCAAGAAGTTGGCCAAGAAGTACGGCATCACATCAATAGGAACCGCAGCGACAGGCAACACGGGCCTTGTCTTCACTGCAGACAAACTGCATTACAAGATTCTCTCCGAGAAGACCGTGGAACTGACGGGTGACCTGCGTGGCTCATACGAGGGACGTGTGGATATCCCCTCGCAAGTGAAGCACAAGGGAGTGACCTATCAGGTGGTGGGCATCGGACAAAATGCCTTTGCCAACCAAGAGAAGCTGACAGACATCACCCTCCCTAAGACATTACAATACATTGAGACCAATGCTTTTCAGGGCACCAGCCTTTTCCGCGTCACCATTCCAGGCGACAAGACCAGCATCAAGCAGTACGCTTTCCGCAACTGCCTAAGTCTTGACATCGTCACCTGCTCCGGAAAGAAGCCACAATGCTCTGCTTCCGCCTTCTATGGATGCAAGAACATGCGCCAGCTACGCATCCGAGGCATCAACACCAGCAACAACGGCAAGAAGCTGAACGGCACACCTGCCGTGATTAAGGTAATTAAATAACTAAAACTACAACAACTATGAAAAGAATTGATGGCTTCATTCTGACACTTGCGCTGCTGATGGTAGTACAGGGAGCGTGGGCGCAGACCACTGGTACCATTTCGCATGAAGGGCACAAAATGAAATTCAGCATCTCTGGAGTCAAAATCACAGATAAAGGAGAAGCGAATTATCAAGGGCCTGATTATGACCGCACAGATGGAGACCTCTTGGTAGAAATGAAAGGTACAGTGAAGAAAGGAGCGACCGTCAAAGCCGAAGCAATAAAGGTGTCCGGCGTCGATATGCCGCGCATCGGCATATTCTTCTATCCTTCAAAGCCTGGACAAATGAACATTTTGGGTTGGCAAGATTTAAGCGACAGGAACTTCCCAAAAGTTACGTCTAATTCTGGAAGTTTTACTGTACCTGACGATGTCGATTGGCTGAGAGTTGTCATTCTGTACCAAACCCCTAAGAAAGGAAGACGCATACATTTGGATATTTCTTTAAAAGTAGAAGACGAGACTCCCCCAACGCGATGGGAACCACCTTCGTACTCTAATTGCGACCATCCCGACAGCCATTGTCGATTCGAAGAATTATGGGGTGAAGTGTCCTTCCGTTGTAATGACCAATACGATGATTCCTATGAATCTGCCGAGTACCAAACTGTCATAAAGCAAGAAGACCGGATACAAACCAAAGAGGAGTCTGGGGCAAAAGTATGGATACCAGATTGGGACACTTACGTTAACCTCAAGGAGGAAACTACTGTCGTTATTCGTGTCGAAGAACAAAGGATACCTACCGTTATAGAAATGGTAGCGGGAGGTATCTGGGGCAACATTAAGAAAATGGCTGAAGGCAAGAGCATTGAATGCGAGATGAGTCATTGCATTATGGGTAGTGGCGAATTCGATTTGACTGAAGAACAATGGAGAATCGCAAAAAAGTACAGAATACATCCCTCTCAATTCGGAAGCATCGACCATCAGTTGATGGATGAGCCACACGCGATCCCTGCAAGTTACGTCCTAGATCCAGACAACAGTCCCACTTTCAACAATATAGGCTACACGGCTGACGATGATGATATCGTTTTTGCCTGCGAAATAAAGAATGGTGCAGGAACTGCATACGTGTTCAGGGGCGAGATGACGCTCAGGAACAAAAACGACAAGACCTATAAGCTGAAGGCTGGCCAGGCGGGTACTTTAACTAGGGATGGTAAGATTACCGTCAAGAAATTCGACGCCAACAAGATTGCCAAGAAGTTCGGCATCACCAACGCAGCTCTGCTTGGCAATATAACGTCCCCCACCCTTCCCAACCACAACAGCACCGAAATGACCAAGCGCTACGGTGTGGAGCGTGCCCTTGTGAAATACAAGGTGACGAGGGGCAATGAAGAGGGTGTGTTGGCGAAACTGTTTGATGCCTACGGCCACATGGAACGTCGCGAACTGAAGATGAGCAACCAGAAGACGGTACAGGTGACGCAGGGCACCACGTCCTACACCCTCGACACGGAGCAGAAGACGGCACAGGGCGTGAAGAATGCGGAACTGAACTTCATGGACTTCACGACACCCATCATGAAGAAGCTCGCCCTGAAGAAGAAGGGCACGGGCAAGGTGCTCGGCCGCGACTGTACCATCTATGCCAACAACAACACGGAGTACTACGTCTGGCAAGGCATCGTGCTGAAGAAGGTGGAACGCAAGGGCAATACCATCACCACCACCGAA
>Ga0310786_10009337_pt1 | contig 12466 bp, 9 predicted proteins | sample AusTroGonzalo_MG_FD_203881 | JGI IMG/M metagenome (GOLD analysis project Ga0310786, IMG submission 203881) | Bovine rumen microbial communities from tropical cattle in Woodstock, Queensland, Australia - Gonzalo_03 (v2) (version 2) | ecosystem: Host-associated > Mammals > Digestive system >...
TAGGCGCGCTGACCGTTTATTTTGATGGCGCTAAATTTTGGCGGCGTTTGCTCTATTTTTCCAATAAAACTATTGATAACATTTTTGATTTTACTATTATCTGGAATAATATCACTGATTTTTTCTAGTTCGCCTTCTGGGTCACCAGTGGTGGAAGTGTAGCCAAGTCTCAGAGTGGCATCGTAGACTTTGCCGAGCTTGAGGAAATCGTTGGATTTTTTGGTCATTTTGCCAGAAAGTAAGATGAGAAGGCCAGTAGCGAAAGGATCGAGCGTACCGGTGTGGCCAACTTTGATTTTGTGGCCGAAATTTTCGCGGAGATGGCCGCGGACTTTAGCAACTACGCCAAAACTAGAAACACCAGCCGGCTTGTCGATGAGGATAATTTGGTCTTCTTCCATTGCATTATTATAACAGATGTGGTATAATGGGGCAATGATAACAAAAGAGAATAAGGATAAAGCTATTGCCAGTGTCGCTCGCAATAAGAACGATGTTGGTTCTCCTGAAGTTCAAGTGGCTATTCTGACGGCTCGCATCAAAGAGGTGACCGAGCACGTAAAGAATAATAAACATGACTTTATGGCCAAACGTGGTCTCATGCAGATGGTTGGGAAGCGCAAAAAGCTTCTGAAGCATCTGGAGACGACTGATTTTGAGCTGTACAAGAAGACTGTCGCTAAACTTGGTCTCAGGAAATAGTAATGAAGAGAAAACCCGCCGTTAATGGGCGGGTTTTTGCATGACTTCTCTGCAGGCTTCCGCATAATCAAATGCGGCTGTAAGGATGACGTCTGCCAGATCGGTCATGATTGCTTGCAGTTGTGGTCTTACAATTGCATTGTTGTCGTACTTCGGCAATCCTTGCTTTGCGCGGAATGCGTTGTAGCGACACAATTCTGCTGAAATTGACACCTTGGTGCCATGCTCTGAGAAATGAATTCTAAAGCGGATCCCTTTATTGCGTGCATGATGATAATCGACGACCGGGGTCCAGTATTTCTTGATGAAATACTGTTCCTGCATCGGCAGGCGACCATTTAGTGTGATGGTTTCGTCGTCAATGTTTTTGATCGGACAATATTCATCAACTAGCGGGACGATGTCGTCATGGGGTTCTTTGCAGTAAAGGTGCTCCATGATGATGTCAATGTGGTGCAAGGCTACGTCAATGATTTTTTCGGAATCTTGCTTGCAAAATTCGATTTGCTCAGGACTGGGGAGGTTTACATCTCCAATGGCAGCGATCTGGTTGTAGAATAAGCTGAAACGGCGCCTGTCTACTCCAGGTAAGAAGACTAGCTTCTCGCCGATTTGGTGCTTGATTGGCATCCAAAACGCCTGGATGAAGTAATTGATGCTGCACGGAATCGGTTCCGTCAGGACACAATCGATGTTGCCACCAGGGCAAAATTTTAGGCATTTAACGTACTTATACTCCATAGGTTTCCCACCCTCCTTATGCTTTTAGTGCCGGGAGTCACAGACACTCTTTTAATTATAGCATATTTTGCAAAAAAATGCAAGGTTTGGTATAATAAAAACAACATTAACAAAGGGAAGACGGCAGATATGAGATAGGGGCTTATATCTGATGTTTTCCCAGGAAAGGATATTTTTATGGAAATTATTAACCCTATGGGTAAGAAAACCATTCAGGTTTCGACGGAGTGGTTAGGGCGAAAGTTGACGCTTGAGGTAAACCGCGTGGGGTTTCGTTCGACGTCTTCGGTGTTGGTGACTTATGGCGATACGGTGGTGCTTGGTTCGGTGGTGGTAGGAACGAAACCGGTGGTGCAAGATTTCTTCCCGCTTTCAATTGACTACGAAGAGAAGTTTTATGCAGCGGGAAAAATTTCGAATTCGAGATTTATTAAGCGTGAGGGCAAGCCGAGCGATGAGGCGGTGCTGGTAGGACGGCTCATTGACCGACCGATAAGACCGCTTTTCCCGAAGGGCTATCGTCAGGAAGTGCAGGTGGTGTGTACAGTGCTGTCGATGGATCCATCGTTTCGCCCGGATTGTGTGGCGATGATTGCGGCGAGCGCGGCCCTGATGAACGCTGGCGTGCCATTTGATGGGCCAGTGGCGGGGATTAGGATTGGGCGAATCGGTGGCGAATTTAAAGGATTCCTCAGTAAAGAAGAGCGGGAAATTTCGCCGCTCGACCTCGTGGTGGCTTGCAAAGATGGCAAGGTGGTGATGGTGGAAGCTGGTGCAAAGGAAGTGCCGGAAGATACGATTATCGAAGCGATGCATTGGGCAGTGAAAAACGTGCAGCCAGTGCTAGATTTACAACGTGAATTATCTAAGCAGGTAGATGCGCCGGCTCAAGAATACGAACTAGTATTGCCAGACGAAGAGATAATTGAGGAAGTGGCAAAATGGACGGAGGGTAAATTTGGTTCGAAGATTCGCGGTAACGTGATGGAGCGTGCACAGATGCTCGATGACATTAAATATGCGATGCATGATGAATTTGCGCTCGCGAAAGGTGAGGGTGATACGGATAATGAGAAGGTAGAATGGTACGATGAAAATTTGCGTGATGTGTATGATCAGGCATTTGAACTAGCGGTATTTAAGGAAGTGCGTCGCGGGATTGTAGAAGAGGGTGTGCGTCCGGATGGGCGAGCATTAAATGAAGTGCGACCGCTTTCGTCGCAAGTTTCGATTTTGCCAAGAGTGCATGGGTCATCGCTATTTACACGTGGGGTGACGCAGGCTATGAATATTGTGACACTGGCGCCTTTGTCGTATGCGCAGGATGTGGATACGATGGAAGTGACAGATGGCAAACGTCGTTATATGCATCATTACAATGCGCCGTCTTATACGGTAGGTGAGCCGGGGCGGATTGGTTCGCCTGGACGTCGTGAAATTGGGCACGGGTATTTGGCGGAGAGAGCTTTGATGCCGGTGCTGCCGTCCGAAGAGGAGTTTCCGTATGCGATTCGTTCGGTGACGGAAATTATGTCACAGAATGGTTCGACGTCGATGGCGGCGACGTGTTCGTCTTGTATGGCTTTGATGGATGCGGGCGTGCCTTTGAAACGGCCAGTGTCTGGCGTAGCGATGGGTCTGATGGTGGATGTACCGAAGGGACAGCCGATTGAGGCCTCTGATATTGATAAGGCATATGTGCTGACGGATTTGATGGACGCAGAGGATTTTGCTGGTGATATGGACTTTAAGGTAACTGGTACGACGGAAGGCGTGACGGCTCTTCAGATGGATATGAAGGTACATGGGCTTCCGGTGGAGATTTTGGAAAAGGCGATTAAGCAGAGCCATGAAGGACGGATGTTTATCCTTGAGCATATCATGAGCGTAATTTCTGGACCGAAGAAAGAAATTTCAAAGTATGCTCCACAGATTGAAAAGATTATGGTGAAGCCAGAAAAAATCGGTACGATTATTGGTAAAGGTGGTGAGACCATTAATAAGATTACATCTGAGACCGGAGCTGGAGTAGATATCGATGATTCTGGGTTGGTGACGGTATCCGGGAATGATCCGGAGAAAATTGCGAAGGCAGTGGAATGGATTAAGTCGCTGGTGGAAGAGCCGGAAGTGGGTAAGGTGTATAGTGGCACAGTAGTGACGATTAAAGATTTTGGGGCGTTTGTGAATATTATGCCAGGGATTGACGGGATGCTACACATTTCGCAGATTCGTGAGGGCAAAAGACTAAAGTCGGTGGATGAAGTACTGCACGTGGGGGATAAAGTGAAAGTAAGGTTGGTCGCGATTGAGAAGGGGAAGTTGAGTCTATCTATGATAGGGGTAGAGCAGTAAAGAGAAATAGCCCTTCGGGGCTGTTTTTCTTTGTGGGTAAAATGTGTTATAATATGGGGAATGGATAAGATACGGAATTTTTGTATTATTGCGCATATTGACCACGGCAAGTCGACAATCGCGGACAGGATGATGGAGATTACGGGAACGGTGGAAAAGCGCGAGATGAAAGCGCAACTTTTGGATTCGATGGAACTGGAACGTGAGAAAGGCATTACGATCAAGCTCGCGCCAGTGACGATGAAGTGGAAGGGATACACACTGAATTTGATTGATACACCGGGGCACGTGGATTTTTCGTATGAAGTGTCACGGAGTTTGCAGGCAGTGGAGACGGCAGTGCTGGTGGTGGATGCGACGCAGGGGATACAGGCACAGACACTTGCGAATGTGTATTTGGCTTTGGAGCAGGATCTTGCGATTATCCCAGTGATAAATAAGGTGGATTTGCCAGCGGCGGATGTTGACGGGGTGGCGGCACAGATTATAAATTTGCTTGGATGCTCAAGGGATGAGATTATCGAAGTGTCTGGCAAGACTGGATACAACGTTGATAAAATTCTGGATGCAGTGGTGGCGGAGATGACAGAAGTTAAAGGGGATGCTGGGGCATTCCGGAGCGTGGCAGCGCGAGGGTTAGCGCCGGCCGCCCGTGGCGACTGGCCGGCCGGACACGGCCCCAGTAGCCCCTTTAATTCTGGCTGCTCGGTAACTAGGGCTCTGATATTTGATTCGTATTTTGATGATTATCGGGGTGTGGTGCTTTATGTGCGGGTGTTTGAGGGGGAGATAAAGAAAAATGCCGAGATTTTGATGATGGCGGCAAAGACGAAAGGTTTGGCGCTTGAAGTGGGAGTGTTGACGCCGAAAATGTCTCCGCGAGAGTCCTTGAAGGAAGGAGAGATTGGCTACATTGTGACGAATCTTAAGACTACGCGAGAGGCGAAGGTGGGTGACACGGTGACGCTGGCAAAAGGGACAACGATGCGTGAGAGTGGAGATGGTGAATATGAAATTCTTGGGATAGATGGAACGAGAATGGAACCGTTGCCGGGATATAAGAATGTGTTGCCTTTTGTGTACGCGGGATTTTTCCCGGTGTCGAACGACCAGTATAAAGATTTGAAAGAAGCGATTGAGAAGCTGGCGCTTTCGGATTCGGCGCTGAGGTTTGAGCCAGAAAATTCGCCGGTACTAGGGTTTGGGCTGAGGATTGGGTTCTTGGGGCTACTTCATATGGATATTATTCGTGAACGGCTCGAGCGGGAGTTTGGGCTAGATCTTATCGTGACGAACCCGAGTACGAATTATGAGGTGGTGATGAATAATGGCGAGGTGCATGAAATTAAATCGGCGGCGGATTTGCCGGATGCGTCAGAGATACGAGAGATTAGAGAGCCGTGGGTGAAGGGTGAGATTATTTTGCCAAAACCGATGATCGGTAATGTGTTGAATTTAATTAACGAAAAGCGTGGACATCAGACGAATGTGAGTTATATTGAAGACCGGGCGGTGATTGATTTTGAGGCGCCGATGGCGAATCTTTTAACTGATTTTTATGACCAGTTAAAATCGGCGACGTCGGGGTATGCATCGTTTAACTATGAATTGAATGGTTACCGAGCGGAAGATTTGGTGAGAGTGGACTTTTTGGTAGCAGGGCACAAAATGGATGCGCTGAGCGTGATGGCGCATCGGAGTGAGGCGGATGCAATTGGGCGTGAAGTGACGAAAAAACTCAAAGAAGTGATACCGCGACAAAATTACGAAGTAGCTTTGCAGGCGGCGATTGGAGCGAGAATTATTGCGCGGGAGACGATTGGCGCATATCGTAAAGATGTAACGGTAAAAATCCATACGGGCGATAGAGATAGAAAAGCAAAACTGTTGGAAAAACAAAAACGAGGTAAAGCCAGAATGAAGCGATTTGGCAAGATTGATATTCCGTCAGAGGCATTCACGGTAATGCTGAAGCGAGATTAGTGTGTTATAATAAAAATATGAAGAAAAGATATGTATCTTTCTATTGTATCATGCTTGTGGTTTTTTGTCAAGTTTTGATGGGCTTGACGGGGGTGGAAGCCAAGGCAATGACAGATGAGCAGCGGAGCGCTTTAGTGCTACATTGTGATGCAATTCATGATAGCCTGAAAGTGCTGCAACGGAATGATTCGCGAACAAGGGTGTATCTTGGGCGGTACTATGAAACGATTTTAAATAAGTTAATCACACCATTGAACGTGAGACTAGTAGAAAATAGTTTATCTACTAATGCTTTGATTGACAACCAAAATAATTTTGCAAAAACGCGGACGAATTTTATCATTGACTACATTGAATATCAAAAAGATTTGGAAAATTTGGTAGCGCTAGACTGCAGAGTGGAGCCGGAAAAGTTTTATGAGCTTCTAGTGCAGACGCGAACGAAGCGGAAAATTGTAGCGGAGGATACGAAACGCTTGAGAGCACTGGCAGTGAGTAATCTTGAGCTGGTCGGAGAAATGAGGAAAAAACTATGACGAAAGGCGGGAGAAATTTAATAGTTTTAGGTGTGGTGTCGGTATTGGTGGCGATGGGTACGACCGGAGTGTCACTGGCGATTTACCACGGGTCGGGGGACATTTATTTGGACCGTTCGAGACCGGGATATTTGCCAGACGAAGAGGAAGTGCAGGAGGAAACGCCGGAAGAGGAATATGAATTTTCGAAGAGTGGCGCTGTGACAAAAGAAGTTTTGGATGAATATGTGAAAGCTCTGGAAACTGAAATTAAAGCAATAGATTTATATAATGAGCCATTTGATGAGGGGGCGTTAAGCGACGAAAGATTGGGACTGTAGTTGGTCGGGGGTACCAGGATCGAACTGGCGACCTCACGCCCCCCAGGCGTGCGCGCTACCACTGCGCTAACCCCCGAAACAAAAATGGTCAGGGTAGCGGGACTTGAACCCGCGACCTCGACATCCCGAATGTCGCGCGCTACCAACTGCGCTATACCCTGCTCTTGTTAAAAAATATGGTCTGGGTGACAGGACTTGAACCTGCGACCTCGACTTCCCAAAAGTCGCGCGCTACCAACTGTGCTACACCCAGATAGTTTTATTATATCATAAAAGCTTGAAATATGGTAGAATTGAAATATTAAGGAGATAAAAAAGTGGCGGAAAAAATCCCGAATAATAATATAGGACGAACCAACAATAGCAGTAGATTTAATACGGTAAGAAGTGCGGTGTTTGTGTTTTTGGTGGTATGTCTAGCGATGTTTTTTATTACGAATAATAATGGTGAGGCAAAATTGACTGAGGTGCCGATATCGGATGTGATTCAGCGGGCGAATGATCCAGAAGGCAATATCGCAAAAATTACGGTAACTGGAAATACACTCGAAATAACTTTGAAAGGCGAAGAAAAGGCGACGGAGACATCTATGAAAGACCCGTCGGGGACGCTGTATGATCAGGGATTAATAAATTATTGTGATGGTATGGAGGCGGAGGCGCTTTCAAAATGTAAAGAAACTTATCCGGTGATAGAATATAAAGAAGATGTGAATGTGTGGGGAATAGTGCTTGACGTAGCGCTGACGGTACTACCGATTGTCGCAATAGTGATATTCTTTTCCTGGATGATGAGGCAGGCCAATGCGGCGAACAGCCAGTCGATGTCGTTTGGTAAGGCGAGAGCACAGCTATATGGGCCGGATAAGAAAAAAGTAACATTTAAAGATGTAGCTGGCAATGAAGCGGCAAAACAAGATTTGACTGAAATCGTGGATTTTTTGAAAAATCCGAAAAAATATGAAAAGTTGGGGGCGAAAATCCCACGGGGAGTGTTGCTTGCGGGTGATCCAGGCACGGGCAAAACTTTGATGGCGCGGGCTGTGGCGGGTGAAGCAAACGTGCCGTTTTTCTCGATTTCAGGTTCGGAGTTTGCGGAAATGTTTGTGGGCGTGGGGGCAAGCCGGGTGCGAGATTTATTTTCGAAAGCAAAAAAGAATGCGCCGTCGATTATCTTCATCGATGAGATTGATGCGGTGGCACATAAACGCGATGCGAGGGGCGGCGCTGGACGCGAAGACGAGCAGACTTTGAATCAAATTTTGGTGGAAATGGATGGCTTTGATAACGATAGCGGCGTAATCGTGATGGCGGCGACGAACCGAGTAGATATGCTAGACAAGGCGCTACTCCGGCCGGGGCGATTTGACCGGCATGTGAATGTAACTTTGCCAGAAAGAAAAGACCGACTGGAGATTTTGAAAGTACATTTCAAGGGTAAACCAGTGGAAGCAGATGTAGATCTTGAGGCGCTTGCGAAAAAGACAGCTGGGTCAAGCGGAGCGGACCTTGCGAATATTGCGAATGAAGCGGCAATTACGGCGGCACGCGAAGGTCATAAGGCGATTGCAAACAAAGATGTGACAGAAGCATTTGAGCGAGTGGCGATTGGCCCGGAGCGTAAGAGTAAAGTGATGAACGAAAAAGAACGTAAAATCACGGCTTACCATGAAGCAGGACACGCAGTGGTGGGGCACGTATTGCCGGATAGCGACCCGGTACATAAAGTGACGATTATTCCGCGAGGAAGTACTGGTGGTGTGACGTGGTTTTTGCCACCGGAAGATAGAAGTTATAAGAATATTTATGAGCTTAAAGATATTTTGGCACGAGCGATGGGTGGTCGGATGGCGGAAAAATTGATTTTCGGTACGGACGCGATAACGACGGGGGCATCTTCGGATCTAAAGAATGTAGCGGAGCTAGCGAAATCGATGATTGTTGAAGAGGGTATGGGTAAACAGACGCGCAATATCGTTTTTCCGTCTGAGGCGACTGGATATTATACGATTACGACCGAAAAACCATATTCCGAGAAGACCGCGGAGCTAATTGATGCGGAAGTAAAACTACTAGCGGATGAAGCGGCCAAGCGGGCAGAGGAAGTTTTGAAAGCTAATAAAAAGATCTTAGATAAATTGGCGGAAGAACTTTTGACGCACGAGACTTTGGAAGAAAAAGAATTAGAGCCGATTCTCGCGGATGCAAAGTTGCCAGAGACCGCAAAACTTTATAAATAATTTAACAAAAGTGGAGGTGAGATGGAGAGATTACTAGACTATTTTGTACCGGAAAGGTATGTGCTAAATCTCAAAATTGATAAATATGCAAAAACTATTGGTGGGGAAGTGAAGGTTGTTGGTGCTGTAAGGGCCGAAACGGTAAAATTTCATGCAGTGAATCTCTGTATAGATGAAGTAAAGATAAGTGGCAAAAAAGTAGATTTTGAATGCGAAAATGGTGTTTTGACGCTTAAAAAGGTGCCTAAGAGCGCCGAATGTATCGAAATAGGGTACCACGGCTCTTTGAATGAAAATATGCAAGGGGCGTATATTTCGACGTATGAATACGAGGGAAAGACCGAGACAATAGTGGCGACGCAGTTTGAGAGCCATTATGCGAGAGAGGCATTTCCGTGTATTGATGAGCCGGCAGCGAAAGCGGTGTTTGAGCTTTCAATTACCACGGATGCCGATGATTTGGTGTTGGCGAATACGCCAAAAATAGAGAGCCGCCCGGTGATGGATGGTTTTATGATTTCGGTTTTTCAATCGACGCCGCGAATGAGCACTTATCTTTTGGCGTGGGTGATAGGGAAATTTCATGGTAAGACGGTGAAGAATGGACATGGAGTGGAGATTACGACGTATTGCGCGTTAAATCAGGATGTTGACGTGGTGGATTTTGCAAACGAAGTGGCGGCGAGGTCACTAGAGTTTTATGATGATAATTTTGGCGTGCCTTATCCGCTGAAAAAATTAGACCAAGTAGCGTTGCCGGATTTTGAGGCGGGAGCGATGGAGAACTGGGGGCTAGTGACGTATCGAGAGTCGATGCTGCTTGCGGGTGCGACAGCGACGCTTGGCACCAAGAAAAGCGTGGCGCTTACGGTCGCGCACGAGCTTTCGCATCAGTGGTTTGGTGACCTTGTGACGATGAAGTGGTGGGATAATTTGTGGTTAAATGAGTCGTTTGCGAGTGTGATGGAATACTTTGCGGTGGACAAAATTTATCCAGAGTTTAAAATTTTTGAAGGATTTTTTACGGGTGATGCGTTGTCTGCTTTAAAACGCGACTCTTTGACTGGCGTGCAATCGGTACATCAAGACGTAAAAGACCCGGCGGAAATAGCGACACTGTTTGACCCGGCGATAGTGTATTCGAAGGGGGCGAGACTGATGCTGATGGTAATAAGAGCGATGGGATGGGAAGATTTTTGTCTGGGCATTAAAGAGTATTTTGAAAAATACCAATATGAAAATACTGAAGGCGATGATTTGTGGGCGGCATTAAATAATCACGCGACTTTTGATGTGAGAGCTTTGATGCACTCATTTATTGATAAGCCGGGGTATCCGGTGATAAAGAATGAAGGCGTGGATTTTGATGCGATTAGCCAGAAGCGGTTTTTGCTGGATGGACCGATGGAAAAGTCGGACTGGCCTTTGCCAGAGATTCGGGAAGATATGAGTGGGCACTATGTATTAAACTTGTCGGAAGCGGAGTTTAGTGAAAGACTAGAGAGATTTGACGAATTGTCGCTGGAAGAAAAATTGAGACTTTTGATCGACCGAGATTTGATAGCGAAGACGGATTTGGCGGCGAGCGCATCGCTGCTGCCGCTAGCTATGAAGTTTAAAAATGAGACAAGTGCGGCGGTGTGGAATATCATTTTGACAATTGTGTCGGGATTAAAAGTCTTTTTCAAGTACGGTTCGGCAGAAGAAAAGAAATTTAAAAAATTTGTGAAAGAATTGGTGTGCCCGAAGCTTGGAGAAATTGGCTTAAAGACGCGTGAAACTGACGATGAAAATATATTGAGACTCAGGGCGATACTTTTGGCGCTGGATTTTTATGCGGATGATACAGAAAATTTGCAGAAACTAGCGGCAATGTATGATGAAAATTATGAGGTACTTGATGCGGAAATCCGGGGCGATGTGCTAGATGCGAAGATCTATCTGGAACCGGAGATGCTAGAAAAGTATTTGGAAGATTATCAAAAAACAGCAGACCCAGAGATTAAATTTGAGCTGTTGTTTGCTACGACCGTTTCAAAGGACGAAAAAACTTTGCTTAAGGTGATGAAGCTTTTGAACCAACCGGAAGTGGTGAAACCGCAAGACCAATTTTATTTGTTTATTTATTTGTATCGAAATCCGATAGTGAAAGAGCGGGTGTTCCGGTGGATGACGGAAAATTGGGCTTATGTGCGGGAGATTTCGGGGGATAAGTCGATTGAAAATTATCCGCGTTATACTGCAAATTCGGTGCGAGCGGAAGATGAATTTGGGCAGTGGAAAGAATTTTTCGAGCCGATGAGTAGTGAGCCGGCACTGGCGCGGGCGATTGAAGTGGGGAAAAATGAGATTCGGGCGCGGCTAGAATTGATTGCAGCGGATAAAGAGGGCGTGTACGAGGCACTTAGCGCGAACGAATAAAAAACACTCCTTTTGGAGTGGTTGGTGCCCACTAAGAGATTTGAACTCTTACAGCCTTGCGGCCACTAGCACCTGAAGCTAGCGCGTCTACCAATTCCGCCAAGCGGGCATGGGGTAATTATACCATAAAAAATCCTCGGGCGGAAGCCCGAGGCTAGTTGAGGGGTTAGAAGAGTGAGCCGATGGTGAAATTTTCGATTTCGTCTTGGTGTGCGTCGAAAAACTCAAAGAGTTCGCGGCTTAGGAATTTGCCTCTTAAATTGGCGACGCAATGTAGCTCGTGGTGGTCGGCATCGAGGAAACAGATATTGGCACTGGTGACATGAGTGCCGCTGAGATCGATTTCGCTAACGAGGCGAACGTCGAAATCATGGGTGAGCATGAACTGTTTGATTTCTTCGATGCAATTTGGGTCGAAGTCGGCCTGGACGTAGTAACTGGAATAACTTCTTCTTTTTCTCATAAAGTACCTCCCTTTGGGAATAATCCCCCCTTTTTTATTATACAACATTCTGCGAGAAAAAGCAATAGGGTGAAATCGAGCGGTGTTTGATATAATCATAGTAAATGGAGGTGATATGATAACAGTGAATTTTAGCGCAAAAGTAGATGAAGCAAGAGCGGGGCAGATTTTGCGGGAAATACAAGAAGATGCTATGGGGGGATGGCTGGAGTTGCCGTACAAAGTGGATATGGCGGAGTTGGCACAGATAAAAGCAGCGGCAGAGAAAATAAACGAGGATTCGGAATATTTGGTATGCATCGGAATTGGCGGGTCGTATTTAGGACACCGGGCGATAATCGAGGCCTTGAGGCCGCGGTCGGGAACAAAAATTGTATATGCGGGTAATTCTCTATCGCGGCGAGAGCTAGAAATGGCGCTTGCGGAAGTGGGCGACCATGATTTTTCGATAAACGTGATTTCGAAATCTGGTACAACACTAGAGCCGGCGGTGGCGTTTGAGGCATTTAAACAGAAATTAATAGAGAAATATGGTGCAGAGGAGGCGTGCGGAAGAATTTATGCGACAACTGATGCCGCGAAGGGTGCTTTGCATGATGAGGCGGTAGCGAATGGATATACGAAATTTGTGGTACCAGATAATATTGGTGGGAGATATTCGGTATTGACGGCAGTGGGACTTTTGCCGCTTGCGGTAGCCGGAGT
>Ga0310786_10009338_pt1 | contig 12465 bp, 9 predicted proteins | sample AusTroGonzalo_MG_FD_203881 | JGI IMG/M metagenome (GOLD analysis project Ga0310786, IMG submission 203881) | Bovine rumen microbial communities from tropical cattle in Woodstock, Queensland, Australia - Gonzalo_03 (v2) (version 2) | ecosystem: Host-associated > Mammals > Digestive system >...
TTCCGCATCTTCGCATCGGCTTTTTTGAACGTTTCATAAAACATCAGATACGAATCGGCGTTCCCCGGCCATTTCATGGCTTGAATATCGGCCACTTTTACCTGTTTCCCCTCGGTTTCCCATTTCTCCAGCGTACGGATGTTTTCATACAGAAGGAAATAATCCGCGATGTCCCGTTCGACTTTCTCCCGTTCCTTTTCCGACAGCGACCGCAGCATCTTTTTCCACGCGGCGGAGCCGAAATAGCGGCGGAGATTCTCCGCGTCCCCGGCCGGGATGTCCGTGAGGAACGGCCCGGAATGCGTCAGGATATTATTGAAATGGCGCTTCAGATCCTCCGCGTAGAATACATCATCGTCGTCCAGGTTTTTCTGAAGCCTGAACGCGTACAGGTCCGGCGCACAAAACGAAATGAGAGTGAAGAGGGCGATCAGGTGAAAGAGATGTTTCATGGTTCAGCGTTTCCCTTCGGACAGGATGATTTGAAGTGCGTCGAGGATGGTGTGTTCGGGCGTAATGAGCGCGGGATCCATGAGCGGCAGGTCCCCGTTCCGGACCGCCGACCTGACCAGCGCGCCGCCGATGCTTCTGTCGGATTTCATGGTTTCCTTCACCCCCGGATTGAGGATCAGGAAGATGTCGTTGAGCGTATCCGTGTCGGGCATGAACGCGTCGTACCGGTCGCCATCGAGCGGCGCCAGCGCCAGGAACGAATCGGACGGCAGAAATAGCGAGTTAGGCCAGCCGATATTCTTCCGAATACATTCCCGGATTTCGCGCGTCTCCTGTGTCGGCAAATCCAGCAGCTCCCACATGGCTTCGATCTCATTTTGGAACGAAGCCCGCGACAACAGGATCCGCTTGACCTTTCTCCTGAATTTGCCATTCGCGCCCCAGATTGGAACGCCGGAAAAGAATCCGAATGCGCTTTTCGGCGGATATGTTATTCTTTCTGTTTGAATCATAAGACGACCTCATGTTAATACTATAGCCGTCAATGGTAAGGATGTCAAGCCGGTGTTCAGAAGAAGATACTTTTTTTATGAGGAGTTTTTTGCGGCAGCTTAAAAAAGAATAAAATAAGATTCCAACTTGACATCCGGTCAAAGGACTGCTATAGTAATCGAAGAATGAACCGATTGCAGCATCGGTCGCACGTTTTTCCTTTATCTGAATACGCGAGGGCAGGGGGTATCTCCAGTGAATGATTCGAACTTACATCGCAGAGCTTTCCGGGCGCTGCCGCTCTGGTATCTTTGCATCGTTCTCCTGCTGCTGATCCAACTGCTGATCGCACTGGTCTGGTCCTACGGGGCTTTGGGAAACGGACCGGAACGCTTCCTCGAGCTTGTATACGGTTCTCCAGTTTCCTGGATTGGCAATACTTTTTTTGAAGACCGGATGACTTTGGGAAATGCCCCGCTCGGAATGGGGCTGCTGATTCTGGTCATCATTCTGTACGCCTTTCTCGGCGGCACGGTCATCTGTTTCGTCTGCAAGCTATCATCCGCGCTTTCCCGCGGAAAACACGCGCTGTCATTATTCTACTTCACGCTCTGCCTGCTCCTGATCTCCGCCTGCGGAAAAAGCGATTCGGAAGAACCGAAGACAAAGACATCGGTCGGAAATGCCGCAACCGCCGCAACGACCGTCTTCACATTGGGAAACGGGATCGAACTCGAAATGATCCAGGTACAGCCCGGCACGTATACGGTCGGACTGCTCCGGACGGATCCCTTATGGCGCGCGGACATCGGCCGACGCGAAGTGACCGTGTCCGCGCCGTATTGGCTGGGCAGATTCGAGGTCACGCAGGAACAGTGGGAGGCCGTCATGAACGGAGAAAAGCGTCCCGACGGATTCGACCTGAGCAATCCCTCCCTGTACAAAGGCAGCAAGCGTCCGGTCGATGCCGTGACGAGGAGCGATGTCAACCGTTTCATCGAAAAGATCAACGAACTTTGCGCGGAGCGTCTGCCGGAAGGATACCGGTTCGACCTGCCGGATCCGGTCCGGTGGGAGATCGCCTGCCGTGCCGGGACGACCACCCGGATGCCGTGGGGCGACAATTCCGACCCGGAGGCGGCAAATCTGGTCGACATGGGGGAACTCGAAAAAAGCATTGACGATCTGAGCGAGGATGCTTCATTCACGAATGCCGCGAAGACCCTCTTTTCCGCTGTGAAGCTGAATTCCAGATTCAAAAGCCGCGCGGCATTTCGTAACACGAGCGACGTCGGAACGTACCCGCCGAACGCCTGGGGCTTCTGCGATATGATCGGAAATGTCGCGGAACTGTGCCGGGAAACGCACACCTATTCCGGCGGATACGGCGGCCCGATGAGGAATAAGGCAGGCGAAGTCACGGGCGAACTGCCGCCGGGAACTGATTATTATGAAAAAGAGGTAACGGATGAAACGATCACACATGGCGGCTCATGGCTGGATGGCGATTCGGTCGGGAATGACCTGAACGGAATCAGCCCGGCGAACAGCTGCTGGCATCCGTATTACGACCACGCACACCCGGAACCCGTCTATGATAAGGTTTCAGGTCATCACATCGCAGGCTGGAAAGAATCCTGCATCGGGTTCCGTCTGGCGCTGGTGCCGACTGGAGCAAACGGCATTGAAACGATCGAGGCAGAAAAATCTGATAAATAACCCCTCGGGTCAGTGAGGTAGGGCAGGGGGCGGAATACATCCGGACGGTATGTATTATGGAATGAATTCGCGCCATTCACGCCATTTCGTTTCGTTCATTTCCCACTCGCAGTACACCGCGATGCCGCGGATGTCCTCTCCCGGATCGGCAGCCGAAATCCCCCTCAATGCTGATGAAATGTGCTCCACGCGCGGATGATGATACCCCGAGCCGGCGTCCTCATAGGCAGGGATCCCCAGCAGCAGATCACATTCGGTCGAACGCAGGGACTCCGTCAACTGTGCAGTCCAGCGGGTCATCAGGTCGATGTAACACTTTTCCAGCGGGATGCTGGTATCGTACATCATCACGGCCATCTGGTCGCAACGACCGGTGACCTGGCGCAAATACTCCGAACTCCAGTGAAGATCCGGAATCTGATGCCATGTCGTCGGAGGCGGATACGCCGCCACGCTCAATATTTTACCGGGGATCGCCGCATGCAATTCCTCCAGCAGCGTCAGAAAGTCCGCGTTCCCGTCCGGCATCGGCTCGATGTTGACCTGAACGCCTGCGAGCCGGGGATGTGCGTTCATGAGTTCCGATATGGAATCGACAAAACGCTTCCGCCACTCCTCGTCGGCAGGGCAGGCGGATTCTCCGAAGACTCCGCCCACCCACGGGATGACGCGGATGCCGGACTGCCCGGCAAGATCGAGGAAACGTTCGGTCTGGTCATAGTCGCAGCGCGCGATCGATCCATCGGGCCGCGCCGGACACAGGTGCGGATAGACGATTGATATCCTGTTGTCGGCAAGTCGACGGAAAAGCGCCGTGATCTTTGCTTCACTGCGGAAGTCCGCTCGATCGATCTGTTTGCGCTCGAACCAGGCGTCGTCGCCGAGCCATCCGTGCCCGATCCAGATCGCGTTGTCGGAGTAATCGGGCAGGGGGGTGTCGCTGCCCGGATCCCAGAAGAGATAGCAGAGCGCCGCACCGCCGAGGATCACGGTCAGGAGAAAGACGATCCGCAGCAGGCTTTTTCCAAACATTTGGAACAAAACGCGTTTCATTGTTTGTTTGCTTGACTTCATGATTTGCGAGGGAAACAGATGTTTTCTTGTGCTGGAACGACTTGATGCGGCGACAGGATCAAACCTGTTTTTATGGTTGAACAAATGGTAGTCTATGTTCTTCTTTTTTGAATACTATATCACGCTTTCCGCCGTTGTCAAGCCGGATTCAAAAGGATTATCTTTTTTTTATATTTTTTTGATACGCACAGTTTCGGCATGATTTAGGCCGGCAACAGTGCATGTCCTGTTTTATGTGTTTCGCGTTCTGTTTTTTCAACCAAACACTTTTGCTGTTCGCACCTCGCGGTCAAAGGGATGAACATCAACTACAACTTGTTCAGACATGATAAACAGTTGTTCGAGTCTCGAGGTCAAATATATTCTGCCGGACGCATCGTCATCGTGTCCAAATAGGGTAGGGGATAAACACCAACTACCACTTGTTCAAAACGATCCATCTATTCTGACTTGCGCGTCTCGCGGTTAAAGATACAAAGATTTTCATCGGTTGGCTGCCGAATCCAATCTTTTTTATCATAGCACATGCCCCGCTATTCTGCAACTCCTTCCTTTTCCTCCGACGAACTGAGCGGTCCATTCTCGGAAAAGGAAAGTTGCAGACGTGACACAGGAATATAACATACAAGCGTTGACGCAAGTGCGTCCTATTCAAATAATGCCTCCAGGCGAAACGCATCGAATCGGGGCAGGGACAAAATCGAATGAAGTTCTGACTGTCGAATCCATCCCATCACTGTCATCCCGCTATATGATTTGTAAAACCATAATGAAACATGTTTTCTCTCCGCAAAGGCCAATCCGCACGGAGAATCGTCTCGAATTTATCCCCGCCTTAAATGCCCTGCGTGCCGCATTTGTAATGTCGCATAATATATATTATGTTAAATCGGATATACTGAAACTGATGCCAATCCATTTCTTTATCCTTTTTGTCATGTGAAGGATACGATTTTATGACAATACCACTGTCAATAACTTTTTAATAAATTTGACGCTAAGGAAGGCATCAAGGGCACAGAGTCAAAAAAATTGAAGAAATATCCGATCATCGTCAAACCGTCGACGCCAGTCGGCCGCTTGGGGTGATTTCCCGATCCTTTGTTGTTTTGGACGGCGATGCGTCCGGGGTCGCTTCGCTCCTTGCTGGAACTCGCTTTGCACGAGTTCGTTTGTGAATTTGACCGCGAGACGCGTACGGCAGTTTATTTAAGCATATTCGGATTGCTGAAGATTACTGATCGCTAGAGGCGTACCGCACGACGGATGATAAAAAAACAGGTCTAATTTAGAATTATGTACAATTTCTTTTTCATTTTTTGTCAACGCATTGACTGCGAGACGCAAATGAGATAGACGTGTGATTGGGGATCTCGAGTTCTTTTCTCCTTGGATGTTTTTATTACAATCAATTGCCTGCCCTGCCCCATTTTTTCTCAGCATTTTTTTTGATACACATTCTCCTAAAAGATATGACAGACAGGTTCAGTGTCAATGGCGCTTTTCAATGCTTTTGTGGCAGGAAAACGGGAGAACCTGAAGCCCTGTTATTCTCTTCTGAGCTCAACCCCCCCTGCCCTATCGCATAATCTTTTGTCCGAAAAATACTGTTCCGTTCTTGCTTTTTTCTTGAAGACAGGGTATAATACTTATAAACCTTTATTATTTTACCCTGGAGAATAAGAACCATGTACAAGACCGTGTTTTATGACGAAGACGAGAAGATTCGGCTGACCAAATACTGGTCGTCCAAAGACGGGAATCTGATCCTGCAAATCCAGTCCGCTGGCGCGAACGAGTATCCCGGACCGGACGGCAATACACAGTTCGAGGCCAAGACATGGTTCACGTACAACGTCTTCGACCGGAACGGACGCATCAAAGTGTCCTATGTGGCGGACGAACCGGACGACCGTTATCCCGATGCGTACTGGAATCTCGATGTAACATATTTTTATGCCATTACGGACGAAACGGTCCTGAAAAGCAGCTTCCGGGTCCTCATGGACCGGGATTTCCGGATCACGAAACGCACCATGGAAGAGCTCGAACTGCGGAATCTGGATGCCCTGCACGTCTTTTACGGAAAACGCCCGAAGTTCCTGCAACGATATTGGGACGAGAAAAAGACCGTGGCGAACAGGTATTATGACGACATGCGCCTGCAGCAGTTTATCGAAATCGACCAGGAAGATTTCGCCGCCCCAATCGACCTGTCCAGGCACGGCTGCCGGAAAATCGAATGCGACGAAGCTTTCAGAACGAAGCTCCTGAAATTCGACCGGCTGGTCTATTATATCAAAAAGGTGTTTCTCGACCCGTCCTCAAAATATTATCAGCGTCCCCCTGCCCCGTAGGACAAAACATGAATAACCTCGCAAACCGTTTTTCTATTCGAAGGCTGTGGGTCATCATGGGACCGTGGCGGATCGGTTCGCTCGTTTTCGCCGCCTGCGGATTCCTTGCCCCGGAAGCATTCTATGATCTCTCCTTCGATTTCTTCTGTCTCATGTTCTTTTTCAGCGGGGTGATCGGATTCGGACTGATCATCTTCGTGCCTGCCGAACTGATTTCGGATCTGACCAACGGAAGATGGGGCAGAAGCATCCATGCGGACTTGCACGAATTGACCGGGAAGAAGAAACAAAGTCCTCCGAAGGTCGTCAGGACCTATCCCGTGCCCGAATCTTATCTGGTGAAAATGGAAAAACTCATCAGCCACTGGAAAGGATTCCGGCAGATGTATCTCTATCCGGCCTTGATCATCGGGTTTGTCGCCTACTACATGAGAGGCTATGATGCATGGTTCGACTTCCATTATCCGACAATGCCCTACGGTTTCTTTGCTTACGTGGCGTCTTTTGCCGCCCTCGGGATCCCGTGGTTCCTGCTGTTCAGCAGAAGGGGAAAACGGTGTCCGTACTGCCTGACTCCGCGCTCGATGGACACCTTCGATCCGGAGCATCACGTCTGCCTGCGGTGCCATACTCAATTCGTCGCTGAATCCGAAAACGCCCCCTCCTCTGCCCCTCCGGACAATCCATAATAGCGCAGATCCCTTCCCCTGTCCGGGAGAAAAGAACGGGCGCCCTGCCCTCATCAGACAAGGCACCCGCGATATCGTGCTTTTACAAATAATTTGTTATATACTGCCTGAACTCAGGGAGATTTCAGAAGGAGTTCAAACCGAAGTCACCTCCTCTGCTCTGACGCGACAGATGCCGCAACGGTTTCGGCGCGGTCCGTCTGTGCCTGAGATGCCTGCCGAGCCTGACAGGCAGCAGATATCGCCGAGCGGTGCGTTCCGCCACGTGAAGTTTCTGCGCGATGACGGTGGAACTGCCCACTTTCTCGTAATAAAACATCTTATAAGCGGCCCAGCGTTTCGGTTCCTGACTGGCCCAGTCTGCCAGAAGGATCATGCGCCGAAGCGTTTCAGTGCCCGGCATGTCATTCTTTTCCCAGGAGGCGGTATCATGTTCCGCCTCGCGGAGGATCTGGTCCATACCAATGCCTTGATCTGATCCGATCTCTTCGTTATATTCACTCATGATTAAGTCCGCATCTTTCTTTCGTTTTTATGGATTGGGTGAATTGCATAACAGAGGTTAAGAGTTCATGGATTACCATCGTATAAATGTACGACAGTTCGGGCGGTGAACGGCTCATGTCGGTCCTTTCTTTTTTGAGGTGAGGAATAGGGAGAGGCGAAAAAATCCGGCGTATGATCCGTGAAGATAGAATTTTGCCGGATTTCGCAAAAATATAGCCTGTATCACAATGAATGTCAAGCTCATTTTGAAATAAAATTGAAAGTTTTTTGAAAGTTTTTTGAAACTAGTTTCAATTGTTTGCACTCAAACAAGTCCCCCCTGCCCCCATCCTGTGCCGCGTTGGATCCGAGGCTGAAAGATAATGCGGGAATCGATCCCGAAAAAACACGTCCGAGATCGCGATCAACCTGGGATCGGCTTGCAAAAGATGTCTTCCCGCGTTATATTATTAGAAAACTAAGATGCCAACCGATTATCAAGGGAAATACCGACTATGGCCGAATTCACTGTCAAAACGAACCGTCACTGCGAGATCATCGACATCACCGAGGAGGTCAACCGCGTGCTTCCGCAGTCCATCCCCTGCGGCATGTGCCACATTTACTGTCCGCACACGACCGCCGGGATCACGATCAACGAGAATGCCGACCCGGACGTGAAGCACGATGTCCTGCAGAAACTCTCCGCGCTCATCCCGCACGACGAGGCGTATTATCAGCACTGCGAGGGAAACAGCGACGCCCATTTGAAGGCGATCCTGACCGGTTTCTGCCAGACCGTGCCGTTCCGCAACGGACGCCTGGAGCTCGGCACCTGGCAGGGGATCTACTTCTGCGAGTACGACGGACCGCGCACGCGCCGCGTGAAGGTCTACTTCGAGCCTGCGCAGGACTAATTCTCGGCAGCCCACACTCAGGATTCATCTTATCCCCTGCCCCGGAAACAATTCGAGGCAGGGATTCTTTTATCCTGTACATACAAAAAATCCCGTGGGAAGCTCTTATGGCTTTCCACGGGGGGGCTTGAGGAACAAGATTGTCTGTGCCCGAGCGGAGCCGGGCATTGCCGCAGTGGAGGCGTTCGCCTCCTTATGCCTTCTTTTCTGCCGAAGCGGCGGCGTTCTGCTCGCGGATCGCGGCGCGGCGGATCTTGCCGTTGACGGTCTTCGGAAGTTCTGCGACGAACTCGATGATGCGCGGATACTTGTACGGCGCGGTATGGGTCTTGACGTAGTTCTTGATCTCTTCCTTGAGCTCGTCGGAACCTTCCTTGCCCTTCACCAGCACGATCGTGGCTTTCACGACCTTGCCGCGGACAGGATCCGGCACGCCGGTCACGGCGCATTCGAGGATGTACGGGAGCTCCATGAGGACGCTTTCGACCTCGAACGGGCCGACGCGGTAGCCGGACGTCTTGATGATGTCGTCGGCGCGGCCCTGATACCAGAAGTAGCCGTCCTCATCCTGCCACGCCTGGTCGCCGGTGTGGTAGTAGCCGTCATGCCAGACTTTCTGCGTGTCTTCGGGGTTCTTGACATACTGGCAGAAGAGCCCGCACGGATGATTGCCCGGATCGGCCTTCACACAGATCTCGCCGGTTTCGCCGGTGCTGACCGGATTGCCCTCGGCATCGAGCAGGACGACCTCGTACTGCGGATTCGGGCGCCCCATGGAACCGGGACGCGGTTTCATATCGGCGAGCGTGGCGATGGTCAGCGTGGTCTCGGTCTGGCCGAATCCTTCGTACGGGAGCTGGCCGGAGACGCGTGCGAACGCCTCGCTGACCTCGGCAGGCATGGCCTCGCCCGCGGTGGTGACGTGTTCGAGCGTGGAGAAATCGACGTTGGAGAGGTCTTCCTTCACGAGGAAACGGAAGATGGTCGGCGGCGCGCAGAACGTGGTGATGCCGTATTGCTTGAACATCGGAAGCAGATCGGCGGCGTGGAAACGGTCGAAGTCGAAGGTGAAGACGCCGGCTTCGCAGAGCCACTGGCCGTAGATCTTGCCCCAGAGCGCCTTGCCCCAGCCGGTATCGGCGACTGTGAAGTGGAGGCCGTCGGGATTGACCTTATGCCAGTGGCGCGCGGTCATGATGTGTCCGAGCGGATAAGCGTGGTCGTGCTCGACCATCTTCGGGTAGCCGGTCGTGCCGGAGCTGAAGAAGACGAGCAGAGGATCGGAGGTCTTCAGGTCGGCGGGACGCTGGAAGACGGGCGGGAAGTTCGGATACAGAGCGTCGAGGTCGAGCCAGCCGTCCTTCTGTCCGTTGACCGTGAGTTTGAGCGTCATACCGGTCACGGCGGCGGCCTCGTCAACTTCCTTCGTGATGTTGCCGTCCGCGGAGCAGATCACATAGCGGATATCGGCCTTCTTGAAACGGTATTCGAAGTCGTGTGCCGTCATCTGGCAGGAGGCGGGGACCGCCACAGCGCCCATCATATGGAGCGCGTTCAGCACGAACCAGAACTGGTAGTGGCGTTTCATCACCAGCATCACGCGGTCGCCCTTGCGGATTCCGAGGGAATGCAGCAGATTCGCGCAGCGCATGGCGTTTTCGGAGATGTCGCGGAAGGTGAAGTCGCGGCAGACTTTATCCTTGGAGACCCACTTCATGGCGATCTTGTCCGGGCACTCGGCGGCGAGACGGTTCACCACATCGTACGCGAAGTTGAACTTCTCCGGAACCTTGAAATGCACGGCCTTCAGCGTTCCGTCCGGATTCCACTCCTCGTCCATGTAGTCCTGATAGAGAAGACGGCGTTTGCCGGTCGGGGGTTCCTTCACCACTGTCTGCGGCACGAACGCGAACCGGTCGGGCTTTTCGTCGTCGTATTTGCTGTGCATGACGATGGAGAGGAATTTGCAGGGCTTGCCGTTGGCAGCGAGCATGGCGTGCGCCTCGCGACCGTCGAAATAGATGCTGTCGCCCTCGTTCAGGACTTCCTCCTTGCCGTGCAGGAAGACGCGCAGGGATCCCGACAGGATCAGCACGAATTCCTGGCCGTTGTGCTCGGAATATTGAAGCGGTTCGTTCTCGCCCGCGGGCGGAGCCGTGACGATGAAGGGCTCGCCGGTGCGGTCCTTCATGCGGATCGCCTGATGCAGATAGGAGAATTCGGGGCGGCGGACAAAGGGGAAGCCCTCGCCGCTGCGCGTGACGGTATACAGGGCCAGGTTCGGGGCTTCGCCGCTGATGACGGAGGAGACGTCCAGTCCGAAGTGTCCTGCCAGATTGTAGTAGAACGAGAACGGCGCCTGTTTGGCTCCGCTTTCGAACAGGGAGTATTCCTCCGGCGTGACGCCGAGAAGTTCCGCCATCTGTTCAACGGTGAAGTTTTTCTGAGCCCTGAGCTCACGGACTCTCATGGAGATTTGTTCTTTGTTTTCCATGTCTTGCGATCCTTGTTTGGGTTGGGTATTAGGATTGCTCAGGAAAAATCAGGCATCCGGATACGGGTGGAAACACGTCCGGACCACCCGTATCTTCCCTGTGCAAAGGGGTTCAACGGGCGGCCTTCGTAATAATAATGTCGATAATGGCATCGGACGCGATTCGGATCGAGGCAATACGTGCAGACGCGAACGCCGCGGCGGAGAATTCGCCGTCGCGCTGTTCGGAAGCGGCTGTCGTGCGGAACATCATTTGTGTTTGCCTCGATTCGTGCGTAAAAAAAGAATAGATAAAAATATAGCCTCACTTCGAGCTTTTTCAAGTAAAGAACGAAATAATCTTCCAAAAAAATCAACAAAAGAAAAGACTCCGGCGGGGATCACCCGTCGGAGTCCGGTATTGTTTTTGATGTTTTCGTGCTCTCGCGTAGCAGAGCACAGTTCGGCACACTTCGTGTGTCAGGCGATCACGGTCCAGTTCATATCCACGCCGTAGCCGAGCGTGTTCCACTGCGCCATGTCGCCCGCGCTGTAGTAGCCGAGCATGCCGGTCGAATACTGGCGGACCAGCAGGTCGTCCTTCTTGTCTCCGTCGTAGTCGCCCGCACCGACCACGAACCAGTCATTCGCATCGAGTTGACCGACCGACGTGTAACTGTCGGCGTTGCCGTCGGCGAGCATGACCACGGATCCGCTGTCCTTGTGGAACAGGACCAGGTCGTCTTTCTGATCGCCGGAGAAATCGCCGATCGCGCGGATTTCCCAGCCGGACCAGTTGGCGTTGCCGAGCCCCTTGGGTGTACCGTCGATGCCGACCGCGTAGAAGAGCTGGCCGTTGTTGTAGCTCATCAGCACGGAATCCTTGCCGTCGCCGCTGAAATCGCCGCAGCCGACGAGCGTCCATTCGTCGCCGCCGAAGCTGTTGCTGAGCGTGACCCAGCTGTCGGTCCCGTCGGTCCACGCGCCGACCGCGAACAGACCCGGCGCGTACCACACGATGGAGTTCGCGCCTTCGTTTCCGGTCAGGTTGCCGACCGTGTTCTTCCACACGATGTCATCGGCGTTATTCAGGTACCCGATGTTCTGCCAGGTGGAGCCGTCCGGATTGTCGTCCGCATCAAGATAGAACCCGATGTACGCGCCCTTGACGTCGTTCACGACCACGTTGCCGACGAGCACGGAGTCCGCCTTGCCGTTATTGTTCATGTCGTGGCAGCCGAGGTTTTCCCACTCGGCCGGATGACTGCTGTTCGCGGACTGCCATTCGGAGGTACTGTTCATCCAGTAGCCGTGCTGGTAGTTGCCCTCGCCGTGCTCGCCGGTCCAGACAAACATCACGTCGGACACGCCGTTTCCGTCGATATCGCTCTTCGCAATGTAGGCTGGGGCGGCCTGATTGATGTTGTCGATCACGACAGTGGTCACGTCGGACACATTGCCCGCCGCATCGGTGCCGCGGAAGCCCACGGTGGTGCCGTTGATGATGATAATCACGCCGCCTTCATCGTACGGCTGCCAGGTCGCGCCGCCGTCCAGCGTGTATTCCTTCTTCACGGAATCATCGCTGAATGTCGCGGTCACGGTCACGGGCTGATTCGTGGGCGTGGTGACATCTGCCGCGGCTACAGGAGCCTCCGGCGGTTCCTTGTCGATGTTGTTGACCAGGAAGTTCTCCACCTCGGACTCGTTGCCAGCCGCGTCGGTGCCGCGGAAGCCCACAGTACCGTTGATGATAATGATCACGCCGCCTTCATCGTACGCCTGCCAGGTCGCCCCGCCGTCCA
>Ga0310786_10009339_pt1 | contig 12465 bp, 10 predicted proteins | sample AusTroGonzalo_MG_FD_203881 | JGI IMG/M metagenome (GOLD analysis project Ga0310786, IMG submission 203881) | Bovine rumen microbial communities from tropical cattle in Woodstock, Queensland, Australia - Gonzalo_03 (v2) (version 2) | ecosystem: Host-associated > Mammals > Digestive system >...
TGCACGACCGACTTCATGATGGTGTTGGCGTCAGCACCCGTGTAGGATGTCGAAACACGTACCGTAGGCGGTGCGATATTGGGATATTGCTCAATGGGCAGCGTCGTCATGCAGATGAAGCCCACCAGCGTGATGACAATCGCTATGGCGCACGCCATCACATATTTGTTGATAAAGATATTGTTCTTCATAATGCGGAAGCAAATTATTCACTTTTCACTTTTCACTATTCACTTCCTTTGGGAACAGCACCTGCTCGCCTTCCTGCACGTTGTTGGCTCCGACAGTCACAATCTTGTCACCCACATTCAATCCGCTCGTCACGATGAAATCCTTGCCATTGCCAGCATCCGTATAGGTCACCTCCACCGCTGTGGCTGTGCTGTCAGCCTTCACCTTATAGACCAAGGATTTGTCCTGCAGACGAAGTACTGCACCCTGTGGCACCACCATCACACCCTTCTTGGCTGAGGGCATCACGACCGTTCCCTGAATGCCTGAATACAACTTCCCCTCAGGGTTTGGGAATGTGGCCTTGCAGGCGATGGTGCCCGTTGTGGCATTTACCATACCCGTCGCACTGCTGATGCGTCCCTTGTGCTCATACTCCGTACCGTTCTTCATGATGAACGTCACGTCGGGGAACAGCTTCAACGCCTCCTTCGTATTGCCGTCGAACCCCTTGGCAATGGCCATTTCGAGCACCGACTCTGGCAATGAGAACTCGGCATCCATCTGCTGGTTGCCACTCACGATGGTGAGCTGAGAGGCTGGTGACACCTGGTCGCCTGTCCGCACGGGAATCTCACCAATCACGCCCGAGACAGGTGCTTTGATGGTGCAGAAGCCGAGGCTCACCTTCGCACGGTTCACCGAGGCACGAGCCTGAGCCACCGATGCCTGCGCCCGCTTGTAGGAGTTCTCCGAATTGTCGAGCATATAGCGGCTCACGATGTTCTTGTCATACAGGTTCTTGTTCGACTCATATTCCAGCTTCGCACTGTTCTCCGAAGCCAATGCTGCCTGCAGGTTTGCCTGAGCGGCTTCCAAGTCAAGCTGTGCGTTGCGCGAGTCGATGACGAAAAGCGTCTGCCCCTTTCCCACCTGCTGACCTTCGCTGACACAGATCTGCATCAATTGTCCGCTCACCTGTGGCGTGATGGTCACGTCCGCCTGTCCTTTCAGCTTGGCACTGAACTTCACGGGCACCGTGATGTCCTGTTTCTCTACCGTCATCGTCTCAAACGATGTTTTGATTTCCTTGGGCATATCCAATCCGCAGGACGTGAATCCAAAGACCATCGTCGCGAGAGCCACCGTCCAAATCGAAGAAGCATTCCTTTTCATATTATAAGATTTTGATTGTTATTGTCATTCTTTCTGTGAGTGTGTATTCTATCGAAATCACGACACAAAGATACATTGTTCCCCTGAAACAAACAAAGAAAAATCATTTTTTTTATTTTAAGAGTTCTCTGAATCGAAAGAAATGTGCTACCTTTGCACCTGCAATAAAAAGAATCATCACCTTAATGTTGTTTTACCCCCCCAATGAAGACAAGACTGATTACGATAATGGTGCTCCTGCTGTCGGTGCTCGGCATGCAGGCACAGGAGAATGCCAACACCCGTCAGGCACGCAAGATGTTCGACGAGGTGTATGAGAAAGTGTTTGGCAGTCAGGGCGCATCGCTCCACTACAAAGTGAACGTGGCGAGCCTCTACAAGACCGAGGGCACCATCTGGTACAAGGGCAAGAAGAGCAAGTACACCTCCAAGACAGGTAAGTCCTGGAACGACGGGGTGACCGCCTATGTGGTGAAGGAAGACAAGAAGCGCGTGGAGATCTACAAAGGTGACGACCCCAAGCAGAGCCGCTTCGGCGACGACTTCAAGTTCGAGCCTGAGAACTACACCTACCACATTGCCAACGATCCTCGTGGCTACCTCCTCACCCTCAACGTGAAGAAAGGCATGAAGGGCATGAAGGAAATCCGTGCCCTGCTCGACAAGAAGACCCGTGATCCCCTCCAGCTACGCATCAAGGTTGCCTTCATCTGGGCAAACGTCGATATCTCCAACTTCAAGGCAGGCGGCATCACCGACGCCACCTTCACCTTCCCCCATAGCCAGTACAAGGACTACGAGATGGTGGACAAACGGGATTGACAAAAAAAGGAGAGACTTCACACGGAGCCTCTCCTTTCGTTTAGCGGTTAGTGGTTAGCGTTATTTCGGATAACCCACGGGATTGTTGATCAGGGGAATCTGATTCTGATTCAAGCCCAGGAGTGAACTGATTGCCTTGCTGTCCATCGTGGCACGAGGAACGGTGCATAGACCTGCTGCAGAGCAGAAGAGGTTGATGTTCTCGCAAACGATGCCCGTATCGACAGCCGCCATTGCCTGCGCTTGCTGGTTGTTGCTGCCAAACTTGTCCATATCAGCCACCATCACAAGCACCACAGGAGCCTCCTTGGCAAACGCCTGACCAGAAGCCACGATGTCGCGATGGTCGCCATCAGCCACTTGGGTGAGCGTGTTTGCCTTAGGGTCATACAACGACACATTCTTAGCCGTGAAGACATACAGACGGATTTCCTGACGGTTCATCGCTGTGGGAGCCGTCAGGTGTCCATCCTCACGGTTCTGTCCCTGGGCAGCCCACAAGAGGTCGCTCAAGTCTTGGTCAGAAAGTGCCTTTGCACTATACTCACGAACAGACTTACGCTGCTGGTAAGCCGTCATCACAGAAAGCGTTTGACGCTGCATGTTCGGTTTTGGAAGGTTCGTCGTCTGGGCGAAACATGCCACGCCCATCAGCATCATAGCTGCGACAAGAAGTAATTTCTTCATGTGTTTGAGTTTTTAATTGAGGTTGATAAAGATTTCTCTTATTGCTCTATTTTCAGTTGCGAAGTTAGTGGTTTTATTGATAACCACCAAATAAAAGCGGTGTTTTTTCATCAGAAGTGAATAACCTTGTCTTTTTCACCCCTTTCGGAGTCCGAGCCAAGTGGAAGGGGAGTCCGAGCCAAGCGGAAGGGGAGTCCGAGCCAAGCGGACTACCAGAGAGAGCCAAGCAGAGTATGAGAGAGGTTGGAGGCTTGGCAATGCGATGTGATAAAGAAAAATCCGTGAAATCGGTGTTATCTGCGTGAGATATTAAAAATTGTTGATGTTATATAAGGTGATGAAAGAAGGGAAAAATGAAAAAAATGGGGAAATATTTGGCAGTGTTGTGTTTTTAATATACCTTTGCCCTCAAATCAATAACACAAATACCTAATATCTATGACCGCTCTGATTTCTGTTATCCCTATTGTGCTGCTCATCGTGTTGATGATGGGCTTCAAAGTATCTGGCTACAAAAGTGCTATTGTCACCCTCGTGGTGACCGTCCTGCTGGCATTGTATGCTGTGCCCGCCATGGACATCTTGCCTGAGAAATTTGCTGGGACTTCCCTCTATGGCATCACCTTGTGGTCGGTGCTTGAGGGCTTTCTGAAGGCTTGCTTCCCGATTATCCTGATCATTATCTTTGCCATCTTCAGCTACAATATCCTTTGTGAGACGAAAGAGATAGAGACCATCAAGACGCAGTTCATCCAGATGACTTCCGACAAGGGTTTGCTGGTGCTGTTGCTGACTTGGGGTCTTGGCGGTGTGCTCGAAGGGATGGCGGGTTTCGGAACGGCTGTGGCTATTCCTGCTGCCATCTTGATTGGATTGGGTTTCAAACCGATGTTCTCAGCTGTTATCTGTCTGGTGGCGAATACGGTGGCGGTAGGTTTCGGAGCCGTGGGACTGCCCGCCACGACACTTGCCAATCAGGTGGCTGCCAGTGGTGTGGCTACGCCTGAGGAACTTTGCGAAGTGGCTACATTCATTATATTACAACTTGCGTTGATGTTCTTCATCACTCCGTTCTTCATCCTGATGATGACCGACCGCAAGAAGATTCTCAAGAATATCTGCATCGCATTGTTTGTGGGTTCATTCTCCATCGTCGTACAGTTCTGTTGCGCTTATTTCATTGGTCCAGAGACGCCTGCCATCCTCGGTTCGGTGGCTGCCATCATCGCAATGCTCATCTACAACAAACTCTTCATCAAGAAAGAGAATGGGGCGGATGTGGTGCAGGTGGAGCATCAGAACTTTGGTCTCGCCAAGACCCTCAAGGCTTGGAGTGTCTATGGGCTGATCATTTTCTTCATCCTGATCTCCAGCAAGATTGTGCCACCTGTGAACGAATTGCTGAATAACACGCTGGTCACTCAGTTCGAGTTGCCCGTCATCGGCAACACCTTCAAGTTCGGTTGGCTGTCCAATGCAGGTCTGATGATTTTCCTCGGTGCTGTCATCGGTGGATTGATTCAGGGCATGAGCTTCGGTCAACTGATGAAGCTGTTGGGCAAGACCACGCTGAATCTGCAGAAGACGGTGGTGACCATTTGCTGTCTGGTGGCGATGGCGATGCTGATGAATAACACGGGCATGACCAACGACATTGCCAAAGGGCTCGTGTTGCTGACAGGTCCGGCATTCCCATTCTTCGCACCACTCATCGGTTCTATCGGAACTTTCGTGACGGGTAGTGCCACCAATGCCAATATCCTCTTCGGCAAGCTGCAAGCCACAGCTGCCCACGATCTGGGTCTGGTGAATCAGGGCACGTTCTTCGGTGTGACGGGTAGCGAAAGCAACTGGCTCGCTGCTGCCAACTGTGCAGGTTCGGAAGGTGGTAAACTGATTTCACCACAGTCTATTGCCATTGCAACGGCTGCCTGCAATATGGAAGGTCAGGACGGTGACATCATGCGGAAGACCATTCCGTTTGCCATTTTCTGGATTCTGATGAATGGGTTGATGGTGTTCCTGGGACTGCATGTGATGTGAGTCGAAAGTTGAAAGTTGAAAATTGACAAAAGAGATTGATAGCTATGATACAACAGTTTATTGACGAACTCAGACGGGTGGTGCCGTCTGAACGAATATACACCGACGAGCTCCGCCGATTGGGGTGGGGCACTGATGCCAGTTTCTACCGTCAGATACCGAAGGTGGTGGTGCGCAGCGATGGTGAGGAAGAAATGTCGCGCATCATTGGTCTCTGTCGCAAGTTCGGGTTGCCGTTCACGTTTCGTGCTGCAGGCACTTCGTTGAGCGGTCAGAGCTGTACCGACAGCGTGCTGATTGTGGCAGGAAAGCATTGGGAACAGTACGAGTTGGCTGCCGACAAGGAGTCGATAAAACTCCAGCCAGGCATCGTGGGTGCGCACGTCAATCAGATACTGAAACCCTTCGGGCGAGTGTTTCCGCCTGATCCTGCCTCCATCGGCTCAGCTATGGTGGGTGGTATCGTGGTGAATAATGCTTCGGGCATGAATTGCGGTGTGCATGCCAATAGCGACCGCATGCTGGTGTCTGCCCGTATTGTGTTGACTGATGGAACCATTCTGGATACTGGTGATGAAAAGAGTCGCGAGGAGTTCCGGAAGACACATCCAGCGTTTATCGCCAAGATAGAGGAGCTGCGTGATAAGGTTCGTGCAGATAAGGAACTGGCTGATCGCATCGCCAGGAAATACAGCATCAAGAATGTGACAGGACTCAACCTGCGTCCGTTGCTGGCATACGATGATCCGTTCGACATCATTGCCCACTCCATCGTGGGTAGTGAGGGCACATTGGCATTCCTCTCGGAGGTGACGATGAAAACCTTGAAGGATTATCCGTTCAAGGCTTCGGCAATGGTTTACTTTATGACCATGAAGGAGAGTTGCGAGGCAGTGGTGGCGATGAAAAAGATGAAGGCTGGCGAGGATGATCTGGAATATAGTGCTGAGAATCTGGTGGTGAAGAGTGCTGAGATGCTCGATTACAAGTCGCTCAGCTCGGTGGATGATCCCGTTTATCTACAGTACAAGAAAGATGTGGATGCAGGTAAAATCGAAGGCGTTGAGCCCGGGGATTACCACAACCTCACCGCCATCCTCACCGAGACGAAGGGCATCACCCATGAGCAGCTGCTCCAAAAGGTTGAGCAGATCAAGGAGTGCTTGGGCGCATTCCGCCTCTATATTCCTGCTGAGTTTACCGAAGACCCTACCGTCTATGGCAAGTACTGGGCGATTCGCTCAGGCATCTTCCCCAGTGTGGGAGGAACCCGTCCTTTGGGCACTTCGTGTCTCATCGAGGATGTGGCTTTCCCCATCGAGAGCCTGCCTGAAGCTACGGTCAAACTGCAGAAGCTCATTGCCGACCACGGTTACGACGATGCCTGCATCTATGGTCATGCTTTCGAGGGTAACTACCACTTCATCCTCAATCAGGGTTTTGCTGACGAGCATGAAGTGGCTCGTTATGCCGAGATGATGCGTGACGTGGCTAAATTGGTGGTGGAGGACTACGACGGTTCGCTCAAGGCAGAACACGGAACGGGTCGCAATATGGCGCCGTTTGTGAAGTATGAGTGGGGTGAGAAAGCCTATGAGGTGATGACGGAGCTGAAACGGATTTTTGACCCTGATGGTTTGTTGAATCGGGGTGTCATCTTCAACGACGATCCCGACTGCTTCATTAAGTGCCTGAAGCCGTTGCCCGTGCTCGATTTCGACTTTGACAGCGTGCCTGATGGCGGTCGTTATCTGATGGATCCTTCGCTCTCCACTGCCAAGGAGACGATTGAACAGGTGAAACGTGCCAACAAGTGCATCGAGTGTGGCTTCTGTGAGGTGAACTGTATGTCGTGTGGACTCACCTTGTCGTCGAGAATGCGTATTGCCGTGCAGCGTGAGATACGTTACCTGACGAAGACTGGCGAGAATCCCCAGCGGCTGGCAATCCTCAAGAAACAGTATAAGTACTATGGTGACCAGACCTGCGCCACCGATGGACTTTGTGCCACCTCGTGCCCGATGAAGATCAACACAGGCGAGCTGACCCACCTGATTCGCCAGATGGACATGAATGAGAATCCTGCTGGTTATAAGATGGGTGAGTTTGCTGCCAACCACATGGCTGGCATCAAGTCGGGGCTCCGTGTGGTGCTTGATGTGGCTCATGCTGCCCACGTCACCCTTGGTCCTACCCTCATGACCCGCATTTGTCGTGGCATGAACAAGATGGGTTTGCCGTTGTGGACGACGGCGATGCCCAAGAAGAAACGACAGCCCAAGCCCTCCGACCTTACGCAGATGATTATCGAGAAATCCATCCCTCGTCCATCCGCCCCAGAACCTCACCCGTCAGACTTGAAGGTGGTCTATTTCCCCAGCTGTATCAATCAGACGATGGGCGTGTCGAAAGAGTCGCCTGTGAAGAAGTCGCTCGTGGACGAGGTTTGCGAGTTGATCCATAAGGCTGGCTACGAAGTGATTTTCCCTGAGGGAATGGAAAGGATGTGCTGTGGTCAGATATGGGAGTCGAAAGGCATGCTGGACATTGCTGACCGAAAGAGTGCCGAACTGGAGGCTGCCCTTTGGAAAGCGTCTGAAGAAGGAAAATATCCTATTCTTTGTGCCCAGAGTCCTTGTCTGCATCGCATGAAAAAGGTGATGAAGAGGATGAAGCTCTATGAGCCTGCTGAATTCATCATGGAGTATCTGGTGCCGCACCTCGATTTCCATCCCATCGACCGTCATATTGCCTTGCACCTGACGTGCTCTACCCGAGAAATGGGTGTCGATAAGGATATGATAGCGCTCGCCAAGCTGTGCTCAACGAACGTGTTCTTGCCCGAAGGTGTGGGCTGTTGTGGCTTTGCAGGTGATCGAGGCTTCACCTTCCCGGAACTAAACCGGTACGGACTGCGGAAACTTCGTCCGCAAATCGAGGCGCATCACATAGAGGTGGGCTATTCTAACAGCCGGACTTGTGAGATTGGTCTGGAGTCGAATACGGGCATTCCGTATATGAGTATCGTTTATCTCGTCAATGAGTGTACGACTCCAAAACACACGAACCGCTAAATTCAGAAATCAATATGAAAGTAGGACTATTTATACCGTGTTACGTGGATGCTGTCTATCCTGAGGTGGGTGTGGCAACGTGGAAGTTGCTGAAGCATCTGGGGCTGGATGTGACGTATCCGGAGAAGCAGACTTGCTGTGGTCAACCGATGGCCAATGCGGGTTTTGAGAAGAAGGCCATTCCCCTGGCAGAGAAGTTTGAGGATAAATTCAAGGACTTCGACTATGTGGTGTCGCCCAGTGTCAGTTGCACGGCATTCATCCGTCTGAACTATCCGCGACTGCTCAACCATGAGTGTGAGACTGCCAGACGCTGTGTGGATGTCGTGGAGTTTCTGCATGACGTGGTGAAACTGGACAGCCGACTGGGCACGTTCCCCCACAAGGTCAGCCTGCACAACAGTTGTCATGGCGTGCGTGAACTGCGTCTCTCATCACCCAGCGAGCAGCATGTGGCAAAGTTCAATAAAATCAAGGATTTGCTGCAGTTGGTGGATGGCATTGATGTGGTGGAGCCTGAACGTCCTGATGAATGTTGCGGATTTGGCGGAATGTTCTCTGTGGAGGAGACAGCCGTATCGGCACAGATGGGTCTTGATAAAGTGAAGGCTCACATCCAGACGGGGGCTGAGTTCATCACCGGTCCTGATTGTTCGTGCCTGATGCACATGGCTGGCGTGGCGAAAAAGCAAGGTCTGAACATTCAGTTCAAACATGTCGTGGAGATTTTAGCCGCTGGCTTATAAATAGAAAATCGTAAATCATCAAATCGTAAATCACGAAGATGAGTACATCACATAGCAAAGCAGCAAAGGAGTTCTTGAAAGACCAGAAATATGCCCACTGGCACGATGCCACGTTCTGGGCTGTCCGCACCAAGCGCGACAACATGGCTTATGGACTCGACGAATGGGAACAACTGCGCGAAAAGGCCAGTGCCATCAAGCGTCACACCATCACCCATTTGGATGAATACCTCGATCAGTTTGCCACTGCAGCTGAAAAGAACGGCGTGGAGGTGCATTGGGCAAAGGATGCACAGGAGTTCAACGAGATTGTCTATGACATCTTGAAGAACCATGACGTGAAGAAGATGGTGAAGTCGAAGTCGATGCTCACAGAAGAGTGTGGTATGAATCCTTATCTTGAGGAACGTGGTATCGAAGTGGTGGAGACCGACCTCGGCGAACGGATTATCCAGTTGAAGGGGCAGGCACCGAGCCACATCGTCATGCCAGCCATCCACCTGAGTCACGATGACGTGGGCGAGTTGTTTGAGGAGAAGGGCATCAGCAATGAGAAGGGCAATCACGACCCCACGTTCCTTACTTATCGGGCACGCCTCAGCCTCCGCAACGAGTTTCTGACGGCTGATGCAGGTATGACTGGTGCCAACTTCGGCATTGCTGAGACTGGCGACATCGTTGTCTGCACCAACGAGGGTAATGCCGACATGAGTACGAGCTGCCCTAAACTCCATATCGCAGCCATCGGCTTGGAGAAAATCATTCCCAATTACGAGTGCCTGGCTGTATTCCAGCGCATGCTTTGTCGTGCAGGAACGGGTCAGCCCACCACCACCTACACCTCACACTTCCGAAAGGCTCGTCCGACGGCACACCACATGCACATTGTCCTTGTGGACAACGGGCGTTCGGAGTGGATTGCCAATCCTGAGCATTGGGAGTCGCTCAAATGTATCCGCTGTGGCTCATGCATGAACACCTGTCCTGTCTATCGTCGTTCGGGTGGCTACTCCTACAGCTACTTCATTCCGGGTCCTATCGGCATCAACCTCGGCATGTTGCGTGATGCCCGGAAGCATAGCGGCAATGTCAGTGCTTGCACGCTTTGCAACTCCTGTCAGACTGTCTGCCCCGTCAAAGTGAACTTGGGTGACCAGATTTACCTATGGCGCCAGCAACTTGACGACTTTGGCACAGCCAATCCGCAAAAGAAGCTGATGTGTAAGGGTATGTCGATGGTCTATGGCTCTCCAGGGCTTTACAACTTCGGCACAGGGCTTGCCCACTGGGCTAACTATGTGCCTTCATCCTTGATGGATTGCGGACTGAACCCTTGGGCAGAAGGTCATAAGATGATGGAATTTCCTGAGAAACCATTCCACGAGATGGTGAAAGAACTGAAGAATTGAAGAACTGAAGAATTGAAGTTATGGCAAGTAAAGAAGATATACTAAAGAGATATAGGGAAAATGTCAGAGAAAGATTCGACATGCCCGACCTGAGCGACATCACGGCAATCACATATCCTGCCCCGCTGTCGCAGTTTATCAGCATGACACAAGCTGTGGGTGGCAATGCCATCGAGGTGGAAAAGGGACACGACGTGAATGTGATTATCCGTGAACTCTACCCCGATGCCAAGGAGATTGCCTCCAACCTGCCTGAGATCACCATTGCCACACGCAACCCAGATGAGGTGAGTTGTGCCCAAGACCTGAATGGCACCGATGTAGGCATCATTCGCGGCGAGTTTGGTGTTGCTGAGAACGCCTGTGTCTGGATTCCTCAGGCGATGAAGGAGAAGGCGGTCATGTTCATTTCTGAAAACCTCATCATCCTGCTCAACAAGAGGCAGATTGTCCAAAACATGCACGAAGCATATCAGCGTATCTCATTCAACGACGACTATGGCTACGGCACCTTCATCAGTGGTCCATCGAAGACTGCCGACATAGCCCAAGTGCTCGTTATGGGTGCCCAGGCTGCACGCAGTGCTACCATACTGCTGCTGGATGAATAAAGAATCAGATTCCGCTAACCACTAAACGAAAAGGAGAGGCTTCATGTGAAGTCTCTCCTTGTTTATTAATCCTCTTTGACGATGGGATAGAGTTCGATGAACTCGCCCTGATGATTCTGACCATCGTTGATGAGTTCTGCCATCTTCTCGCCGACTGTCTCGATGTCGTGGAATCCGGGCAGTGCCATGTTGCCGTTCAGATCGGTGGTTGTAGGACCTGGGTGAACGGAGAAAACCTCCAATGGAGTGCCTGCCTGTTGCAGTTCGATGGCCATCACTCCCATCATGGCGTTCTGCGCAGCCTTGCTGGCAACGTAAGCCAGAGGATGCCAGTAGGGACTGATCTCTGAGGGAACGGTGACGTTGACAATACGGCCTTCGTTCTTGGTGAGCAGCGGCATCAGGGCTTTGGTGAGGGCGAAAGTTCCGATGAAGTTCACATCGAGTGTTTCCTTGATGTCACTCAGTTCTGTGTGCTCGCTGTTGACGCTCATATCGCCAGGGATGCCGGCATTGTTGACCAGCAGCGTCAAGCCTGCATATTTCTCTTGAATCTCCTTGGTTGCCTGTTCGATGCTGGCAAGGTTGCGCAGCTCTACGTTCACCCATCCCAACACGTTGACACCAGCCGATTTCAGCTCGTTGATGGCATTCTCAGCACGCTGGGCGTCGCGAGCACCAATGATCACCTGCCAACCACTCTTGCCAAGATGCTTGGCGATTCCAAATCCGATGCCCTTATTGGCACCTGTCACAAATACAATCTTTTCCTTCATAATTGAATCATTTATTATATTATATTTCAGTACAAACTATATCCTGCATCACCAATCCTGCCAGCATGAAGCCAAAGATGGCAGTGATGTGGGCAATGGTGCCGTTGCCTCGGTCGTCGGGGTCAACGGGCTTTTGGTTCTGCAGCAGTTCGTCAGAATAGACGCACTGGAACTTGCGTTTGGGAAATTGCTTGTCGCGCTTGAAGCGGTTGCGGAGGGCACGAGCCAAGGGGTCACCTTGCACCTTCCAGAACTCTGCGATCTTGATGCGCGTGGGATCGAGCTTCAGGGCTGCACCCATCGAGGAGAAGAACTTCGCCTGTGTTTGTGTAGCCATGAGGATGAGCAGCGCTTTGTCCTTGAGCGAGTCGATGGCATCGATGATGTAGTCGTAGCTGCCGATGTCGAAACTCTCGGCGGTGTCAGCCGTGAAAATCTGTTGGAGGGCGGTAATCTCTGCCGACGGGTTGATGGTGAGCAGGCGTTCCTTGAGGGCATCCACCTTCACCTGTCCGACGGTCTTGGTGGTTGCCATCAACTGACGGTTGATGTTGGTGGTGCACACACGATCAGAATCCACAAGAGTCAATTTCCGAATGCCTGAACGCACCAGGCTCTCAGCACACCACGAACCAACACCGCCCACGCCAAAGATGATTACACGTTTCTCTGCAATGCGGCTCATTACCTCGTCGCCCAATAGGAGTTCCGCCCTGCGAAATATTGCTTGTTCTATTGCCATACTGTTTATTTGACGCTGCAAAGATACGACTTTTTTACTTATTTTTCACTCATATACCCTTTTTATGGTACGTTTCTACCGCATCATCGGGATTTCGGGGGTGGCGAAATGTCCGTACCTTTGCACTCGAAATCAAAACAAAAAACTTCAATATTAATATTAAATTACCAAAGAAATGAAAAAGAAGGTATTAACATTGTTTTTAGCG
>Ga0310786_10009340_pt1 | contig 12465 bp, 7 predicted proteins | sample AusTroGonzalo_MG_FD_203881 | JGI IMG/M metagenome (GOLD analysis project Ga0310786, IMG submission 203881) | Bovine rumen microbial communities from tropical cattle in Woodstock, Queensland, Australia - Gonzalo_03 (v2) (version 2) | ecosystem: Host-associated > Mammals > Digestive system >...
GGTGAGATCCACGAATCCACCATCGTCTACCTCCACATGCTCATAGATCACCTTCTCGCCATCGCGGATGATGCTTTGGATGAGAAGGGTCTCCACTTCTGAAGAAGGAGACAGGAGTCGGGAGTCAGGAGTCAGTAGATTACCTTGGAGGGAATTCCCTGCGGTAGGAGTATTCTCCTGACTCCTGTCTCCTGACTCCTGACTCCTCAGTCTCTCCTTTTCCTTCTCCTCGATGTCCTTGCGTATCATGCCGTTCATCGAGTTCAGCAGCGTCTGCTCTTTGATGTCCATCCGCTGCGAGAGTTCGCTGAGATACGTCGAGCGGAGTATCTGATCGGGAATCACCGAGATGCTCTTCACGATGCCGCTAATGGCTTCTGAGCGCTTCACGGGGTCGGTCACGTTCTCCACCGTCAGACGCGTCTTAAACGTGATGAAGTCGGTCTGGTTCTTCTCAATATAATCTTTCAGATCCTGTGCCGAATGCTTCTTGGCAAACGAGTCTGGGTCGTCGCCATCAGGCAACAGCAGCACCTTGATGTTCATGCCCTCAGCTAGCAGCATGTCCGTGCCTCGCATGGCGGCATGGATACCCGCCTCGTCACCATCATATAATAAGGTGATATTCTGTGTAAAGCGACGGAGCAGTTTTATCTGATACACCGAGAGCGCCGTACCACTGTTGGCCACCACATTCTCAATGCCGCTCTGATGCATGGCTATCACGTCGGTATAGCCCTCCACCATATACACGCGGTCTTCCTTGGCAATGGCCTTCTTCGCCTGATACAGACCATAGAGCTCGTGGTCCTTATGATAGATCTCCGAGTCGGGTGAGTTCACGTATTTCTGCTGCACGCCCTTGGTCCTGGCATCCAACAGTCGTCCGCCAAAGGCCACCACCTTCCCGCTCACATTCAGCCACGGGAAAATCACGCGCCCTGCATAGCGGTCATAGAGTCCCTTCTCGTTTTTGATACAAAGGCCCGTTTTCTCCAAAAACTCCGCCTGATAGCCTGCCTTCTGAGCCGCCTTGGCCAGCGCATCTTTCTGCGGTAGGGCAAAACCCAAACAGAATTTCTCCACGATATCATCCCTGATGCCACGGCTGCGGAAATACTGCTTACCGATGGCGATGCCGTCAGGATCATTTTTCAGTATCTCCTGGAAATAGGTCTTCGCCCATTCGTTCACAATAAACATCGATTCGCGGTCGCTCTGCTGCTGTCGCTCCTCGTCGGTCAGTTCCTTTTCCTGGATCTCGATATTATATTTCTTCGCCAGCCAGCGCAAGGCTTCGGGATAGGTAATCTGCTCGTGCTTCATCAGGAAATTGATGGCCGTACCGCCCTCTCCACAGGCGAAACACTTACAGATCTGTTTCGAAGGCGACACCATAAATGACGGTGTCGTATCGTCATGAAACGGACACAGGCCCTTGTAGTTCACCCCCGCCTTCCGCAGCGTGACGAACTCCCCCACCACGTCAACAATGTTCGTGGCGTCCATAATCTTATCAACAGTGGCCCTATCTATCATAATCAGTTTTGATGACTGCAAAGTTAAACAAAATCACCGAGAAATACAAAAATTATCAAAAATAATTCAGAACTCTTTGTATTTAATCAATTTTTTTATAATTTTGCACCATGAATAAATGTTTTATCATAGCATTAAACCTTTCTGACGAGTATTCGTCAAAGGAAAAGCAGATATAATCTGGCTAATTTATCAACTTTAATTATTAACATTTAAACAAAAAAGTAAAATGAAAAAGCTATTTATGATGATCGCCTTAATGGCTATTCCGTTTGCCATGCAGGCACAGACCAAGTTCCATGATGTTGAGCTGAACGAGGCAACAGGTCCCGTGAAGTCAATCACTCAGGCCGGCATGATGGGCCGCGGCGAGCAGGTGGTAAACTTCACCAAGGAGGGCAAGATGCAGCAGACTGCGGGTCTGTCGGGTCTGGTATACGATGATAACGGCTACCTGCAGAAGTCTGAGAGAGAAATTGAAACACCTCAGGGCAACATGAAGATTGTGACCACCTACAAGTGGGAGAACGGCAAGGTAAAGAGTCAGTCGGTAGACTTCGGCCAGGGTGCCATGACGCAGGTCTACACCTACAATGAGAAGGGTGTCCCCGCCTCAATGTCGATGGACATGATGGGTCAGGCGATGGAAACTCCTTACACTGACTACAAGTATGATGCTAAGGGCAACTGGATTAGCCGCAAGACTTCTATGATGGGTCAGGAAATGGAGCAGACCCGCAAAATTGAGTACTACGAGTAGTTTAGAGTTTAGAGTTTATAGTTTAGAGTTTAATGAATCTGACAGAACGTTTTTTAAACTATACCAAATTTGACACACAGTCGGCAGAAGATGCCGACTGTGTGCCTAGTACACCAAAACAACTGCTTTTTGCAGAGTACCTAAAAAAAGAACTTGAGACGGAAGGTTTCAGCGATGTGGAACTCGACGAGAAAGGTTATCTCTACGCAACGCTGAAGTCGAATATCAAGGAAAAAGTACCCACCATCGGTTTTATCTCGCATTACGATACCAGTCCCGACTGTTCGGGTGCTGATATCAAAGCGCAGATTGTGCATAATTACAATGGCGGCGAGATACAGCTGTCGGAGGGCGTCATCAGCAGTCCCAAGAAATTTCCTGAATTGCTGCACCATATCGGCGAGGACCTGATAGTGACAGATGGCCACACGCTATTAGGCGCCGACGACAAGGCGGGCATCGCAGAGATTGTACAGGCCATGTGCTATCTCCGTGACCATAAGGAAATCAAACATGGCGACATACGCATTGCCTTTAATCCCGATGAGGAAATTGGTATGGGAGCCCACCACTTCGACGTGGAGAAGTTCGGTTGTGAATGGGCCTATACGATGGATGGCGGTGATGTGGGCGAATTGGAATTCGAGAACTTCAATGCCGCCAGTGCCAAGATTACCATCAAAGGCATCAGCGTACATCCTGGCTATGCCAAAGGAAAAATGATAAATGCCAATGCCTTGGCAGCAGAACTGGCCATGATGCTGCCACAGGACGAAAAGCCGGAAACCACGGAAGGCTATCAGGGCTTTTACCATCTGTTGGGTATTGAAAGTCATGTGGAACAGGCCAAGATGAGCTATATCATCCGTGACCACGACAGAGACATCTTCGAAGACCGTAAGCACTTCATTCAGCAATGCGTAGATCAGATGAATGAGAAATACGGTGAGGGGACGGTAACCTGTGAGGTCAAGGACCAATATTATAATATGAAAGAGAAGATTGATCCTCAGATGCATGTCATCGACCTGGTTCTCCATGCCATGCAAGACTGTGGCGTCGCCCCCAAGGTGAAGCCGATACGTGGCGGCACCGACGGCGCACAACTCTCTTTCAAAGGACTACCCTGCCCTAACATCTTCGCTGGAGGCGTGAATTTCCACGGACCGTATGAGTTTGTGAGCATACAGGTGATGGAAAAGGCCCTCGAAGTAATCGTAAAAATATGTGAACTGACAGCAGACTATAATGAGTGAGATTCCCGTACTCGTTGATGATCTGGCGCTCATCCTGGTGGTGGCCGGCATCGTTACACTGATTTTCAAAAAACTGAAGCAACCCTTGGTATTGGGCTATATCGTAGCCGGATTCCTGGTAAGTACCCATATGCCTTATACCAAGTCAGTGGTGGATTCTGAAAGTATCAAGCTATGGTCGGACATCGGTGTGATGTTCCTGCTGTTCTCGCTGGGACTGGACTTCTCCTTTAAGAAGATCCTGAAGATGGGCGCCTCGCCGATCATCTCTACTTGTACGATTATCTTCTCTATGTCGATGCTGGGTGTGATTATAGGCCATCTGTTCGATTGGAGCAGGATGGACTGTATCTTCTTGGGCGGTATGCTTGCCATGTCGTCGACCACGATTATCTATAAGGCCTTCGATGATTTAGGACTGCGGCAACAGCAGTTTGCAGGACTGGTGATGTCGGTGCTGATACTCGAAGACATCCTGGCCATCGTCATGATGGTCTTGCTGAGTGCCATCGCCAGCGGTAAGGATCTGGGTGGCGGCGAGATGCTCGGCAGTATCTGGAAAATCATCTTCTTCCTCGTGCTCTGGCTCGTGGTGGGTATCTTTGCCATTCCTATTTTTCTCAGGCGGGTGCGAGATTTCATCAACGATGAGATGCTGCTCGTCATATCATTAGGCTTGTGCTGTGCCATGGCTGTCACCTCTACGGAGGTAGGTTTCTCTTCTGCTTTCGGCGCTTTTATCATGGGTAGCATCCTGGCAGAGACCATCGAGGCAGAGCATATCATCAAACTGGTGGAGCCTGTGAAGAACCTTTTCGGTGCCATCTTCTTCGTGTCGGTGGGTATGCTCGTCGATCCGAAGATCATCATCGACTATGCCCTGCCCATCTTTGCACTGGTGATGACGATTCTTGTGGGTCAGGCCATTTTAGGCACCATCGCCTTCATGCTGGGTGGTGAGAGCCTGAAATCGGCAATGCGCTGCGGATTCTCGATGGCGCAGATCGGTGAGTTCTCATTCATCATCGCCTCACTGGGTCTGTCACTCGGTGTGATCAGCGATTTCCTTTATCCGGTAGTGGTAGCCGTATCAGTTATTACCACATTCCTCACACCTTACATGATACGGTTTGCCACACCGGTTTACAGTCACCTGGAGAAGCATCTGCCCCACAAGATAATCCGTTCGCTGAACCATCTGTCGATGAGTCATCCGAATACGCAGAAGGACAGTCTGTGGAAACGGCTGCTGACACAGATGGGCGTGAACACTCTGGTGTATTCCATCCTATCGACGGCAACCATCGCACTGATGCTGACCTTCGTCCTGCCCTTTATGCAGAAGGTTCTGCCAGGCGAAGGACTGCACCGTTATGCCAATGGTCTGACGGGACTGCTGACAGTATTGGTGATAGCTCCTTTCCTCAGGGCAATGGTGATGAAGAAGAACCGCAGCGAGGAATGGAAAGCCCTATGGGCAGAGTCGAACCGCAACCGTCTGCCGTTGCTTTTCACCATCCTGGTGCGCGCACTGATAGCCCTGTCGTTTATCTTCTACATCTGTAACTATCTCACCGAATTCTCAAAAGCCCTGATTATCACCATAGGCATCGTGGTGCTCATCTGCATCATCCTGTCTCGCTGGATCAAGCACCGTAGCATCACGATGGAGCGCCTCTTCATGCTCAACCTGCGTTCGAGGGAGATTGAGGCACAGGTGCATGGTAAGAAGCGTCCTCTGTATGCCGGCAAGTTGCTCGACCGTGATATCCATATCGCAGAATTCAAGATTCCCTTCAATTCCTCCTGGATGGGTAGTTCGCTGAAGCAACTGAATCTGGGGCAGAAATATGGCGTCCACATCACCAGCATCCTGCGTGGTGGCAGAAGAATCAACATTCCCGACGGCGACTCAATCATTTTCCCCGGCGACGTATTGAAAGCCATCGGCAGCGATGAGCAGTTCAGCGCCTTCCGCGAAGCTGTCGAGCACGAAGTGGTCGGCGAGGATCCGGAAATCGAGAAGCGCGATATGAAGCTTCGCCAGCTCATCATCGGCACCGACAGCCCGTTTATCGGAAAGACACTTGTTGAGAGCCGCATCCGCGACCATTACAATTGTATGGTCATCGGTCTGGAGGAAGGTAAGGAGAGTCTGTCACCCTGTAAGCCCAACCGAAAGTTCGAGGAAGGTGATATCCTTTGGATTGTAGGTGAACAGGACGATCTCGACCTCCTGCTCAAATCATAAATCATAAGGTTGGACATTAATTAATACCACTGCACAGCATTTGAGTAGCTGCTGCGCTTATCGTATTTCAAGGCATCTGTCAGCGTAGAAGCGTTACAACGGAAGGAGAAGTTGTAACTGGTATAAGGTGCGAGATTCACGGTACATGACATATTGAAGCAGTGAAGATCACGACTCAAAGAGGCTGTGGTCATAGAGATCTTCTTATACTCGAAGTCATAACCTGAATTAAAACTGATATTCCAACCATCGCTGAGGCGAATATTTCCGTGGAAGTTGAGCGACTGGGTGAACTCATAGGGATAGACCATCTTATCGTAGTTAAACTTCTTCACATTAGTGCTCTCATGCATGTTGATGTTATAACTGAACGTTAACGACCAAGGCATCTTGAAAGCCATATAACCGTCCTCATCGGTTTCAGCCTTTGACTTCTCATTCTTGTCCTTGTCCCTGCTCATATCCAGATTCTTATCGATATTGGTATTTAGGTCGGGATCCCATTCTTCTTCATCTTCTTCCTCATTCTTTTTCTTCTTGTTGTCTTTCTTTTCGACCTTTTCTCCCTTCAACCATTTGATGAAGTTAAGGACCTTATTATTGTCGAGGGTATAGTTGATACCCTGTGACATACCCTGGAAACGTCCGAAACGACCCTGTTCCCAATATGTGGTATGTGCACTCTTCCTTGGAGTCGCACCCACACTGTCAGCCTCATAGACATATGAGGAGAAGCGTGCATTGGTACTGAAGGTATAGCTCTTAGAAATTTTCAAACGGATATTGAGGTTCAGATCGCTCAAAGGATTCTCCTTGGCAGCAAGGTCATAAGACATGTTGGCAGTGAGGTCGTCGATCAAAGACACCAAGTGTATGGAGTCCTCCTTGTCCTTCCATTTCATCTCCACATTATTACCTAACGTGAAATTGATATTACCCGACATACGATTGGTAGGAGCCGCGTACATACCGCCAGAATAGGGAGAATACTCTACTTCCGACTCGTTGCCATCCTTATCTATCTTTTTGTATCGCTTATAGAATCCATATAGGCCAGCACTGAAATCAGGGGTATAGGTGAATGATACTTGTGGCGAGAATACGTGACGGATGGTCTGAATCTTGTCGCCAAAGATCTTCTTGCTGGGGGTGAAGAAACCATAGAGTTTGGTCTGAGTCTGAAGACTCATGTTGTAAGAGTAATAATTGTAGAAGCCCGTGATAGTGTCGACCAACTCCTTCTGATTCTCCTGATCCCATGACTTCTCAAACTTCTTAAAGACGGTATAGCCATTGAAATTAACAGAAGGATTGATGCTGAGGTAATTAAACGCAGTGAAACTGGCAGAAATAGGAATCGAGTGCGACATACCGTTTTGCCAGTCTTTTGTAAGGCTGGTATGCATCAATTTATCTTCCTTCACCTTGATCGCTCTATTTGACAGGTTTCCCGTATAACGCATAGATATCTTCTCATACCAACGTTCGTCACCAACAACCTTCTTACGTCGGAAAGGATAAAAGTTTGCAATACTGATACTCATCTCAGGCAAAGTCAGATCCACAGTGGAATCGCGCATATTCTGATCGGCTCTGATAGTCGTACTAAGAGACATTCCTATGCTCGAGAACTTGTTATCAAGAGTTATTGAAGAGGTACGCTGCGATTGGGTCAGCGCCTGAGGATTGTACATCGAGGTAAGGTTGTTGCGCTCATAACTTGTTGAGGAATAGTTCACACTGGCCTTGAATGTCCTGAAAGGATTGGCCTTCGCATCCTGATTATGACTCCACTGTAGTTTAAAACTGGTGTCTTTCTGATAATCAGGCATATTCTTCTCACCATGTACCGAATTCTGGTAACTGAGCAGGAAGGAGCCACGATAGCGATAACGCTTGATATAGTTCGAGGCAGCAGACAGGCCCCAGGAGCCCTTTGTATAAATTTCACCCAGAAGTTTGAGATCCATCCTGTCAGAGATGGCGAAGTAATAACCACCATCTCGCAGATAGAAGCCACGATCCATCTCATCACCATAGGTCGGCATAATCAGTCCACTACTATAACTCTTTGTGAATGGGAAGAATCCATAAGGGATAGCAAGTGGCAAAGGCACGTCGGCCACCACCAGATAGGCGGGACCAAAGACCACATCCTTACCGGGTCTTACCTTTGCACGTGACATGGCAATATAGAAGTCGGGATGGGGATCGTCGCAGGTAGTATAGCGTCCATGCTCAAGAAACATCTCACCATCTGCACCTCGCTTGGAGTGCTCACTGGTCAGGAAACCGTCTTCCTGCTGAGTATAGACATCGGTAATAAAGCCCTTCTTGGTCTTGAAATTGAACATCATCTCTGTCTGCTCATACTGGTCACTACCCATCTTGAACACAGGGGTTCCCACCATCCGGTTACTCGTTGTGTCCATCTTTCCTGTGGCATAGACCAGGTTACTGTCGAGACTCATACTGATATTCTCACTGGCGAGGTCCATGTTCTGGTATTTCACAGTCGAACTACCATATAGGAAGGCACGCGAGGTTCCGGCCTCATAGACAAGTGAGTCGTTGGCTGCATATTCCACTGGCGCATCAATACCGTTTTTACGTCTTTTGTTGATACTGTCCCGTGCCAGTGAGTCGTCAATCACCTTATTATATTTATAGATGGCCAGTTCCAAAGAGTCCATCGTCGTGGTGTCACGCTTGGTCTTGATAGCTGCATCCTGATTCGCAGGAATCATCGTATCGATGGGCGCGACAGCAATCTCCTGATCGGCCTTTAGAGAATCCATTACTTCGGCTATCGCACTTTCCACATCCTGACTGCTGGCAATGCTGTCAATCAGTGCAGGCAAAGATACGGAATCCTTTGGTAAATCAGGAACGGAGATTTTCGGTACAGACACAACTTCAACCATCCTCTCTTCTTCTGGACTCTTGCCATTACGAAGCGAGGACGGTGTACAAGCCATCATCAGCATGAAAGCACAAAGGATCGATATGACGACCGTTTTTTGTTTCACGCCGCAAAGGTACAACAAAAAAGTGAATAGTGAATAGTGAATATTGAATAGTTTAGCGAAATTGTGTTTTTTTTACTATTCACTCAAACATCTTTGTCCATTCGAGAAAGCGTTTTACGCCCTTTTCGCCAAACTTCTCCAAGCTCTGTGCGGCCTCAATAACGGAACGCTCCCGTTCCAGATGGGTTTTGGAATAGAATTTGTCGGCATAGCACACCACCTGTTCCTCAAGGGCCTGAGGCTCATAGATGCCATCAAGCGGCAAAGGCAACTGCTGACTTTGTATCTGTTCACGACTCAGGCCCGTACCCGTATGCCTTTCACAGACTAAGGCATGACGAACCCAACCTTCTTCGCGCAGGATTTGTCCGCCTATGGCTCCATGACAGATATAGGGTTCGCTACCGAAACACTGGATGCTGGGAGCATCACAACGGAAAATACCGATGTCATGAAGCATTGCAGCCTCCTCTAAGAACTCCACATCCAATTTCAATTCCGGATGGTTTTTCGCAATCTTCAAACAACGGTCAGCTACCTGACGGCTGTGAATTAACAGAATTTCCCGAAGTGCATTGTCTTCGGGATAATATTTATCGATTATAATTTGATAATTCATATTTTTGTTTATTGTTTAAAGTTTATAGTTTATAGTTGATTACTCCTACTGCCTGTATGCATAGCAAGGTAATCATCTATAAACTATAAACTATCAACTATAAACTATCATCTACTCTCTTTCAATCCAAGCAATAGTGTCATCCTGACGGACGTTTTGTCCTGGCTTGACACTGATATCCACCAGTTTTCCTCCGAGGGCAGCAGGAATCTCAATGATCTCACCCCACTTCGTCTGCAGATAGCAGAAAGTGTCACCCTCCTTGTACTTCTGTCCGATGAATGGTTCTACGCAAGGTGCCATGACACCTTCGCCGCCAAAGCCCCAGAGCAATTGTCCTGCCACAGGCACTTTCACAGCATCAGCCTTGGCATGCTTGAGTGCATCGATCTCCTCCTGAGAGATCTTCTTGCCACCACCCAATCTGGCATCCTTTGCCTTCTGGATATCAGCCAACAGCTGCTTCTTGGCCTGACCACTTCTGAACGGGCGATACTGCTCAGGATGCATAGCCAGCTCGAACAATTCCTCGTCGTCCTGTCCATAATCCCAGCCATTCTCATCCATTTCCTTCTTGAAGCCTTCAAGCGCATTGGGAATGAGGGTATGCGGGTCGGCATCGGTAAATTCACGCTTCTGGGTCTTGGCCAGTTCGATGAGCTCAGGTGCAATCTCGCCTGGCACCTTACCACTCTTGCCGAGAATCATGCCCCAGATGGCATCGTCCATCATCACATAGCGACCCTTGCCCTGCTCCATGGTGAGGAGGTTCATCAGGGCGATGTTCTTGGTGTACTGTGAGAACGGGGTCACCAGTGGGGGATAACCTACCTTCGGCCATACATACTCAACCTCATTGAACAGTTTTACAAGCATATCATCCATGGTGAGTGCAGCCTCACCCTTCTTCTCGCGCAACTTATTAATCATTGATTGGATGGGGCCTAAATCTGCCATCATACTTCCCATCATTCCTCCCGGCAGACCACTGCCTAAGAGCAATGAAGACATATGCTTATTGGCTGGATTGATGAAATAGCCCAGCCAGTCGTCGATAAACTCCTGGGTGAGGGTACGTGCCTGCATATAGGCGTTCATATTGAGGTCTGCCACCTCGAAGCCTTCATTCTTCAGCATCGACTGTACAGAGATGATATCGGGATGCACCTTACCCCAAGAGAGAGGTTCGATGGCTGTATCGATGATATCAGCACCATTATTACAAACCTCGAGGATGGAAGCCATCGAAAGACCTGGGCCAGAATGACCATGATACTGGATAATGATATCGGGATGCTTGGTCTTAATGGCCTTCGTCAGGGCACCCAGCATGGCGGGCTGTCCGATACCAGCCATATCCTTCAGACAGATTTCCTCTGCTCCGGCAGCTATCACCTCATCAGCAATCCTTGAGTAGTACTCTACCGTATGTACAGGCGAGGTGGTGATACAAAGTGTGGCCTGTGGCGTCATTCCTGCCTCCTTGGCCCACTTGATGCTGGGGATAATGTTACGGGTGTCGTTCAGTCCGCAGAAGATACGGGGGATATCCACACCCTGAGCGTGCTTGACCTTATACATCAAGGCACGCACATCGTCGGGTACAGGATACATGCGCAATGCATTCAGACCGCGATCGAGCATATGCGTCTTGATGCCCACCTCATTGAAAGGCTTACAGAAAGCCCGTACGGCAGCATTGGGATTCTCACCTGCCATCAGGTTCACCTGTTCAAAGGCGCCACCATTAGTTTCCACACGGCTGAAACAGCCCATATCAATAATCACGGGGGCAATACGCTCCAACTGATCCTTGCGTGGCTGGAACTTTCCAGAACTCTGCCACATATCCCGATAGACGAGACTAAATTGGATTCTTTTCTTCATATTTTCGGTAGTTGTATATTTATAGGGTACAAAAATAGATAAAATATTTCAAAAATATGCGTCTTAGGCCAACTTTTTTTGATATTTTGACTATCTTTGTCGCGTAAAACAGATAAAAAGGCATGAAACGAACATTTTTTATACTCTTTTCCTTCGTTTTGCTGTTTGCAGCATGCGGCAATTCCGGCAACAATAACAAAGGCAATCAGACATCTGCTGACAGTCTGAGTCAAGAATCCGTTGTCCGACAATTGGAGGGTGATTCTACCCTTTATGGTCTCGCCTGCGAAGGGTCCAACGACTCCATCATCGTCATTCTGTCATCCATCGACAGCGATCCAGATACCATTGACATTCTGGACGCCCGCATCAATCGTCGTGTCTTCGGACGACCAGACATCGGCGACCAGGTCGCCATCACAATGAATGCGGCAAAAACCTCTGTGGCAGATATCGTCATCAATATCGACCGTTTGAAAGGTGAATGGTGCTATCAGGTTATGCCCCGCCTGCGCCGCAGAGTCGGCGCAGCAGCAGACAGTGCCGTACAACTGCCCCCCGATTTCCCTGACTCATTGCGTGAGAAATGGTTCCAACCCCGTGAATATGGCTTTGAGATCCGTCGCAACAATACCATGCGGGCTATCGGTATCCAGCGTAACGAGACAGAGCGACAGCCCGGGCCTGTGGAATATCCTCCCTTAAAACGTTATCGCCAATGGCATATCTACAATGGCCATCTGTTGCTGAGTGAGACCAGCCGTGACACATTGGGACATCAACAAGTCATCAGTACTGACACTGCCGATATCGTCTTCTTACGCCGCGACACACTTCTACTTCGCTTCGCAGACCACGAGCAAGGCTATTACCGCAGGTCTAACTGACGGGACATCAGCCTCTGCTCAGCCAACTCGGCATATTTTGTGCCGGGACGTCCATAGTTGGCATAGGGATAGATAGAGATACCGCCACGTGGCGTGAAGAGACCCAAAACCTCAATATATTTGGGATCCATCAGTTTCACCAGATCCTTCATGATCTTATTGACACAGTCCTCGTGGAAATCACCATGATTACGGAATGAGAAGAGATAGAGTTTCAGACTCTTGCTCTCTACCATC
>Ga0310786_10009341_pt1 | contig 12465 bp, 12 predicted proteins | sample AusTroGonzalo_MG_FD_203881 | JGI IMG/M metagenome (GOLD analysis project Ga0310786, IMG submission 203881) | Bovine rumen microbial communities from tropical cattle in Woodstock, Queensland, Australia - Gonzalo_03 (v2) (version 2) | ecosystem: Host-associated > Mammals > Digestive system >...
CATGAAGCGCTTGCGCTCCGTGTTCTTGAGCTCCAGATTCACTTTCACATTGTCGCTGCCCGTGAAACTCTTGTTCTCCGTTCCGGTAAAGATGTCGCTTCCGCCGCTGACGAACGTGGTCCGGTCCGAGCGGCTGCGTGAATCGTTGAACGAGTGATTGTAGTTGGCCGCCGCCGTGCTCTCCATACCCTTAATTCGTGTGGTGTTGTAGTTGGCGCCGACCTGCCGGTAAGTCTGGATGCCGCCGCCGCCACCACCGATTCTCAATGTTGTTTCATCCCCGTCCCCGTCGTAGGACCGGAATACAACAATGCCGTCGTTATCCGAGATCGGGGCATTGTAGGCTCCGCCTACGAATACGACCTGGTCTTTATCGTTGTAGCCCGAAACCATCGCGTTACCGGTGTAGAGGAAGCCGCGATTGTCGACCATCTCGTCCTTGCGACTACCGGCCAGCGTCGTGCCGGCGCCGGCCTGGGCATTGCCGAACCAGCCTTTCTGGAATTCCTGCTTGAACTCGAGGTCCATCACCTTCTCGCGGTCGGTAGCCACGCCCGTAAACTGCTCGCTGTCGCTCACCTTGTCGATGACCTTCACCTTGTCAACCACCTTGGCCGGCAGGTTCTTGAGGGCCATTTTCGGGTCGTCGAAAAAGAAGGTCTTGCCGCCCACGGTAATCTTCTGGATTGTTTCGCCGTTATATTTTACCGTGCCGTCCTTCGTCACCTCCATGCCCGGCATCCGCTTGAGCAGGTCCTCGAGCATCTGGTTCTGCCCCATCTGGAAAGACGCTGCGTTGAAGATGATGGTGTCCTGCCTGATCTCGATGGGATTGCCGATGGCCGACACGTGCGCCGCGTCGAGCATCTGCGTATCTTCCGCCAGGCGGATCGTCCCCACGTCCACAGAGTCCTTGTCCCATCCGAACGAGAAGTAATGTTCTTTATTGTAGGTCTTGTAGCCCAGCATCTCGACCGTCAGAACGTAGGTGCCGCGCGTCACCTTTGTGATGCGCGCCACACCGGCCGTGTCGGTCAGCGAGAAGTTAGTGATCAGCGTATCGTTCTTGGCCGTCAGGTATGCCGACGCATAGGGCACGGGAGCATCCGTCTTTTCTTCGAGCACCTTGACGATAACGGACCCCTGGTTCTTCTCGAATATGCTGCCGGGGATGAACTGTGCCTGCGCCGCCGTCAGGCAGCACAGCAGGCAGAAGAAAGATATCAGTAATTTCTGTTTCATACAGACCATTATTACTTGTAAGGAGGCAAACAGCCTCCCTTCTTTACAAAAATCACACCGCAAAGATACATTTCTCCGCCCTTTTCTCCTAAACTTTTTCGGAGAAAAACGAAAATTTATCGTTTTTGACATCTTTGTTGTCTAAACTTGGCGTCGTATCTGCAATGTTTTTGGGAGAAAACGAACGCAAGTTTTTGTTTTTTTGTATATTTGTAGGGTATATACAAATCTCTCAAACCTTTACGCTATGGCAAAATTTGAAATCACCACGAGAAAGAACGGTGAATTCCAGTTCAATCTCAAGGCTTCCAACGGCGAGGTCATCCTCACCAGCGAGGGCTACACCACCAAGGCTGCTTGCCTCAACGGCGTTGATTCCGTGAAGAAAAACGCTGTCGACGAGAAACGCTACGAGAAACTTGTCGCCAAGAACGGCAAACCGTACTTCACCCTGAAGGCTACGAACGGCCAGATCATCGGCCAGAGCCAGATGTACGCTTCGGAGCGCAACCGCAACAACGGCATCGCATCGGTGATGAAGAACGCTCCCGTCGCTGAGGTCGTCGAAATGTAAGACTTCCCGCCGGACGATAAGACCGGTCCCGTTTTTCGGGGCCGGTCATTTTTTGCAACCACTTTTGCAAAAATTTTAAATTTTTTATTGTTTTTCAATAATAATTTATATCTTTGCAGAAAATCAAACACACAAAGCTATGATTACTACCTGGTGGACATCCCTTTCCGTTGCGATGAAGCTCCTGTGGGGCGTCACGCTGGCGGCATCCCTGATCTTCGTCATCCAGAGCATTTTGACCTTCATCGGCGCTGACGGCGGTGAGGGCGGCATCGATACGGATGTAGATACGGGCTTCGACTCCGAAGACGCTGACGCAGCGGTGGAAGGCGGAACCAATCTTTACACCTTCCGTAACTTCGTGAACTTTTTCCTTGGCTTCGGATGGTCAGCCATCCTGCTGCAGGACAGCATCACTTCCATTCCCGTGCTGATTATCGTTTCGGCCCTCATCGGCGTGGCGCTGGTCGCGATTGTGATGTACCTCTTCAAATGGCTGAGCGGCATGCAGCAGTCGGGCAATATCAACCTCTATAAGGCCGCTGTCGGCTGCACCGGCACTGCCTACCTCACCATTCCCGGCGAGCGCCAGGGAGAAGGCAAGGTACAGATTGCCATCAACAGCTCCGTACGCGAATACAACGCCGTCACCGACGGCGACACGCTCAAGACCGGCACCCCGATCCGCGTAGTAGAAGTCCTCGGTCCGGAGACCCTCCTGGTCGAACCCCTTGAATCATTAATCATTTAAAATATCAGACTCTATGCAACTCTACCTGATTCTGATCATCGTGGCGGTCGTCTTTGTCACCTTCACCGCCATTCTCCGCCGCTACAAACGCTGCCCCTCCGACAAGATCCTCGTGATCTACGGAAAGACCGGCAAGAACAAAGAAGGCGGCATATCATCCGCACGTTGCATCCACGGTGGTGCTTCGTTCATCTGGCCTGTGTTCCAGAGCTATGCATTCCTCGACCTGACCCCGATCTCGATCGAGTGCAACCTGACCAATGCGCTGTCCAAGCAGAACATCCGCGTCGACGTGCCGTGCCGCTTTACCGTAGGTATCTCCACTGAGCCGGAGAACATGACCAACGCGGCTGAGCGTCTGCTCGGCCTGACCACCGAACAGATCCAGAACATCGCCACCGATATCCTCTTCGGCCAGCTCCGTCTGGTAATCGCGACGATGGATATCGAGGAGATCAACGCAGACCGCGACAAATTCCTGGCAAACGTCTCCACGAACGTGGAGGCCGAGCTCCGCAAGATCGGCCTGAAACTCATCAACGTGAACGTAACGGATATCCGCGACGAGTCGGGCTATATCGAAGCGCTCGGTAAAGAAGCTGCCGCAAAGGCCATCAACGACGCGAAGAAGAGCGTGGCTGAACAGAACCGTTTCGGTGAAATCGGTAAGGCCGAGGCCGACAGGGACAAGGACATCCGGATTGCCGAGACCACCCGGGACACCCGTATCCGTACCGCCGAAGCCAACGCGAAAGCTGTCGAGGGTGAGAACAACTCGAAGATCGCTATCGCGCAGTCCGACGCAGCCCGCCGCGAGAAAGAAGCCGAGGCTTCACGCATCGCCGTCGCCGCCGAGAAAGTCCAGGCCGCAAAAGCCCTCGAGGAAGCCTACAAGAGCGAACGCGACGCCGAAATGGCCCGCGCTGAGCGCGAGAAGGCAACGCAGCAGGCCAACATTGTCGTGGCTGCACAGATTGAGAAAGAAAAAGCCATCATCGATGCAGAGGCTGAAGCCGAGCAGATCCGCCGCAAAGCGAAAGGTGAGGCTGATGCAATCTATGCCAAGATGGATGCACAGGCACGCGGTACGCTGGAGATCCTCTCCAAGCAGGCAGAAGGTTTCGGCCAGTTGGTGGCAGCAGCCGGTGGCAGCGCACGCGAAGCCATCACGATGCTCATCACCGACAAACTGCCCGAACTCGTCCAGACGCAGGTCGAGGCCGTCAAGGGCATCAAGATCGACAAAGTCACGGTCTGGGACAACGGCAACGGTGCCGAAGGCAAGACCGCAACGTCCAACTTCATTTCCGGCATGATGAAGGCCGTCCCGCCGTTGGACGAGCTCTTCAAGATGGCCGGCATGGAGCTGCCTTCCTACCTCAAAGGCAAGGCAGAGGACGCGCAGATTGTAGAAGAAACCCCTCAGGAGAAATAGGTTATGCCCATCATTGTTAATATCGACGTGATGCTGGCGCGCAGAAAGATGTCGTCCGGTGAGCTCGCTCAGCGGATCGGCATCTCTGCGGCCAACCTCTCGATCCTGAAAACCGGCAAGGCCAAGGCAGTGCGCTTCACCACCCTTGAAGCCATCTGCAAGGCCCTAGACTGCCAGCCGGGCGACCTGCTGGAGTACCAGTCGGACTCTCCTCCCGCTACATAGTGTCACAAAAAAAGCGACCCTGCTGAGGGTCGCTTTTTTTGTTGCGTGTTGCGGAGGATTACTCTTCGGGAGCCACCGGGGTGACGGGGACGTCAGGAACGCCTTCCACGGGAACCGACTGTTCGATCTGGTTCTTGATGTTGGAGTGGCGGGAGCTCTTCTCGGGAATCACGAACGTAGCCACGACGCAAAGCACGATGATCGTGCCGGCCAGGGTCCAGGTTGCCTTCTCAAGGAAGTCTGCCGTCTGGCGGACGCCGAAGGTCTGGTTACCTGCTGCGAAGTTCGCTGCCAGTCCGCCGCCCTTCGAGTTCTGGAGAAGGACGACGATGGTAAGAAGAATACTCGCAATCACGATGATAATGGAGAGTGTGATATACGCTGCTTGCATAGTTATACTTGTTTAATTTTCTTTACTTTTTCGATAAGAGACGCAAAGTAAGCACTTTTTTCTGGAAACAACAAAATAAGTTTCTCGTAAATCTCTATCGCTCTTGCATAGAGCTCCTGCTGGACGTAGATTTCGGCCAGCGTTTCGCTGACCATCGTGCGCTCGACGTCGACGTCTTCGGCAATGGCGGGCGTCACCTCCACACTGCCGGCCTGCGCGCCGAACACGGGCGTGGTGACCGAGAAACCCTCCTGTTCCAGCCGCTCGAAATCCTCTTTCCCGAAATAGTCGCCCCCTACAACATAGTACTGACGGGCATCCGAACGGGCCGGTTCTGGCCGTTTCGCGGTGACTTTCCCGGCAAGGATGCGAAAGGCCTCGTCCCGCGAGAGGAAGAAGAGGGCGGACTGGCCCACGGCACGGCGAAGCGCCGCTTCGTCACCGCCCCGCCGGGCAATGGCCTCTTTGCGGGCCACCGTGAACCAAGGGTGGTCCTCCAGCAGTTCCTGCAGGTCCACCGTGTCCAGATTGCGTAGGTTGATCGGTTCGTTTACCATTGGGCTACGGTGGCATTGAAGATATCTTCCACGATTTTCTTCACGATGGTCTCACAAAGCTGCGATTCCACCATGTCGAGCGAGTTGTTCGAATCATAGTCCTCGTAGGCCGCGAACGACTGGCCGTTAATGTTGTCCTCGGTGTGCTTGTTGTTGACGAAGACCACTTTACAGGTGACGGTCAGACGGTTCATCGCCGCGACTTCGTCTGCGGTGATGGCCGCCGGCCGCACGTCGTACGACTCGATGGTCACCAGCAGGTCGAGATCGCCGTCTTCCTGCACCTGTTCGAGCTTGGTGAGTTTGCGGAACTTATCGTTGAGCTCTTCCGTAATCTGGTTGGCCAGCGACGGATTGATCTTCTGTGCCCGGTTGACCACCGGCTCGATACAGATGGTCTGGACGTCGCTCTGGATGGACGTGCCGCTGAACGAATAGATGCCGCACCCGGCGAGGGTGAGGAGCGTAGCCGCGAGGGCGACAAGCAGGCGGAAGCGTTTCATTGGATGCCGAGTTCTTTGATTTTGCGGTATAGCGTGCGTTCGGAGATGCCGAGTTCCTCGGCAGCGGGCTTGCGTTTGCCGCCGTGCCGCTCGAGTGCTTTGCGGATGAGCTCCGCACTGACGTCCTGGATTGAAACCGGCTCGTCTTCCTGCACCACCTCCTCGGGTTCCGAGCTGATGAGCAGGTGCTTCTGGGGCTGGGACTTCGTGTCGAGGCCTTCTGACGGCAGATTGTCAAGCCGCTCAGAAATCTGGTCGATGTCCTGCCGGAGCTGATAGAGGATCTTGAAGATGATGTCGCGGTCGCTCATATAGTCGGAGCCGGATTCACCGGTACGGACGGGAAGCCGCGCCGAGCCTTCCGAAGGAAGGTAGCGGGCCAGCACTTCCGCTGAAATGAGCCGGTTGCTCTCGAGGACGGAGATGCGGTTGACCACGCTTTGCAGCTGGCGGATATTGCCGGGCCAGCGATACGACATCAGGAGATCCTGCGCCTCCGGCGTCAGCCGGACGGCGGGTACCATGTTCTGGTCGGCGAAATCAAGCGCGAATTTCTTGAAAAGCAAAGGGATGTCGCCCTTCCGCTCGCGCAGCGGCGGAATGGTGATCGGCACCGTCGAAAGACGGTAGTACAGGTCCTCGCGGAACTTGCCGTCGCGGATGGCGTTCAGCAGGTTGACATTGGTGGCTGCAACCACGCGGACGTTGGTCTTCTGCACCTTGGCCGAGCCCACCTTGATGAACTCGCCGGTCTGCAGGACGCGGAGCAGGCGCACCTGGGTCGAGAGGGGCAGCTCGGCCACCTCGTCGAGGAAGAGCGTACCGTTATCGGCCTCCTCGAAGTAGCCCTTTCGGGTTTCGATGGCGCCGGTGAAGGAGCCCTTCTCATGGCCGAACAGCTCGGAGTCGATGGTCCCTTCGGGGATGCCGCCGCAGTTGAGTGCAAGGTACACGTTATGCTTGCGCGCACTGTACTGGTGGATGATCTGGGGAATGACCTCCTTGCCCACGCCGCTCTCTCCCGTGACGAGCACGGAAAGGTTCGTAGGAGCCACCTGACGGGCGATTTCGAGGGCCCTTTCCAGTTCCGGATCGTTGCCGATGATCCCGAAGCGCTGCTTGATCTGATTCAAATCCATATTTGCAAAGTTATAAAAAAAAGCATTATATTTGTATGATAATACCGAACTGCGGAAGAACTGATATCATCATTAAATAAAAACGTTTTTATGAAAAAATTGATTTCCAACATCCTGCTCGTAGCAGCAGTCTCTTTCGGGCTCGTTTCCTGCAACAACGCCCAGAAGATGATCGATGCCGCCGACCAGATCGACATCAAGTGCAATCCGGAAGTGCTTGAGGTGATCGCAGGCAACATCGACGCAACCGTGTCCGTGACCTTCCCGCCGGAGTACTTCCTCCCGAAGGCTACGCTCGAGGTTACCCCCGTCCTCCTCTATGTGGGCGGCGAGGCTGTCGGCAAACCGTTCGTCTATCAGGGCGAGAAAGTGACCGACAACTACAAGACCGTCACAACGGCCGGCGCAACCATCTCCGAAAAGGTACACTTCGAATATGTCCCGGGTATGGAGAAATCCGAACTCGTGGGCCGCGCGAAAGTGTATTATAAAGGTGCAGAATATGTGTACCCCGCCGATATCAAGATCGCTGACGGTGCCAACACCACCTACATGCTCGTCGAGACCGAAGGCAGCTACCACTACATGCCTGACGGCTATCAGGAAGTGATCCCCGAGACCGCAGAAGCTCAGATCATGTACCTGATCAACAGCTCCGACGTCCGCAATTCCGAGCTCAAGAGCCAGGATGTGAAGGACTTCCAGGAAGCTCTCAAGGCCCTCGCAAACGATGACCGCCGCGAGGTGAAGGGCACCGAGATCGTGGCTTACGCTTCGCCGGACGGCCCGAACGCCCTCAACGACAAACTCTCCGCAAACCGCGAGAAGAGCGCTTCGAAGGCATTCAACAACGTGACCAAGAAGCTGAACACCGGCGCCGTGACGACCAAGTCGATCGGCGAGGACTGGGAAGGTTTCCAGGAACTGGTGAACAACTCGAACATTGAAGACAAGGAGCTCATTCTCCGCGTCCTCTCGATGTACAGCGACCCGAACGTCCGCGAGCGTGAGATCAAGAACATGTCGGCTGTCTACCAGTCGCTGAAGACCAACATCCTCCCGCAGCTGCGCCGCGCACGCTTCATCACCAACGTGGAGTACACCAACTACACTGCAGAGGAACTCGCTGACCTCGTGGAGAATAACATCGACGTGCTCGACGAGCCCGCTCTCCTGCGTGCTGCTGCCAACGTGAAGGACATCGACTCGAAGATCGCCATCTACAAGCAGGCTGTGAAGAAATTCGGCACCGACAAGGCGAAATATAACCTCGGCGTCGCTTACCTCGACAAGGGTGACAACAAGGCTGCCAAGGATGCTTTCAAGAAGATGGACAAACAGGAAGGCAACTGCTATGACAACGTGATGGGTGTCCTTGCAATGCGCGAAGGCAAGCTTGATGAAGCTGCCAAGTATTTCGCTAAGGTCTCCTGCAAGCACGGCAAGATCAACCAGGGCACTCTCGACATCCTCAACGGCAACTACAACGCTGCCGCTTCGAAGCTCGCCGGCTCCGGCAACTGCAACGAGACCCTTGCTTACATCCTCACCAACCAGCTCGACAAGGCTTCTGGCACTATCAAGGGCAACTGCCCGTTCTGCAACTACAAGAAGGCCATTATCGCTGCCCGCAAGGGTGATGTGAACGGCTACAACGCAGCAATGGAGATCGTCAAGAAGAACGAAAAACTCGCCGAACGCGCTGCAAAGGATGTGGAGTTCCTGAAGTTCAGGTAACAAAAACATTTTTGTTACAAAATTTGGCCGGTTGCGTATCAACCGGCCTTTTTTTTATTTAACTTTGTAAGCACAGACACATCACTTCTCCACTTCTCCCCCCTGAAATTTCAGGAAAAGACTTGGTTTATGGAATATACGACAGACCTTTACATCATCAAAAGGGATGGCAAGCGTGCCCCCTTCTCTCTTGAAAAGATCAAGAACGCCATCCGGAAGGCGTTTCTGGCTTCCGGCACATTCGCAACCGAAGAGATCCTGACCAACATCCTCAGCCGCGTGCACATCTCCAACGGCATGCATGTCGAGGACATCCAGAACCAGGTCGAGATTTCGCTGATGTCGGAGCGCTACTTCGCCGTAGCCAAGGCTTACATGCTCTACCGTCAGCACCATACCGAGGACCGCGAAGTGCGTGACCGCCTGAACTTCCTGATCGACTACTGCTCCGCCTCGAACCCTGCCACCGGCAGCAAGTACGACGCAAACGCGAATGTCGAGAAGAAGAACATCGCCACGCTCATCGGCGAGCTGCCGAAGGCCAGCTTCATCCGCCTCAACCGCCGCCTGCTGACCGACCGCATCCGCGAAATGTACGGCAAGGAACTCTCCGACCGCTACCTCGAGTTGCTGACCAACCATTTCATCTATAAGAACGACGAAACCAGCCTGGCCAACTACTGCGCCAGCATCACGATGTACCCCTGGCTCCTGCAGGGCACGATTCCTGTGGGCGGCAACTCCACGCCTGCCAAGAACCTCAAGAGCTTCTGCGGCGGTTTCGTGAACCTCGTATTCATCGTTTCCAGTATGCTCAGCGGCGCATGCGCTACGCCTGAGTTCCTGATGTACATGAACTATTTCGTCGAGCAGGAGTACGGAGAAGACTACTACAAGCGGGCTGATGAAGTGGTGGATCTCTCGAGCAAGCACCGCACCATCGACAAGATGATCACCGACTGCTTCGAGCAGATCGTCTATTCCATCAACCAGCCTACCGGCGCGCGCAACTTCCAGTCCGTGTTCTGGAACATCTCTTACTACGACCGCTACTACTTCGAGAGCATTTTCGGCGACTTCCGCTTCCCTGACGGCAGCCGTCCGCACTGGGATTCGCTCAACTGGCTGCAGAAGCGCTTCATGGTGTGGTTCAACGCCGAGCGCACGAAGACCATCCTCACCTTCCCGGTCGAGACGATGGCCCTGCTTACCGAGAACGGCGACGCAAAGGATCCCGAGTATGCAGACTGGACCGCCAAGATGTACAGCGAAGGCCACAGCTTCTTCACCTACATGAGCGACAACGCAGACTCGCTGGCTTCCTGCTGCCGTCTCCGCAACGAAATCCAGGACAACGGCTTCAGCTACACCCTCGGCGCCGGCGGCGTTTCCACGGGCTCCAAGAGCGTGCTGACCATCAACCTGAACCGCTGCGTGCAGTATGCCTTCAAGAAGGGCATCCCGTACATGGAATACCTGGAAGAGGTGGTCGAGCTGATGCACAAAGTGCAGCTGGCTTACAATGAGAACCTGCGCGACCTGATGAACAAAGGCATGCTGCCGCTCTTTGACGCCGGCTTCATCAACATCGGCCGCCAGTACCTGACCATCGGCGTAAACGGCCTGGTCGAAGCCGCCGAATTCATGGGCATCCGCATCACCGACAATCCGGACTACGTGGCGTTCGTCCAGGATGTGCTCGGCATGATCGAACGGCTCAACAAGAAGTACCGCACGAAGGACGTGATGTTCAACTGCGAGATGATTCCCGCCGAGAACGTGGGCGTCAAGCACGCGAAGTGGGACCGCGAGGACGGCTACATCGTGCCGCGCGACTGCTATAACAGCTACTTCTACGTGGTGGAAGACGAAAACCTCAACATCCTCGACAAGTTCCGCCTGCACGGCAGCAAGTACATCGCCCACCTGACGGGCGGCAGCGCGCTGCACATGAACCTCGAAGAGCACCTGAGCCAGACGCAGTACCGCCAGCTGCTCCGCGTGGCGGCCAAGGAGGGTTGCAACTACTTCACATTCAATATCCCGAACACCATCTGCAACACCTGCGGCCACATCGACAAGCGCTATCTGCACGAGTGCCCGAAGTGCCACAGCACGGACGTGGACTACGCTACCCGCATCATCGGCTACATGAAGCGCGTCAGCAGCTTCTCGCAGCCGCGCCAGAAGGAGGCCGCACGACGCTTCTACTACAACGGCAACCGTCCGGGTGCCGTGAAGCTGGAGCCCGAGGCAGAGCCCGTGACGCAGGATGCTTAAGTATTACAACTACGACATTGTCTTTCAAGAGATACCCGATGAGGTGACGCTCGCCGTCAACCTCACCGGGTGTCCTTGTCATTGTCCCGGTTGTCACAGCCCGCACCTGTGGGAGGACATCGGCGAAGAACTGGATGAGGCCGGGCTGCGCCGGATGTATGCGGAGTATGCCGGCGAAGTGACCTGCATCTGCCTGATGGGCGGTGATGCCGATCCGGCCGCCGTAGAGCGCCTCTGCGCTTTCGTCAAGCACGAGATGGGCCTGCACAGCGCCTGGTGGTCGGGGCGCCCTGCCCTGCCGGAGGGCATCGACCTCTCGCAATACGACTATGTGAAGACCGGGCCCTACATCGAGGCCCTTGGCGGACTCAAGAATCCCAAGACAAACCAGCGCCTTTTCCGCGTGCGGGAAGGTGCGCTCGAAGACATTACTTTCCGTTTCTGGAAACAAGCCGTCGGCTGACCGGGTCGAAGGCGATGCGTTCGCTTTCGAAGAAGCGCGCCAGCGTGCCGTCGGCCACGAGTTTGTCCGGCGTGCCGCAATGCATCGGTTCGGCCTCCTTTCCGACCGCATCGTCGGAAGCCGCGTCACAGGCTGGCAGCAGCCAGAGCTTGTCGGCCAGTTGCAGCGCCGTGTCGAGGTCGTGCGTAGACAGCAGCACGGCCTTCTTCTGCTTCCGGGCCAGTTCTCGCAACGCCAGCATCGTTTCGATGCGACTTGTCACATCGAGGAAGGCGGTAGGCTCGTCGAGCAGGATGACGGGGCATTCCTGGGCCAGCACCTTGGCGATAAACGCTTTCTGGCGTTCGCCGTCGCTGAGTTCCGCAACGTGACGCTCCTCCATTCCGGCTAGTCCCGCTGCGACGATGGATTCCCGCACCTTTTCGTGGTCGGTTTCACGCAGCGTCCCGAAGAAACCCGTGTGGGGATAGCGCCCCAGCGACACCAGATCGTAGACCGTGATGCCGCCCGCCTGCGTGCGGTCTGTCAGCACGACGCCGACGCGGGACGAGAGCTCGGAAGGACTGCAAGAGCGTAACGGCTTGTCGCCGATAAACACTTCTCCGCCCAGGGGCGGCTGTAATCCGCAAAGCGTCCTGAGCAGCGTCGATTTGCCGGCGCCATTGCGGCCCAGAAGGCACGTGAGTTCGCCCGGATACAGTGCCAGGTCGAGGCTGGGATGCACGGTTCGCCGCCCGCCCCGGACATTGTATCCGATGGCCAGGCCGAAGGTCTGTATGGCGGCTTTCCGTTCCATGAGCTTAATTGAAATAGTGGATATTCTTGCGGTTGACAATGACATAGATAATGACCGGAGCGCCGATAATGGGCGTTATGGCGCTCAGCGGAATGACGCTGTTGCTGCCGGGCATGACGGTGAGGATGCTGCAGAGCATGGCGATGCACGATCCAGAGAGCAACGTGATGGGCAGCAGGTGGCGGTGGTTTGCACTGCCCAGCAGCAGGCGGGCGATATGCGGCACGGCCAGTCCGATGAACGAAATCGGGCCGCAGAACGCCGTCACCACGGCGGTCAGCACACCCGTGCACACCAGGATAGCCAGACGGGAACGCCGGACATGGATGCCCAGGTTCGTGGCGTAGGCCTCGCCGAGCAGCAGTGCGTTAA